>Ga0182024_10017443_pt1 | contig 13479 bp, 12 predicted proteins | sample P32metaG_FD_120480 | JGI IMG/M metagenome (GOLD analysis project Ga0182024, IMG submission 120480) | Permafrost microbial communities from Stordalen Mire, Sweden - P3-2 metaG (Illumina Assembly) | ecosystem: Environmental > Terrestrial > Soil > Wetlands > Permafrost | place: Sweden: Stordalen...
CTCGCTGGAGAAGACGATTGCGCAGAAGTTTGTGACGTATGACTTCGAGCGGGCGATGCCGGGCGCGACCAAGGCGAAGACGAGCGAATTTGCGACTCGCATGATTGAAAACATGTAGCTGCGGCTTCAGGGATGTACGGCGGCGATCGAGCGGATGGCGAGGCATCCTTCGACTACGGCACGCACAGTGGTGGCTACCTGCTCCGCCGTTATCGCATCGCTTAGCGTGAAGCGCACCGCAGTCTGCGCAATGGCTGGGGCCACTCCCATGGCAAGCAAAACGTGGGAGGGATCGTCGCTGCCCGCAGCGCAGGCCGACCCGCTGGAGCAGAGGATGCCTCGCTCCTCAAGCTGCAGCAAAACGGCCTCGCCGCTTGTTCCCGGAAAACAGAACGACGCGCTCCCCGGAAGCCGCTGCGTGGGATGCCCGGTGAGGACCGCATCCGGGACAGCGGAGAGTACGCCGCGGATCAGCTCGTCACGGAGAGCGCTCAAACGCTGCATGCGCTCGAAGAGGGATGCGGTTGCGATCTCCAGCGCGCGCGCCAGGCCGACAGCACCGGCTACATTTTCGGTGCCGGAGCGGCGGCCGCGCTCTTGTCCGCCGCCATGCAGCACGGGCTCTGCATGCAGCCTTCCGCGCAGAAAGAGTGCGCCAATGCCTTTCGGCGCGCCGAGCTTATGTCCGGAGAGGCTCATGGCGTCCACGCCCAGCGACTTCACATCGATATCGAGCGCGCCGGCGGCTTGCACCGCATCGGTGTGTATCGGCACGTTGTGCGCATGGGCGAGTTGCGCAAGCTGGGCCACGGGCTGGATCGTGCCCACCTCATTGTTCGCGAGCATGACGGTGCAGAGCGTAGTGTCTTCGCGCAGAGCTGCTTCAAAGGCCTGCACGTCGATAAGGCCGTAGCGGTCCACCGGGACGAACGTGATCTCGAAATTATGATGCCGTCGAAGATAATCGCAGGATTCGAGCACAGCCTCATGCTCGATAGGCGTTGCGATAATATGGCGGCCTCGTGGTGCGGCGAGGGCAATGCCCTTGATCGCGAGATTGTCTGCCTCGGTTCCACCCGAGGTGAAGACGATCTCACTCGTGCGGCATCCCAGGCATTGGGCTATGCGCGCACGCGCGTCCGCCAGCGCCTTCGCTGCTCGCTCCCCAAGTGCGTGGTGACTGGAAGGATTGCCGAACTCGCCGGTGAGGTATGGCCACATCGCATCGAGCACCTCGCGACGGATGGGTGTTGTTGCGGCTGAGTCGAGATAGATCACTGGAGTCCCGCCGCCTGAATATCGAGCCCCAGATCGAGTGAGTGGACGCTGTGCGTGAGTGCGCCCACTGAGATGATGTCGACGCCAGTGGCAGCAATCTCACGGATGCGTGGCAACATGATGCCCCCGCTTGCCTCCACCAGAGCGCGGCCCGCGATTTGTTGCATGCTGGCGCGAAGCTGCTCTGTGGTGAAGTTGTCGAGCATGATGGTGTCGACACCGGCGGCAAGCACCGCTTCGATCTGGTCCGCGCGGTCGACCTCGACTTCGAAATGCGTTGTATGCGGAAGAGTGGCACGTGCCGCGCGCAAGGCTTCGGTAAGGTCGCGCGTGCCATTCGCGGTGAGTATGGCGAGATGATTGTCTTTCGCCAGCACCGCATCCGACAGCGAGAAGCGGTGATTGTGACCACCACCGCAGCGCACTGCGTAGCGCTCCAGCAGGCGCAGTCCCGGTGTGGTCTTACGGGTGTCGACGATGCGCGCCTTTGTTCCTGCGACCTCCGCAACATACTTCGCGGTAAGCGTCGCGATACCGGACATGCGCTGCGCGAAATTCAGTGCAACACGCTCGGCTTGCAGCACGGACTGCGCCGGCCCATGCACGGTCGCCAGAACCGTGTCCTTGGTGAAGTGTTCTCCGTCTGAGACGCTGAAGCGCACGGAGATCGCCGGATCGGTGATCGACATCGCCGCAGCAAAGACATCCTCGCCGCTTAGCACACCCTCCTCACGGGCAACCAGTTGTGCGGTGACACGGGCCGCGGCGGCAATGAGCACCTGTGACGTGAGGTCACCCCAGGGCGCATCCTCGAGCAGCGCCATGCGCACGAGGCGATCGACGGCTTCCGTGTCTGGCCTCATCAGCATGTGATGGGTCAGCATGTGACGGGGACCTTTCTGGCGTAAAGAAGCGAGCGCTGAAATTCGGCGGATGTCTCGGGGCAGTCTGCACGGAAGTGGGCTCCGCGAGATTCGCGCCGAGCGAGCGCTGCGGCAACCATCACCCTGGCAATGGAAAGCAGGTTGGCCGTCTCCATCGCCTCGACGCTTGTGCCGTCGCTTCGCCATTGGCCTAGTTGTGCGGAGGCCGCTTCGAGACCAGCTTCGCTGCGTTGAATTCCAACCGCATTCCACATCAGCGTCTGCAAGGCCATGCGGTCGGCCGGTTTGGCGGCAGCGGTTTCGGTGTCAAGAGGAATGACGCTCTCCGCGTCATCCTTCCATGTTGGCCACTTTGGATCCTGCTCCGGTAATGGAGCGTCGGCCAGCAGCAGGTGAGCACAGCGCCACGCGAAGACGAGGCTTTCGAGAAGCGAGTTGGAAGCGAGCCGGTTGGCTCCGTGGACACCGGTGCACGCCACCTCGCCGACCGCGAAGAGTCCCTGGATGGAGGAGCGCCCCCACATATCTGTGCGGACACCGCCCATCCAGTAGTGCGCGGCGGGAGTGACGGGGATCGGTTGCTTCGACCATTCCATGCCGCGGCTGTGGCAGGCGGCGTCGATGGTCGGGAAGCGGGTGCGAAGAAACTCGGCGCCCAGTGCGGTTGCGTCCAGCAGGACCGGCTGCCCACCCTGCGCGGCCATCTGCATGGCGATGCCGCGCGCGACCACATCGCGTGGAGCCAGCTCCGCGTCGGGATGCAGACTCTGCATGAAGCGACGGCCTTTTGCATCCAGAAGCACAGCTCCATCGCCGCGTACCGCTTCGGAGATCAGAAAGGCGCCAGGCATCGCCAGCGCCGTGGGATGGAACTGATAGAACTCGGTGTCCGCAAGCTGCGCGCCGGCGCGGAGCGCCATCGCTACGCCGTCACCCGTCGCCACAGCGGGATTGGTCGTATGCAGATAAAGCTGGCCTGCGCCTCCGCTTGCAAGGACCACCGCATCCGCATCGAACTGGTGGCGTCCGCCATCGTTGCCCAGCACCTCAAGACCGGTCACGCGCTCGTTACGCAACAGAAGGTCGCACGCGAAGGTATGTTCCAGCACGCGAATGTTGGCTGCGCGAACAGCGCGGACCAGCGCCAGCTCAATGGTCAGGCCGGTCGCGTCGCCGCCCGCATGTAGCACGCGAGCCCGCGTGTGCGCTGCCTCAAGTCCGCGTGCCAGCTCGCCATTGTGATAGTCAAATGCAACGCCCAGACGAATGAGATCGCGGATGCGCGCCGGGCCTTCGGAACAAAGCACCTCCACGACATGGCGCTGGCTCAGGCCAGCACCGGCGCGCAGTGTGTCCGCAATGTGTTCGGCCACGCTGTCATCGCTGAACATCGCTGCCGCGATGCCACCCTGGGCGAAGCGCGTGTTGCCATCCGCCAGCTTCGCTTTGGTGACGAGCGTTACCGTATGCTTGCGGCTGATCTCAAGCGCCGCGATAAGTCCCGCAATGCCGCTGCCCACTACGATGATGTGCTTCATGCTGTGCTCGCCGATGCATTGGAAGTAACGGGCGGCTTCAGACTGAGCATTCGCTCCAGCGCGACGCGGGCCGGCACCGCGATCGACTCCGGCACAGAGATCCGATTCAGCACGTCGCCCCGCTCCAGCGCCTCAAGTACCCACGCGAGATAGCCGGGATGAATCCGGTACATGGTCGAGCACGGGCAGATGACCGGATCGAGGCAGAAGATCGTGTGCTCAGGATACTGGTTCGCGAGCCGTTGTACGAGATTGATCTCCGTGCCCACGGCGAAGGTTGTGCCCGGCGGCGCAGATGCAATTGCCTTCGTAATATAGTCGGTCGAACCCGACTCATCCGCGGCGTCGACCACCGGCATAGGGCACTCCGGATGCACGATGACGCGAACGCTGGGGTAGTGCGCACGCGCAGCGTCAATCTGCTCCACGGTGAACCGCTTATGCACGGAGCAGAAGCCGTGCCACAACAGGACACGCGCCTCCCGCAGCGTCTGGGCATCGGATCCGCCCAGCGGCTTGCGCGGATCCCACAGCGACATCTGCTCAAGCGGGATGCCCATGGCCTTTGCCGTGTTGCGGCCGAGATGCTGGTCGGGAAAGAACAGCACGCGCTGGCCGCGCTCAAAGGCCCAGCGGAGCACTGCACCCGCATTCGATGAGGTGCATACAATGCCTCCGTGCTGGCCGCAGAAACCCTTCAACGCCGCCGAGGAGTTCATATAGGTCACAGGGATTACGGGCGCACGGCCGTCTGCGTCAGGCAATGTACCAAAGAACTCCTCAAGCTGCTCCCAGCAGTCGGTCACCGAATCGAGGTCAGCCATGTCGGCCATCGAGCAACCCGCGGCAAGGTTTGGCAGGATGACGGACTGCTTCGGTCCGGAGAGCATGTCCGCTGTTTCTGCCATGAAGTGAACGCCGCAAAAGATAATCGCCTCTGCCTTTGGCTTCGACTGCACTATCTGCGCAAGCTGAAAGGAATCACCGACAAAGTCCACGTACTGAATGACCTCATCGCGCTGATAAAAATGACCGAGGATCACCACGCGCTCGCCAAGCGCATGCTTTGCCGCGCGAATGCGCAGATCGAGCTCTGCGAGAGTGGCGCTGCGGTATTCCGCCGGCAGACCGGATTGGATTGGAGCATTTGCTGGAATGACGTCATCGATCGACGCTCCAGGGCCGTAGCTTGGCAGGCCCGCATCGAAGAGCCACGGACTATCCGCAAGAGCCGAGGAGCAGACGGTGCTGCCTTCGGTGATAGGGGACGCAGTTTCTCCTTGCTGTTCGCGTATGCGGATCAACTGGATCGTATTATCAACAGATCGCATCTCGTCTCCTTAGATCGTCTGCGCGTGGGCCTCGGCGGCCGCACACATCATAGGATTGTTCGCTTCATCGACGAAGACGAGAGCGGGGCGATGCTCTCTTACTTCCTGCTCGTTGAACCATCCGAAAGCAAAAACGATAATCCGGTCACCTACGGAAACCTTGAGTGCGGCGGCGCCATTCGCACACATCGTGCGGCCTCCCCTCGGGGCGCTGATTGCATAGGTCGTGAGCCGTTCCCCATTCGTCAGGTTGGCTATATGAACGACCTCGTTCTGTTCCAGGCCGGCCAGTTCCATGAGTTCTTCATCTATCGCCAGGGACCCGATATAATCGACATTTGCTTCGGTTACGGTAGCCCCGTGAATTTTGGATCGCAGGAAGTTCCTCAACATCAACGTCTCGCTTTCTGATATTTGTCTGCGCTTATCAACATCTAACCGGTTCGATCTCATGTTCTTTGGCAAATGGCGTAAGAGTTCTTAGTTGTGTGACGTGGTCGAGAATGCGATCTGCCATGACCCGTTTTGAGGATTCAGGCAATAAAATCTCGCCGCTGGATGTGATGAAAACTCCTGAGTTACGGTCTGAATCAAAACCAAATCCTGCTCTCGATACGTCATTGGCAACGATCGCGTCTACGCCCTTCAGCGCGAGCTTTCTGCGAGCTTCTTCCAACAGGCGTTCCGTCTCGGCAGCGAAAGCGATCACAAGCGTTCCGGCATCGCGGCGTCGAGTTACCTCAAGTAAAATGTCCTCGGTCGGCTCCAGTTCCAGATTGATTGCATTCCCTCTTTTTAGCTTTTGCGCTGCAACATCCCGAACGCGATAGTCTGACACGGCCGCGGCTTTGATCACGATGGTGGCGCGGGGAAGGGCGGCGAGCACCGCTGCGCGCATCTCTTCTGTGGTATTGACGCGCACGATCTCGCATTGCACCGAAGGGACATTCGTGGCTGCCGTGACAAGGATGACCTGCGCTCCTCGGGCAATAGCTGCCTCGGTAAGGGCGTGCCCCATCTTTCCACTGGAGCGATTGCCGATATAGCGCACAGGGTCGATTGGCTCCCGCGTGCCGCCAGCCGTGATAAGGATCGTCTCTCCTGCAAGATCTTTATTGTTCTGCAAAATTCGCAAGACTTCGTCGGCGATTTCAGTTGTGCTCGCTAACCTGCCATCGCCGGTCATCCCACATGCAAGATACCCAGGCTCCGGCTCAATTACGTGTACTCCTCGCGCGCGCAGCGTCTTCACGCTTGCTTGTGTCGCAGGATGCTCCCACATATTGACGTTCATGGCTGGAGCAACGAGCACCGGAACTTTCGTTGCAAGGTAGATTGTTGAGATCAGGTCGTCGGCTATGCCGTGCGCCATCTTCGCCAGCATATTTGCGGTTGCGGGAGCAATGACGAGCGCATCGATGGCCTGTGCGATGGCAATGTGTTCGATCGCAAAGTCGTCGCTTCCAGTCACCGCCTCGACATTGGTCGTTGGCTTCCAGAGCGATGTCAGCACCTGCTTGCCGGAGAGGGAGGCAAATGTGAGCGGACGGACAAACTCCTCCGCTGAACGCGTCATGGCTACCTGCACGTCGATCTGATGGCGCTGTAACTCGCGCACCAGTTCTGCCGCTTTGTAGACGGCAACCCCGCCAGAAACTCCAAGCAGCACGTTCATTTCGACTCCCTTGAAGAGGATGGAGGCAGCAGGACGTTATCGATCAGCCGGGTACGGCCTACCCATGCTGCAACCGCGACCAGGGCTCCGCAACGTACGTCGTTGACAGGTTTCAAGGAATCAGGATCAACGATCTCCGCGTACTCCAGATTTAGACCGTTAGCTGTCCGAAGGCGGTGCAACAAATTCTGCTGCAGCGTAGCCGCATCGGACTCGCCTGCAGAGACCGCATCCTCTACTGACTTCAGACTGCGATAGAGCGCGACGGCTTGCAATCTCTCTTGCTCACTCAGATAGCGATTGCGCGAACTCAACGCCAGGCCGTCCTCTTCGCGCACGATCGGGCAGATGACCAGATCACAATCGAAGTTCAGGTCCCGCACCAGTGCGCGGAGCACAGCTACCTGAGCCGCGTCTTTCTGCCCGAAGAAGGCTTCATCAGGGGCGATGACGTTCAGGAGCTTGGCTACGACGGTTGCGACTCCGCGAAAGTGACCCGCTCTCGAGCGCCCATCCAGCCGTTCGCTTGTGTCAGGGACATCTACAAACGTCCCTGCATTGCCATGCGGATACATCTCTTCCACCGTTGGAGCAAACAGCAGGTCAACTCCTTCTTGTTCCAGCAGAGTGCAGTCTTCCGTAAAGCTGCGCGGATAGCAAGCAAGGTCTTCCTGCGGTCCGAACTGAAGTGGATTCACAAAAATGGAAGCTGCTACCCGCTCACACCGCTGTCTGGCTGCGCGAATGAGCGACCTGTGTCCTCCGTGGAGGGCTCCCATGGTCGGCACGAAACCCAATCGCCCCGCCGGTCTCCCTGCGCGGAATCGATCCCCACGAGCGGACCGCATTTCAGAAATCGTATGAAGAACGCGCATGGGTCAGATCTTTCCTCCGACCACTCTAAGAGATTTGCAAAGTTCAGCCTGCACCTCCGGCACCAGGTGATAGCTCTCGGCATCGCTGGGAAAGGTCTTTGCAATCACTGCGTCGCGGTAGCTCTCCAGGCCAGTCCGAAAGACTTCCGCGGCGTCTTCGAACCTGCGGACAAATTTAGCCTTTGGTGCAAAGGTCAGGTTGAACAGATCATGGAAGACAAGGATTTGCCCATCACAATCTGGTCCGGCGCCGATTCCAATGGTAGGTATGTTCAGGTTTGCCGTAATGCGTGCCGCGGCTTCGCGCGGAATCCCTTCAAGCACCACCGCGATGGCGCCCGCCTGCTGCAACGCAAGCGCATCCTGAAGCAACGCCTCCGCGGATGCCGTGGAACGGCCCTGCACCTTGTAACCTCCCGTGCGGTGCAGCGACTGCGGCATAAGTCCGATGTGCCCAACGACAGGTATCTCTGCCGCTGTAATGGCTGCCACTAAATCGGCGCGGTCTTTGCCGCCTTCGATCTTTACCGCTTCGATACCGGCTTCTTTTACAAAGCGCATTGCGTTGCGCACCGCCTCTTCCATCGACAGGTGGTAGCTTCCATAAGGCATGTCGGCGACAAGCAGGGAACGATGGACGGCGCGGCGCACCGCACGCGCATGGTGCAGCATCTCATCCATTGTGACGGGAAGGGTATCGGAGTAGCCCAGGACGACCATGCCAAGCGAGTCGCCGACAAGAATGATGTCGATACCAGCCTGATCGGTGAGGCGCGCCGTGGGATAGTCGTACGCCGTGAGAGCCGTGATCGGATGGCCCGATCGCTTTCGATCGCGGAGGCTTTGCGGAGTCATCTTTAGCGCACGAGATAGGCTCTCCGCATCGCGGAGTTGGGTGAAACTCATGGTCATCTCCAGTGCTGCCCCGCACACGTCAACGGGTGCAGCCCGAACAATCCCTAGTATAGTCCCTCCTGCAAGTTCAAGGCCGGTCTCGATTCAGGGCCGAAGGTCTCCGCCTGGGAGCACATGGGATAAGCGAGCAACGTGGCTCCAGCAGAGCCTTTACGGCTTTCGGCCGCGATCGCGGATGGCGCGGACGATCAGCGTGGCGGCATACGCTGCTCCAAACCCATTATCGATATTGACGACGGTAGTATTGGGCGCGCAGGAGTTGAGCATTCCAAGCAGAGCGGTGATTCCACCAAATGAGGCTCCATAACCAACACTGGTCGGAACGGCAATCACAGGGACCGAAACCAATCCACCGATCACACTTGGCAGTGCGCCTTCCATTCCAGCACAGGCAATGATCACATCGGCTTCTGCGAGCCGGGGCAGCTGCGCCAGAAGCCGGTGAATGCCCGCAACACCGACATCTGCGATGCGTGTCACTCGACTTGCAAATAACTCGGCGGTCGTTGCTGCCTCTTCCGCGACAGGCAGGTCGCTTGTTCCCGCACAGACCACAACAATATGTCCTTCCGTGGATGGGATGGGCACAGACGGAGTGAGCGTGATGCAGCGAGCCAGCTGGTGGTAGACAGCTTGAGGAACGATCTGTGCGACAGCCGTATAAGTGTCCTGATCTGCTTTGGTAACGAGGACGGCTGTGCCACTGGCCGCCATCCGCACAAAAATCTCGGCCGTCTGCGCTGGCGCCTTGCCGGCAGCAAAGATCACCTCAGGCATTCCTGAACGAAGCGACCGCTGATGATCGATCTGCGCAAAGCCAATATCTTCCGATGGCAGGTGGGCAAGCGCATGGCAGGCTTCATCGACTGAGGTCTTGCCATCGCGCAGATCGTTGAGAAGCTGCAAGAGCCTTTCGCGGTCCATCCTAGCGGCCCGCCGTATCGAGAGCCGCAATGGAGCACAGCGTCTCTGTCGGAAGAATTGCATTCATCGAGCCCGAACGGTACCCTTCACAATCCAGCGTGACGTACTCAAAGCCGGCAGCGCGAACGCCGCTCGTAATTCGATCGAGCATGGCGAGCGAAAGCACCGAGACCAACTCGTTGCGAGCGATTTCGACTCTGGCAATCTTTCCGTGATGACGCACGCGGAGCTGGCGAAATCCCAGTCCGTGCAGGTAGTCTTCAGCTTGTTCTACCTGTCGAAGTGCCTCCGCGGTGACTGGAAGCCCATATTCAAGACGCGAGGCCAGACACGCGGATGCGGGCTTATCCCATACCCGGAGCCCAGCGATCCGCGCAAGTTCGCGCACGTCTGCCTTCGTGAGGCCGGCTTGCGCCAAAGGTGCACCAGCATGGTGAAGCACGGCAGCATTTTGCCCGGGGCGATAATCCGAACGATCGTCGGCGTTCATCCCATACACCAGCGTGACGTCGCCCATACTTGTGCGCAAGGCTTCCATCGCGTGAAACAGCTCGTCCTTGCAGAAGAAGCAGCGCTGCGAATCGTTGCGCACGTACTCAGGCCGCATCATCTCGCTTGTAGCAACGACCTTGAGCGGAAAGCCGAGCTCATCGGCAAACTGAACAGCGTCGGCCAGTTGCTTGCGCGCCAGGCTAGGCGAATCGGCAAGGACGGCAAGCATCTTCGCACCATGCGTCTGATAGGCCGCCCATGCAAGGTAAGCCGAATCGACGCCGCCCGAGTAGGCCACCAGAAGCTGCTTGTGAGAAGCAAGCTCCTGCTGCAAGTGCTCGCATTTGCCCTGAAGCACAGCGTCCATCAGCTTTACCCCTTCACCAGATCGCGCCGCGCTGGATTATTCAGCTTTTCAGCCGTTGACCACAGACCAGCCGAAGGAGTGCTGATGTAGAAGACCTCTTCGCCATCCGGCATCGTGTTCCAACCTTCCTTCATTTTGTCTGGAGCGTAGCATGCAAGCGCTTCTTTGAGATCAGCATACTCGTAGTTCACACCTTCAATCTCTGCACGCGTCAGGTGACCCGGTGCATAACGAATCCTAAACCGCCCCTCACTGGAACCGTGGATCAAATGCGCCACGGCGTGCGGTATCGCCTGCATATCGGCCTCGGTCTTATAAAGCTCAAGCACACGCTCGGTTCCTGAATAGCCATACTTGCGAATCAACGCATCGACCTCAGGCTGCTCGCCGAAGCGCGCCAGGCCCGGAGCAAGGATCAGCAGTTCTCCACCATCGGCAATCGCCATGCGCGTGCGATACACGGCTTTGTTCCCTACCCAGGTGCTGCGGAACTCATCCGCCTGCATCACGGCCACTACCTTGTTCAACGGCTTGTCGAAGATCGTAATGTTTTGCTCGCGGCTCGTGCGTGCGGCTTCAAGATACGTTTCAAGATCGTCGCCGACATAGATTCCGCTGGTGACCAGCTTGTTTTCTTCATCGCGACGCATCACGATCTGCACATATACATCGGGAATACGACCGAGCATCTGTTCTTCAGCCCAGTTGAAGCAGGCACGAAGAGGTGTCACCAAACAGCCCAGGTTGTTTTCAATCCCATACACCGCAGCCGCCATGTGCGCAGCGCAAATCGTCTCCTTGCCGCCCAGCCCAATAAAGTAGTTCTTATTGTGATTGGCGAACCCTAACACCTCATGCGGAACGACATGACCGATGTTGATCACCAGATCCCATGGCTCATCGATCAACATCGAATTCATATCGACGGGAATATCCCAGTCTGCTTTACCACCCGTCGTCTCTCGAACCATCTCCGACGGAATCACCCCCACGCGAGTCACGCCATTACGCCAATCGTGCGGGTAGATGATTTCGTTCGGAATTGAGCCGAACATCCAGCGGTTTTCAGCTTCAGTGTGAGGAACATGCTGACCAAGGGTCGGAATCACCGCGATATGGCAGCCTGGGAGCGCTTGATAGATCCACTCCGTAATCTTGCCGGCGCCGCTGTGCGCACGCGTCAGATCTGGCGGCAGAAGCAGAACGCGCTTCAGATCGCGCTGAATGCGATGACGGGCGTCCTCAAGCATGCGGGTAACAGCTTCGCGAATTTGAAGCTCACTAAGCGAGGGGGCAACAACAGAAAACCAGGGCATACTAGCTTTGTACTCCTATGCTTTGAGAAACGAAATTCGTGCCGCACCCCATACGTCCAGCGACAGGCTTGCGTCGGATCCCTCCACCCGGGCCATGCCTCACCTGGAATCCCGGCTCTTCAAGGATAAGTAATTTCCCATCCGATGTTTCTCTCCTGAGCGCGCTGTCTTCAGCATGCTGGCGGTTGCGGCGAAATCGTCGATCAGGGCGGTAACCGTCTTCGTTAGATGGCGAAAGTCCTTGCCTGAAAGCCCCCGAAACAAACGATCGTTCACCAGACGCCGCTCGGGTCCGATCTGCCGTACCTTCGCTTCACCCAGCGACGTCAGGCGCAGCAGCACACTGCGTCCATCCCTCGGATTCGGGCGCTTTTCGAGCCACTCCATCTGCTCCAGCTTTCCGGCTTCACTGGTGATGAAGGCAGTGGTTACATGCAGATGCTTCGCGACATCGCTACCGCTCACTCCTGTGGCTCCTTGATACTGCGCGATGATCATCGCAATGTTGTACTGCGGCGAGGAAAGCCCTAGTTGCGACGCCAGATACGAGCGCGCGGACTCCAGGGAAGCTCCCAGTACGGAAAAGTCATAGAGGAACTGCCGGAAGCGGCGATCAGACGCGCCATTCTCATCCAGCAATTCGGACCTTGAAACGCTTGGGGGCATCCTGAATCGCTTCGTCGCGCTCGTTGCCGCAGTTCCACCGCTCTCTGCCTTGGCAGCATATTTTCCACCTGCGCGTCTTTTGCGGCTATTGCTTTTCGCGGAATGGACCATCCATGCACTTTAAGCCGAAAACGCTCTCAAGGCAAAGGGTTTATGGCGGCAGATGATGAATTTACTTAATTAACCTGCTTGACTATCGCTTCCCGCCATTCTATCGTTTTTCTTGCTCGAAAGGTTCGAGGCTCTGCGTATTCCGTCTTACCCCGGCGCGCAGGAAATGGAGACCTATGCCCAAAGATGGAAAGCAACATCTCGAAAGCCTGCGTGATGGAAGACATATCTATCTCGATGGCGCTGCGGTCGAGAACCACGTCGACCATCCGGCGTTTCGCGAGAGCATTCGCTCTGCCGCAGCCATGTACGACTATCAGGCCCGGCCGGAGAACCTGGAGAAAATGACCTTCCCTTCTCCGGCAACGGGAGATCGCGTCAATCGCATGTGGCAGTTGCCCACTACCTATGCTGAGCTGGTCGAGCGGCGGGCGGCGCTGGAGTCCTGGGCGAATTTATCCTGCGGCTTTTTTGGCCGTTCCCCGGACCACGTCGCCTCCGCGCTCTCCGGCATGTATATGGGCCTCGATCTCTTTCGGGAGCACGGAGAGAAATACGCGAAGGCGCTCTCGGGCTATTACGAATACGCGCGCGACAACGATCTCTACCTGACCTACGCCATCATCAGCCCGCAGGCCGACCGCAGTAAAGGCGCCGGCGAGCAGGCGGACGAATTCGTCGCTGCGGGCGTCGTCGATGAGGACAGCGAAGGCATCACCATCAAGGGTGCGAAGATGCTTGCGACCGGCTGCCCGATGGCGAACGAGGTAATGGTCGCGTCGATCCAGCCGCTGAAGCCCGGGGACGAGAAGTACAGTTTCACCGCAATGGTGCCGTTCGGTGACAAACGCCTGAAGATGCTTTCGCGCAAATCGTTTGAAGCCTCGGCGGTGTCGAAGTTCGACAATCCGCTCTCGTCGCTCTATGACGAAAACGACAGCGTCCTGTACTTCGATGAGGTGAGGGTTCCGTGGGACCGCGTCTTCGTGCACAACAGCGTTCAGATGGCGGCGGCGCAATGGCATTCGACGCCGGCGCACGTCTATCAGAATTATCAGTGCCAGATACGGCTGATGGTGAAGATGCGCTTTCTGCTCGGTCTCGCGC
>Ga0182024_10017444_pt1 | contig 13478 bp, 10 predicted proteins | sample P32metaG_FD_120480 | JGI IMG/M metagenome (GOLD analysis project Ga0182024, IMG submission 120480) | Permafrost microbial communities from Stordalen Mire, Sweden - P3-2 metaG (Illumina Assembly) | ecosystem: Environmental > Terrestrial > Soil > Wetlands > Permafrost | place: Sweden: Stordalen...
CGTAGTTTCCGACTTTTTGCGCGGGAAGCGTGAGATGAAGCCCGGCGCCGTCGCGCGTGAAGGGAATCGGATCGGACATTCCGAGCAGTTCCACGCCGGCGACCGTGCCCGGCGCCAGCGGCGAGCCGTCGGCCAGCGAAACGATTGTGAGCGCGCCGTTTTCCGGCCACTCCAGCGTGTAGGCGTAGAGCACGCCGTTTTTTTGCATGAAACGAAAATCGCGCGCGGTATAGGGCCGGGTCCGGCCTTCGTTGAAGCCCTGTGCGCGCATGGGCGCGGCGTTGCGCGCCTCGGTCGAGGGTCCCTCGCCGTACACTTTCCACGGGCGCGTGCCGTAAATGCCCACGCTGTTCACGTCCATCCACTGCGTGAACTCGGCCAGAAACGCCAGTTCGTCCGTATCCGGCTGGCCCGGGCCGGGCAGCGGAATGTTGAGCAGCAGGTTGCCGTTTTTGCTGACGATATCCACCAGCATGCGCGCGACCATGGCGGGCGTCTTGTAGCGGTGCTGGTCGAAAATGCGGCGCGAATAGTGCCACTCGCCGATGCAGGTGTCCGTCTGCCACGGCAACGGCTCGATCGCGTTGGCCTGCCCGCGCTCGATGTCCCAGACCATGCACTGGCGCTGCGACGGGCTGAGCACTTTGCCGGTCAACACCGCTTCGAGCTTCCCGTCGTGCCGCTGCATATTCAGGTTGTAATAATAGGCGGCGATGCGCAGTCCGACGTCACTGATCGGGTACAGCGGCAGCACCGTGTCGTCGAAATACAGCAGGTCCGGATTGTACTTCGTGATCAGGTCAATGGTGCGGTTATAAAACTTCTCGCAGTACGCCTGGTTGGGAATGCTGCTGCCCTTGGCGGCGTTCCAATCCCACACCAAGCCGCCCGGGCCGGGGGTATGGTTCTGCGCGTACAAATCCTGCGGATCGAGGCCGTCCCACCAGAGGCCCCGGCCGTCGGCCTTGGTCATGTTGCCGTCGTAGGGCACGCCCGCGAGCGGCCCCGATTTATCCGCGCCCTGCGCCACTTCGTACCAGCTCCAGGCGTGCGAACCGTGGCTGGTGACGCCGAAGCGCAAGCCGGCCGCGCGCGCGACCTTTTCCCAGCCGCCCACGATATCCTGCTTCGGGCCCAGCCGCATTACGTTCCAGGGTTGGTAGGCGGAATCGAAGCAATCGAGGTTGTCGTGGTGGTTGGCCAGCGCGGTGAAATACTTGGCACCCGCTTTTTGATATAAACTGATAAGATGCTGCGGGTCCCAATTTTCGGCGAGCCAAAGCCGGTCAATGTCCTTGAAGCCCACCTTCGAGGGGTGCCCGTAATGCTCGCACTGGTAGGTGTAATCCGGGTCCGGCCGGCCCGTTTTGGGGTCGTCGGAAATGTACATTTTGCGCGCGTACCAATCGCCCTGCTCGGGGACGCACTGCGGCCCCCAGTGCGCCCAAATCCCAAACTTGGCGTCGCGGAACCAATCCGGGCACTGGTACTGCGCCAGCGAATCCCAGTTCGGCGCAAACGGCCCGGGCGGCGGCGGGGGCGGCGCCGCGCGCGTGGCGGCCGCAGTGGAAGACGCCGGCGCATCGGCGCACGATTGAAACAGCGGCGCGGCCAGCCCGGCCGCGGTGGCCAGCGCGCTTTTGCGGATAAATTTGCGGCGGGAAAGTTTCATGCGGAGGGGCGGTCGGGGGAACGCCGGCCGCGGGAAAAATCGCGGCGGGCCATCGTTGGCCTGGGGGTAAACGGCCGGCGAACCGGCGGGGAAGTTACCGGTCTTACCCATCCGGCCCTTTGCATTCGAGCCCAAATTTCCGCCCGGTCGTGCGGCCGGCCATTTTCCAGGATTAACCGCTATTGGTTTTGCTCCGCGCCGCAACTTCTGCTTGCCTCGCCCATGAATGACCCCCGCCGCGACTTTTTGCGCCGGCCCCGCCTCATGAACTGGCTGCTCACCGCGCTGGTGACGCTCGCCTGCGCCTACGCCGGCTTGCTGGCATTCGCCTGGCTGTGCGCCAACGCCCTCATCTTTCCCGCGCCGCCCGCCAGCTACCACGATGCGCCCGGCCAGAACAAGCTGCCTGCGCCCGACGGCACCCAGATCACCGCCCTGTTTCTGCCCAACCCCTCCGCCTCCTACGTCCTGCTCTACAGCCACGGCAACGGCGAAGACCTCGGCGGCATCGAGGAACACTTGCAGGAATTGCGCCAACACGGCTGGGCCGTCCTCGCCTACGACTACCCCGGCTACGGCACCAGCACCGGCAAACCCAGCGAGGCGGGCTGCTACGCCGCCATCGCCGCCGCCTATTCGTACCTCACCACGCTGAAGAATTTTCCACCCGATCATATCATCCTGTACGGCCGCTCGCTCGGCTCCGGCCCCTCCGTCGAGCTCGCCCAGCGCGTGCCCATCGGCGGCCTCATCCTCGAAGGCGCCTTCACCAGCACCTTTCGCGTCCTGACCCATTGGAAACTCGTGCCCTGGGATATTTTCGACAACCTCGCCAAAATCCGCTCGCTGCGCGTGCCGCTCCTGTCCATCCACGCTGAACAGGACGAAACCGTCCCGTTCTGGCAAGGCCACGCCCTCTACGACGCCTACCGCGGCCCCAAACAACACCTCTGGGTCCCCGACGCCATGCATAACAATATTCTTGAGACGGCCCCCGCGGCTTATTGGGATGCCCTCGAACGTTTTCGCCAACAACTCCCGGCCACCACCCCCGCCGCCGCGCCCGCCCCCGCCGCTTCGGCCAACGCCAACTCCCCGTCCCGTGTTTGAAGACGACAATCGTGACCGCAGCCTCCCGGAGACGGGGATGGAGATCATTCTGCGGGCGCACTGGGTGCTGCTCGGCGGCATCGCGGCCGTCGGCGCCGGCGGCAACGTGGATTGGGCCCGCGGCACGGTCGGCAGTTTCGGCCTGCTCGGTCCGGTTCTGCTCCTGGCCTACCACTACTCGCCCGATCGTCCGCCGAGCCGCATCAGCCGCGTCTATTTCTTCTTGATGGTGCCGGTCTGGATCACGCTGGCCGTGTTTCTCCTCAGCGTGCCCAACCCCGCCTTTATCCTCCAACAACGCGGCGTGCGCGAGTTTTGGGAATTGCTGCCCCCGCCGCCGACCTGGCTGCCCGTGGTCGGCCAACTCGCAGCCGCCGGCCTCGAAGTACTCTTCGTCTGCGGCTTGTACGCCGCCGTCGTCAACTCCTGGATCATCCCCCACGGGCGCCTGGTGTATGCGCGCGCGTGGATGGCGCTCGGGGTGGTCGCCGGCGTGCTGGCCCTGCTCGGCCTCGCCCAGTACGCCACCCACACCACGAATATCCTCTGGATCGTCCCCACCAGCAACACCCGGCCTTTCGCCACCTTCCCGCATATCGGCCAATGGTGCGGCTTCGCCCTCCTGTGGATGAGCGTCAACCTCGGCCTCGCCGCGTGGCTGCTCGATCAGCGCGGCTGGCGGCTGTTCGGCGTAGACGGCTGGGTGCTGCTCTTTCTCTCCGCCGCCCTTGATGCCAGCGTAGCTGTTGCCGGCGACCCGTTTCACTGGTTGCTTGCGGGCTTGGTGACCGCCGTCGGCTGCGCGGTCCTGGCCTGGCAGACCGCCCACAAACGCTCCCGCGGCAGCGGTCCCGGCCTGGGTGCCTTCGTTTGCGGCGCGATCGGGCTGGCCGCGCTCGCCGCCGCTTTGGGCGCCCGCTTCAGCCAACCTTCCTGGATGCTCTACGCTGGCGACCGGCCGGGCATTTCGCTTCACGCCCGCGTGGTCTCGGACACCCTCGCCATGTGGCTCGCGCGACCCTGGTTCGGCTGGGGCCACGCGTCCTTCGGCATCGTTTACAGTTTCTTCCAGCAAGCCGACCAGGAGGCCACCTACTGGGCCTACGCCCGCTCCGACCTCCTGCAAAGCCTCGCCGAAAACGGCCTCATCGGCACCCTCGCTTGGTGGGTGCCGGCCTGCTGGCTACTCGGAAAATTCTTCAGCGCCGACCGCATTCCGTCGTTTCTCTGGACGCCCCTCGCTGGCCTCGCCGTGCTCGCCATCCTCGCCATTCCGGATTTTCCCTTCACCAGCCCGGCAGTTTTTTTCGGATTCTGGTTCGTTCTCTATAGTGTCTGCCATTGGCCGCTGCTCGACGACACCGTCGGCAAGCCGCCGCCCGCCGCGCGCCACCCCGACCCCGCGGAACAGCAGAAAGCTTTTGCCGCCCGCGCCATCCCCGCGCTCACCGCTAACATCTTCCCCGTCGCCCGCGCCCAAAGTCCCAGCGACCCCTACGCCCGCCCCGGCGAAACGGCCCCCAACCCGGACGAAGAAGACTCGACGGCACCAAGACTTCCGCCGGGCTGAAGCAGAGCAAGGGAACCGGCAAATCTAGATTAGCGCGCGGATGACGGCGAAGTCCCCGCCGTCACGGTCACTTCCAGCCCGCTCATCCACTGCCACAGGCTGAGGGAGAAATCCGCCAGCGAGTCGTGATTGAGGTCTCTCACAACCAGCCCGAGCCGGCGCGGCGGGCCAGGGATATTGGACAGCGCGGCGTCGTAGTCCACCCATTGGCCGTTCAGGTAAAACTGCGCCCACATGTGGTAGCCGAGCACCGGGCCGCCGCCGTTGTAATCGGGCACATAGGCCAGGCCCGCGACCACCCGCGTGGGCAGCCCGCGCACCCGCCCCAGCGCTGCCAGCAGCACGGCGTGCTCGGTGCAGTCGCCCGCGCGGTCGCGCGCCGCCTCCGAGGCCGTGGCAAACCCTACGCCCAGGGTTTTGTTCGTGATGTAAGCGGCCACAAAATCGCGCAGGCTCGCGGCGACATTCAACGGCAGCGCATTCGCCGGGCCCCCGCCTTCGGCGGCGAGTTGGCGCAGCAGCGGGTCGCTCGTGTCCATGAACGAATTCCGCTCGAGATACGGCGCGGGGTCGAACGGCCCCGTCGCCCGCGGGACCCACGCCGCGGCCGCGGGCGGCCATGCCAGCGTGATTTGCGCCGAACCGTCGGGCAGATTTTTCCCGTGCTCGGTCAGCGAATCAGGCGGCGTCGGCAGCGGCTGCCCATCATGTCTCCGGAGGTCGTAGGTCACGCTCGTCGCGTTCGCCGGAATCGGGTTTTTGAGCGCGATGAGCGAGGTGGTGAAAATATCCGCCGGCACATAATCGGCCAGTGCCTGTTTTGCCGTCGCCGGCCGCATCTCCAGCGTGAAGCCCGCGAACGGCAGCAACGTCTTCACCTCGCGGCCGGCGGCGTCCACCCACGATACGGAATCGAGGGATGCCGTGCCGTTAGCGCCGCCCACCCGGGTGTCCACACGCGTCGCCTCGATCTCCGCGCCTTGCACCGTCACCTTTTCCCGGCCGCCGACGACCACGGACGTCAGTTCGGGCTTGGTGTAATCATCCTCCGGGGCGTACGACTGGTACGTGTACCGTATGCCCGGCGCGTAGCCTCGGAGCAAGCTCAGGCGCTGCTCGCCCCACGCCATCACCGCGCCCGCCGGCAGCGTCACCTGTTGCCGCTCCGAAAACGAGCCCGACTGCGCGGTCACGTCAAACACGGTGCCGTCGCCGTGGCCGTCCACCACCTGCGGCTGCTGCGCCATGTTCACCACGCAGTGGAACGCGCGTGGCGAACCGTCGAGCGTCTCTTCGGTGTCGGCTTGCACCGACACGCTGACCACATTGTCGAGCCGGCCCAGCCGCAGGATCGTGCGCGAACCGCTGAAAACGGTGTCGCCCTGCCGGCGAAAAAAATCGTGCGCATAGCCCATTTTCCGGCCGGCCAGGAATATCTCCATCCATTCGTCGTCGAAAATTCCCTCCGGTGGGTGGCGCGGGTCGTACGGCGCGCTCAACGGCAGCACGGTGGCGTTGGCGGCGGCCGCTTCGCTGAGTGGAGGCACGGCCGGCGCCACGGTTTGCGCGCCGACCGGCAATATCCCTCCCGCCGCCAGCCCGGCCAGCGCCGCGCACGCCAGCGCGCGTTGTGCTTGTCTCCAAAATCGCATGGCCTCAACGTGGAAGCTTAATTAACCCGCCCGCCCATGCGCCAACATTATAATTTCGTCGTCGTGGGCGGCGGCAGCGCCGGCTACGCGGGCGCCCGCACCGCGCGCCAATTCGTGGATCGCGTGGCCGTGGTGGACGGCGCGCCCGAACTTGGCGGCCTGTGCATCCTGCGCGGCTGCATGCCCTCGAAAATCCTCCTCTATTCCATGGAGGTGCTCCACCTCGCAAAACACGGCGCCGCCTTTGGCCTGGACATTCCCCTCGCGCGCGCCGACTTGCCCGCCCTCCGCGAACGCAAGCGCCGGCTCGTCGCCGAATTCGCGGCCTACCGGGTCGAGCAACTCGAATCCGGCCGTTTTGATCTTTTTCGCCAGACCGCCCGCTTCACCGGCCCGCGCGAACTCACCCTCGCCGACGGCACGGTGCTCACTGCCGACGCCTTCCTCATTGCCACCGGCTCCGTCATCGCCCGCCCGTCCGTGCCCGGGCTGGATCGCGTCCCCGCCCTGACCAGCGACGACATTCTCGACCTCGACCACCTGCCGCCCTCCGTGCTCGTGCTCGGCGGCGGCGTGGTCGCGTGCGAGCTCGCGCAATTCCTGCGCCGCGCCGGCAGCGAAGTCACGCTGCTCCAACGCGGCCCCCACCTGCTCCGGGAGCACAGCGCCGGCGCCGCCCACGTCCTCGAACGCGCCCTGCGCGACGAAGGCATGGAGATTTTCTCCGGCACGCAAATCCACGAAGTTGCCCCGCGCGCCGGCGGGGGCGTGCGCGTCATCTTCACCCACGCAGAGGGCAAGGAAGAACGCCGGCACACCCGCGAAGCCGACGCCCTGTTTAACGCCCTCGGCCGACGCCCCGCCACCGACGGCCTCGGCCTCGACGCCGCGGGGATCGTCATCACCCCGACCGGCCACATCCCCACCGACGCCACCCAGCGCACCGTCAACCCCGCCCTCTATGCCGCCGGCGACTGCACCGGGCCCCATGAAATCGTCCACGTCGCCATCCTCCAGGCCGAAATGGCCGCGCGCCACGCCTGCGGCCAGCCCGCCCTGCCCGTCAATTACGACACTCTCGTCAAAATCGTCTTCACCGACCCCCAGATCGCCGTCGCCGGCCTTTCCGAAAAAGAGCTCACCGACCGCAGCGTCCCGCACGTCGCCGCGTCCTACCCCTTCGACGACCACGGCAAATCCATCCTCATGGAAGCCAAGCGCGGCTTCGTGAAAATTCTCGCCCGCGCGCCCGACGGCCTGCTCCTCGGCGCGGAATGCGTTGGCCGCGACGCTTCCGAACTCATCCACACGCTCGCGACCGCCCTTACCCTCGGCGCGACGGTGCACGACCTGCTCAAAGTCCATTGGTACCACCCCACCCTCTCGGAAATCTGGACTTACCCGCTGGAAGAATGCCTGGAGAAATTGGGCGGCTTAAATGACGAATACTCCCCTATTCCCCAATAATTTCGTTCAGGCCTTCGATCATTTGCGCCAGCTCCTCGGGAGAGACACGATTGTCACTCGATCGCCTCCGCCCGCAAGCCCTCCGCCAGCCGTTCCGCCAAAATCGCCACCAGCCCGGGGTGACTCCCCAACGGCTCCGTCATCGCGACCCTCAGCCCCGGATGCCGCGTCTGCGCCGCGCGGACGATTTGCTCGATATCCCCGCCGGGTCCCGCGTGCCGGCCGGGTTGCAGGAAAAGCTGCGCGACCACGACCTCGCCGCTGGCAAACTCCGTCGTATCGAGCAGCGTTTCCAGGAGCGGCTCGTTGAAATCGTGTTCCGCGCCGGGCCGGCGCTCCATCGAACTCGCGGCCACCACCCGCGTCCACCCGCCCAGCAACGCCCGCACCTGCGCGGTCACGTGTTCGCGCACGGCGTTCACTTCGCGGCGCGGCGTGCCATGGTCCACCACCGCGACCGCCGGTCGGCTGAAACCGGCCGCGGCGGCCGCGCCGCGCGTGCGCTCGGCCAAGAGTGTAGCGATGCGCGCGTCGTCGGACCTGCTTAGATCCACCAGGCACGGCGCCAGGCGCACCTGCAGATGCGGCCACGTTCGGCGCAAGTGGCGCACGCGCGCGGGTAAATACTCCGTCACGGCAGCGCTCGGCCCGAGAAACAGCGGCACCACCACCACGTCGCCCGCGCCCACCGCTCCGAGCGCGCGCAAGACCGGTTCCAGAATTTCCGCCGGTCGGCCGGCCAGCCGCGCCGGATCAACCGTGCTCGAGTGCAAAAGCGACACCGGCCGCACCGCGCGTTGGGTGTCCGCGGCCAGGCGCGCGGCCAGCGCGCGCAATGCCAGCGTCGCGGCCGGTTCGAGCGAACCGTTGTCCACCAACAGCACCACCGGCGCGCCGCGCGCGAGCGGCATATTGGCGGTGGATTGGGACGGCGGCGGGGCGCTCATCGTAAAAAGCGCGAGAAATGACTTGCACGAGCCGGGATTTTCGCCCTACTACCCCTTTTGTAACGATCCTTCGGCCATGAGCAAACTTTACCGGCTTTCCCTCGCGTTTTTACTGCTGCTCCCGGTTTTTTCCGGTTGCCAACATCTCCAACCGCCTTCGCCCTCCGACACCACCACGGGCGCCGGCGCCGGCGTGGGCGCCGGCTTCAACACCGGCAACGGCTCGCCCGAAGAGATCAACCCCGCCGAGCGCACCTCCGACATTCCCGACGACTTGATGCAGCGCATCCGCAGCAACACCCTGCTCCCCTCCGACATCCTCGTGACCGTTTACTTTGACTTCAACATGTTCAACATCCGGCCAGCCGACCGCTCCGCGCTCGAAGACGCCGCCAAAACCATCTCCGCTTCCGGCCAGAAAGTCGTCGCCGTCGGCCACACCGACTGGTACGGCTCCGACCAATACAATCTCGAGCTGAGCGACAAGCGCTCCAACACCGTCAAGGATTACATGGCCAAGACCGGCGCCTCGGCCGACCAGATCGAAATTCTCGCCCTCGGCAAACTCAATTGCGTGGCCAACGTGAAGAAGGATTCGCCCGAGGCCCAGCACGACCGCCGCGTGGATGTGGTCAAGATTCCCGCCGGTGGCGCGCCGTCCGCCGCCGCGCCCGCCCCCAGCAATTCGCCGTAAGCGGAGCCAAGTCGCCCGAATCGATTGCTTCCCGCTCTACGCAAAGAGGCGGGCCGCGGACGCCCCGCCCCACCTTGGGGCGCCGGGCTCGCGTCTGTGGTAGGGCGGGACGTCCTCGGCCCGCCTCTCTTCGTGGGTAGGGCGCGGCCTCTGGTCGCGCCTTTTTAGCCCTTTCGATCGGAAGGGCATGCCTCGCCGCGCCTTCCGATTCATTCGGGTGTCCACGCAGGCAAATCCCGCTGTCGCAAAACCCAGGGCCAGTCATCCGGTTGGGCGGCCAAACCCCAGCGCATGGGGTTGTACAGGATATAATTTTCTTTTTCTTCGAGGGCGTGCAGATTGCGCGGACGGTGGTCAAAAAAATCCCGTTGCCAGGCAATGCCTGTTGCTTTGGCGGCGTAAGATTTCCAAGCCGCGAGCGTAGTCTTCATCCGCCGATTGGCCGGGAACGCCAAAAGCGCGTGGACATGATCCGGCATAATGAGGAACAACCGCAGCCACCAACGTCGTGCCAAATGGTAATGCCGGGCGGCCGCCAAGAGCTTTTGCGCTGCTATTGGATCCGTCAGCGGACTCCCATTTCGTTCAAGCACGCAGATTGTGATGAAGTAAACCTCTCCCGCGCGCACCCACGGCGGAGCCACGTGGGGCAGGTGTTTGCGCTCAGGGTGCGGCACCGGGTGATGCATGTCGAAAAGCCAAGAAGGCCCTCTGTATAGGGTCTGCGTAGTTTCTGCAAAATCAAAGAAGGCGGGTCGAGACGCCCCGCCCTACCTTGGGAAGCCAGCACTCGCGTCTGAGGTTGGGCGGGACGTCTCGGCCCGCCTCTTTCCGTGGGTACGGCGCAGCGTTAAGATGTACCGTCTTCTTCTCAAGGTAGGGCGCGGTCTCCGGACGCGCCTGCTTCATTTCTTCGCTCGCACGGCACGATACTTCACCTTCCCCGCCGGTGACGCCGCCCGCGCGGCCTTATTTTCGTCCACACCTGCCGACACTTTTTCTTCTTCGACGCAAAGACATTGCTCCGCATAACGATGCGTGCGCCCGTCGAGCTGGCGCAATTGCTCCTTCAATCGTTCGAGATGCGGACCGCGCAGATCGGTGATGGCCTCGGTAAAAGTGGAGACGCAAAACTTGATCACGGCGCTGCGGCTCAAGCCGGCGGCCTCCGCAAGCCGGTCCAGGCGCGCCAGCAGGTCGGCGTTCAGCCGCACTGGAATAGTTTTGCTTTTGGGCATTGTCAGACGTGTAACTCCCGCACCCCAAACTGGAAAGAGATTTTTTCCCACAAGACGCTTGAACTATCGCATACTTAATGTATTCGTTTGAGGCCATGAAAGGCCAAACGCACACCATCCCCGTGCGGCTGGACCCGCCTTTGCACACCCGCGTGGAAGAGGCCGCCCGGCGCTTGGACAGCACTTGCGGCGATGTCGTGCGCCTGGCGATTGATGTTCAACTCGACCGGCTCGAAGCCGGGGCGATCCGGCTTCCATCCAAATCCGTCCAAGTTGTCGGTTGAGAACAAAAAATTCAAATAAAGTAATTTTAAGTATTAAAAATGTTTGAAGCATTTCCTTGATTGATATTGTACTATAAACAAAACTGCGATGAAAACTGCTATTCCCTCTAATCTGAGACCGCGCGGACGCGCCGAGTTCAAGTTTCTTCTCGGTACCGTGGCCGCTGTTTCGCTCTGCGCCTTGTCGACCATCGCTCACGGGCAGGATATATATGTCACCAGCCATGGTGACAATACCGTCGGCGAATATGACGCCAGCACCGGAGCCACGATCAACGCTACCTTGATCTCGGGGTTTAATGTACCCACTGGTATTGCGGTGTCGGGGTCGGACCTGTTTGTCGTGAACCAGGGCAACGGCGCGATCGGCGAATACAATGCCACCACCGGAGCCACAATTAACGCTACGTTGGTCTCGGGGCTGAACGATCCCAACGGCATTGTGGTCTCGGGGTCGGAGCTGTTTGTCGGGGATTATAATAACGACACGATCGGCGAATATAATGCCACCACCGGGGCGGCGATCAATTCTGCGCTGGTCACGGGCTTGAACAGCCCTATCGATCTCGCGTTGTCGGACGGAAATCTGTTCGTCGTGAACATTAACGACGGCACGATCGGCGAATATAACGCCACTACCGGAGCCACGATTAACGCCACGCTGGTCTCGGGTTTGAACGACCCAATTGGCATCACAGTGTCAGGCGGGAATCTTTTTGTAGTGAACCATAGCCCCGGCTCGGTCGGCGAATACAACGCCGCCACGGGAGTAGCGATCAACTCCGCGCTGATCTCGGGACTGAATTTTCCAATTGCCATTGTCTTGTCGGGTTCGAACCTGTTTCTCACGAACTCGACCAATTCACTGAACGCGGGCGCGATTGGCGAATACAATGCCACCACGGGAGTAGCGATTAATGCCACCCTGGTTTCAGGGTTAAGTCAGCCCCAATTCATCGCCATCGGCACCGTTCCCGAGCCCTCGGCATGGCCGCAGTTGGCCGCAGGGGCCGCTGCCTTGTTTGCCGCCTTACGTCAGCGAAGACGCTCATAGCAGAGGCGCGTCCAGAAGCCGCGCCCTACCTTAAGAAGGTGCTTTCGCTTCACTCCGCTCACTTCCGCCGGTAATCGCCGCGGCTGAAGTATTTTTCCAGCCAGAGGTACGCGCAGATAAAGAAATAGCGGCTGCCCATTTCCTTGATCTTCAACTTGCTCTGGCCGGTGCGCCGGTTGCGCCAGGTGATCGGAACCACCGTCCAGGTATAGCCGCGCACGATCGCCTTGAGCGGAATCTCCACCGTGAGGTTGAAATGCGGCGCGAGAAACGGCCGGCAGCCGTCAATCACCGTGCGCCGGTAGGCCTTGAACGCGTTGGTGGTGTCGTTCAGCTTGACGTGAAAAATGAAGCGGATGAACCGGTTGGCCATCCGGTTGATCCGCAGCTTCAGCCAGGGGTAGTCAATCACTGCGCCACCCTTCATAAACCGGCTGCCAAAGACACAGTCCCAGCCCTCGTTGAGTTTTTGCCAGTAGCGCACGACGTCGTTCACGTCGTCGGAGGCGTCGGCCATCATCACGACCACGGCGTCGCCATGCATGGCATTGAAGCCGCAGACGACCGCGCGGCCGAAGCCGTGGGCCCCCTCGTTGCGCACCGGCAGGAGGGCGGGAATGCGCTTCCGCAAGTCTTCCAGGATCGCCCAGGTCTGGTCCTTGCTCCCGTCGTCCACCACCACGATCTCGTGCGGCACCTGGTGGAGGCGCAGCTCGACATCGAGATGCTCAACCGTGGAGGCGATGCAGCCCTCCTCGTCGCGCGCCGGAATGACGACGGACAGGCATTGCAGCGACGGCGCCGCAGGCGCAGTGATGGGATCGCTCATGACGGCGCGGAAATTTCCAGCCAGCCCGGGTTTTGCTCGGCGTGCGCCGCGATCTCGGCGAGAATCGCGGCCACCGGCGTGAGCGGGCGCCAACCCCACGTCTTCCCCGCGAGCGCGGCGTCCAACACCAGCCAGGGAATGTCGAACGGCCGGTTCTCCGCCTGGCTTGACACCGGATGCGGCCCAAAGCGTTCGTCGCACCATGCCGTCAATTGCCGCAGCGACATCGCCGAGTCCACGCCGCCGGAAAGATTGATCACCCGCGGCTGGCTCGTGCCCCGGCCGGCGCGCATCTGCGCGCCCACCAGTGACGCCAGATCGCGCGGGTGCAGGCAATCCCGCACCTGGCGGCCGGCGCCATCGAACCCGATGTACTTCAGCGGCCGGCGCGCGCGGTGCGAATGCAGCCAGAAAGAAAAAATACCCTGGTCGGCCTTCCCAAATTGCCCCGCGCCCGCCAGCACTCCGCAGCGGTTAATCCACACCGGCAGGTGGTACGTCTCGCCGTATTCGAGCGCCAGAGTTTCCGAGGCCAGCTTGGTCGCCCCGTACAACGACAACGGCGGTTCGACGCTGAAATTTTCCGCCACCCCCGCCGGCGACACCCCCGGCGGCAGCCCGCCCCCGGCGCGCAGGCGAAACGCCTCGCCCGCGCCGTCCAACGGCAGCGCCGCCAGCGCCTTGATCGAATACACCCGGCTCGTGCTCAGCAAAATCAGCCCCGCGTTCCACCGCCGGCAACATTCGAGCAGGTTGACCGTGCTCAACAAGTTGTGCTCGACCAACTGCCGCCCGCTGGTGCGGCCATCCACGCCCGCCAGCACGCTGGGGTTCGCCGCGGCGTCAATCAACCAGTCCGCCGCCGGCAGCGCCGTCGTGTCCGACGCACTTCGGACATCCGCGTGCAGCACGCGAACGCCGAGGCGTTTCAGCGCCAGACGGTTGAGTTCGCTGCCGGGCC
>Ga0182024_10017445_pt1 | contig 13478 bp, 11 predicted proteins | sample P32metaG_FD_120480 | JGI IMG/M metagenome (GOLD analysis project Ga0182024, IMG submission 120480) | Permafrost microbial communities from Stordalen Mire, Sweden - P3-2 metaG (Illumina Assembly) | ecosystem: Environmental > Terrestrial > Soil > Wetlands > Permafrost | place: Sweden: Stordalen...
AGGAAGAAAATCCTTGATCTTCTCCCACTGCAAATCACTCAATTCATAACGGCTTGGCGACATACTTCCATTTCAGCAGATAGAAACCAAGCTGCAAAGTGTATATGTCGATACGGCCTAGTGCTGACGCCAACAGGCATATACTGATATTGCTCAAGCGCATAACCATTCCTTTCTTCCTCGTATAGGCAAATGCGACAGTCAAAGGTAGATGCGCAATTCGTCAACTGCGTTGCAAGAATGAACTACGGAATCGCTTTGTCTATCGGCCACTTCGGAAACCGTGCCGCAGGCTACGCGCTCATCCTCCCACAAATTGATCGAGAACCACCGCTTGCAGCCGCGGCCTATGCACCCGAATGCGGTTCTTGTAGCTGATAAGTCCGAGATCGCGGAAGCGGTTCATAAAGAAGCTCACGCGGGACCGCGTAGTGCCGATCATCTCCGCCAGGGTCTCCTGAGTGATCGGAGGAATCATCGGTTGCGGTTCTTCCGGTTCTCCACCTTCCGCCATCAACAGCAGCATACGTGCAAGGCGCTTCTCGCTCGAGTTAAAGATCTGATCCACAAGATCGGCCTGCGTGCGCATGCCACGGGCCAGCAGATACGACAGGAACTGATCGCTGAACTCATGCTCCCGATGCAGAACTTGGATCATCTCTTCTCTCTTTATCTTGAACGCCGTGCATCTGTTCACGGCCACCGCTGTTGCCATGCGCGGTCCGGGCGTCGTCCCCAGCGACTCCTCTCCGAAAAAGTCGCCAGGAAAGAGAAGCGTGATGGTTGCTTGTTTACCCTTCTCGGAAATGACTCCCACCTTGGCGCGACCCTGCTGCAGGAAAAAGATGGTGTCTGCCGGGTCTCCCTGTGTAAAAAAGAAATCTTCCGGCTCCAACTCAACAATTCTTCGACCAAGCCCGACGCTGGAAAGAAAGGCGCCGGGAGCAAGAGTCTTTTCGCGCTGATTACCCATCATCGTAATTTCCTCCTAAAATGCGGTCTGCTTCTACGACACGTATCCTCACTGGGGACGAGACCAGTCTCTAATCGGAAAGTGGATTGCACAGCACTGACCGAAAGCCACGGAGCAAAGCTTCAGAGATTGGCCAATTACACCAGCCGCTGAAAGAAGGCGTCCTCGCAACTCTCAAACGTTGCCCTGGCTCACAGCGCGGTTCGTCGCCCGGTGAAAAGGTTAATGATCAGAACGACGAGTGCAACCACCAGCAATAGGTGAATCAGGCTGCCGGCAATGTGCAGGCTGAATCCCAAAAGCCAAAGAACCAGAATAATCACAAAGATAGCCCAAAGCATCGATCCTCCTCGCTTCTTTCGCGGGCGCTTCAGAACTGGCGTCCATGCGCCCGCGAGTAATCACCATGAATTGCTACTGCGCAGCTTTCGCCTGCTCCTTCGCATTCCTCACCGCATCCAGGAACGGGTGCGCTTGAGGAGGAGGAGGAACTTCGCCGCGCAGAATGCTGCGGGTGGGAATCTTCGACCCATACATCGCCTGGGTTGAATCGTCGTCGCGCCGAATCGCGGCCCCGTTCAACGACAAACCGGCAAAGATCCCTTTGGCGCGCGAATAGGTCAGGATTTCCGTATTGAGTTTCCAGTCGGTATCGGCGGATGCATGGCGACCCACCGGGCCCGCTGCTGCAGAGGCGTCGCCGCCAATCTCGAACTTGCTGCCGAGCAAACGGTCCATTCCTGCGTCGCCCTGAAAGACCAGCAACAGATCGATGCCTTCCACACCGATCTGCAGGCCAAAGCTGCCGCCCGTGATGGTAAAGAACGCTGGAGCGCTCCATCCGTTTTCCGTCCGGCACGTCGCAACGCCCCTGCCGTTCTCAGCCCCGAACACGAATCCGCCCTTTAAAAGGTGGGGCACCACGGCTACGCACCGGGCGTGTTCCATAACCTCTTCCGGAATGCCTTTGTCCGGTGCGGCCATAATCTCGTGTAGCACCGCGCCCGCATGATCCAGCCTCTCGTCCGTCGCCTCGCGTGTTGACCCCGCCCAGGCAATGCTGGCCAGACTCAGCACTACCGTAAGCAAAATTGACTTCCTCATAACTTTCCTCCTCGTTTCCTGTAACTCATCGTGTTATGCCGTGACTCGATGTGGATAACATCCAGCGCGATAACGATCTGCTCGATAACGATCCGTCGCGTTGAATAACATCCCGTTATCGCAATACTTGATGCGCATAGTTCGGCTATCGTTGCTTTCAGGGCTGAATGACTCGGCAAACCCACCATCTCCCGGTCTGCTGCTATCTATCTCGCTGCGAGGTGGTTGAGTCCTTCACCACCACCCTCTCCAGCGGCAGATGGTCAAATCGTCCAGGTACACGGTGGAAGACACACTGCCGGCTGTGCAGTTGTTTGCTCGAAAGTTGGTCGGAAGCGTCGGGCTCCGCCCCAGCGCGAAGGCAGAGGACGCGGTTGCGTCGATGTTGGATTGCGCGCCATCAACCGGCACCGAGGTGTACGTGACGTAGCCCGAGTTGTTGCGGGAATAGATGATCTGCACGTGATGCCAGCTGTTCGTGCTTCAGCTGCGGGGGTTAGACCCTGCCTTGGAATGCATCCATATATCGATAGGTTTCTCAGGAGATCCCGCGTTGGCGGTGTAATCCCAGGTACCGGACCAGCCGTCGCATTGCACTCCAACGATCACCGCTTGGATACTGCCGACACTGATTGCGCCCGAAGGAATGGCTCCCCCCGCGGTAGTGACCAAAATAGCCACATCCGTGACGCACACCGTTCCGTGCTCACTTGGTTTCTTTAAGAAGGCGAACTCGGTTCCTGGATTCTGAAGAGCGTGCAACAGGACGCGTTTCCCACATCAAGAACGCGTCCCGAGGTGGAGTTGTACGAATAGCATTCGCGATTGTCGCCGCCTCCACGCCAAGGCCAGATTCCATCACAAAGAGCGATCCACCAAGCCGAGGCCCTTCCTCCACTACGGGATTAACGGTAAAAACGGCGAAAGAAGTGTTAGCCCTAAGCCGCCTCGGTGGCATTGCGATTCTGATAGCTGTCACCGCCCTGGACTGCGAGTATGCCTACCTGGGGCGCAAACATCGACGAAGAACGATGAACCCCGTTAATGATGGAAAGGGGCCTGCTGCGCACCTCGTCATAGACGCGCCCAATATATTCGCCCAACACACCCATGCACAGGAGTATGAGACCGCCAACAAAGAACACTGCTGCCCCTACGCCGAACCCGGCCGTTGCCACCGAGCTGCTGGAGAGAATCATGCAAAATGCCAGCAGTGCAGACATGGAGCTTGCCAGAAGGAAGAGCGCGAAGCTAAGCCGCAGCGGTTTGTAACTGAAGCTCGTAATCGCATCCATTGCATACTTGATCCGGCTTACGAATGAGAGCTTGCCATCTCCGGCCAATCTGTCCTGGCGATCATAGAAGACCACCTTGTTCCGATAGCCGACCCAGGCGCGGAGTCCCGGTAAGTAGCGATTTCTCTCTCCCATTTGATTGACTGAATCGACAACCTTCCGGCTCATGAGACTGAAGATTCCCGCATTAAGCGGAATCGGATAGTCGGAAAGAGTTCCCATTACCCGATAAAAGAGAGGAAAGAGTTTTGCCAGTACCTTGCGCTTTTCCTGCCGGCTCCTTCTTACGGCGACCACAACTTCACCGCCCTCGCGCCATGCATCGATCAGCTTGGGAAGGATTTCCGGCGGATCCTGGAAATCGCCATCCATGAGGATCACAGCGGCCCCGTGCGCAGTCTGAAGGCCGGCCGAGATTGCCCCCATGTGGCCCCAGTTGCGTGACAGTTCTACCACCACCACATGGGAATCCAGGTTCTGCAACCCCTTCAGTAACTCGAGCGAGGAATCCGTAGAACCATCGTTGACGTACACTACTTCCCATTGCGTCCTGGCGTCTTCCATGGCGTTTGCCACGGCCTCATGGAACTGAACGATCAGTTCCTCTTCGTTATAGATTGGCACGACCACTGAGATCATATTCGGCTCCTGAATTCTGAATTCTGTTTGGCAAAGGGCTCTTTCCGAATCTCGTGCGTTCGTGCCCACTGCAGCGGCGACCTGCGATTCCACGTTGTAACATCACTCGGGCATTGACTGAAAAACTCTGACCCTCCATCGCACTTCGGCGGGGGTCAAGACGATTAGGTAACGAGCGCTTTCTCGCTGGGTCGTGATGACTTTCCCGTGATCGACGACTTGCACATCGAATACGACTTTATCTGTCAACTCAACGGACATTCCGTCCGGTGAGTAGAAGACTATTTGGAGATCGTGCGAACGATCGTGATACTGCGTTTGAATCGCGAATTTGCGTTGCAGTTGCACTGTATAGGAAAGTTTATCTTTGGCAGTTCCAACGAAATCTGCTTCCAGCAGTTCCGGCCGATTCTGCTCCAGCGCAGCGTGAAAACCATGCCACGCCTGAAGGTAGTCGCGAATCACGGCCGCCTTGCTCTGGTCGGAGAGAGGGCGCGGTCCTTGAAGACTCATCGGTTCCACACGCACTGCGACTTGATCGGCCATCGAGTCCGAGGTCGAGGCGAAACCCATGCACAGGATGAGGAGAAACTTGAGCGCGGTCATTTGTTCCAACCAATCTGATTTCCCATGACTACCCCGCTGGCGACAGATAGTTTTGCCCCGGCATGGACCTGCATTGTCACTTCCGCAATTCCATGTTTGAGAGGTTCGTCAATCGTCGACTGGGTGCCGTTGTATATCTCGGTAAAGGTGACGATGGTTCCATCTGGAACCGCATTGCCGCTGCAGTCGCGGACCGGATCTGTTACCAACTGAACCCGCTGGCCCGATTGCCGCGCATTCATTTTCAGCCCGCAGGGATCACCGGGAACCTGCTCGATGATGCGTGTACTGGGGACGTCCCCGATCCGAGCGACAAATCGATCCTTCCCTTGCTGGGCAGTGGAATCGAGAGCGGCCCAGGCAGCCCCTTCATGCGTGACGACCACGCGCTTCTGCACAGTGCCGGCTGGAGTCGAAAGTTCAAAGGATACCGGGGTCGGGACGTCAATCAGATTGTGATAGGCATCGAAGACATAGACGGCGCCGGTGATACCATCATGCAGGCCGACCGCAAGGCGGGAAGGCTTGGCGAGGAAACTCAGGTTTGCAGCCGTGGTTGCGGGTACAACGTCGAAAGAGTTGCTCTCTGTTGAGGAGCCACCAGCAAGGACGGCCAGGTAATGGCCGGCATTGTAGAGCGTCCCCGCGGGAAATAAGATGGCCTCTCCCAGTTGCACATCGCGCTTCAATACCTGCCCCGGGCCTACGATGTATAACGTTGCTTTGCCGCTCCCCGCGCTCCGAATGGAGAACATGCTGCCCGCTTCGACGGTCCTGGGCAAGGTCATGTGTGCGCCTTGGGCGAAGGCCAGATGCGCGACGGCCACGGCTAGGCCACTGAGCAGAAATGGAGACCTGGATTTCACAGGAGTCCTCCAGAGCTGTAGGTCGCAACCACCGTACGCTGACTGGCGACGTTCTTTGCCAAGTCCTCAGGAATGTGGATTTGAAACGGAACCGGGTTCTGCGGCAGCAGCGCCTGGTCGACATACTCGTCAGCCACCCAGACCACCTTGCCGCTTTTGTCGTAAAAAGTTCCAAGAACATGCGCCACATTCACGATCTGGCCGCTTTGATTAATGAGCTGCCCGGTCAACGAGGCATCGGGAACCGGATGCAACTGTTCGTCTCCGATCTCGATCACGGGGTCCGCCGAAGCTGCGATCAGAGCTGACAGGGGCGTCATGCGGATGCCGCCCACGTCGGACAACGCAACATTGGGAAACTTGATCAGAAATGGAGTGACCTGCTTGGGCAGCAGCAGGTGAGAGATCTTGTCGAAGCTGCCTTCGGTGGCCATCGGCGATCGATCCTTTGCGAGCAAAGTCGCGCTCACCGATACATAGGCGGGCACAACATCCTCGTTTAGCAATTCCCCCAGGATCACCACCCCGTCGGCCCGTTCCACAGGCTGCATGTCCACAATGCGCACATGCGGCGCTTCCACATCCTGCGATCCCCAGTCATCTCCTGGACCGCGGTAGATAACATCCCAACGGAGATAATTTACGGGAATGATCTGAGGTGGCACGTTTGGTTCCTTGACGATGGGCCACTCCGGCTCCCAGTTATTTCCATTCTTGACTACGTGCAATTCACGAGTGCTTGTGGAACTGCCGACCACGGTAGCCCAATGCAGCGTGAGTTGCACGTCCGCCTCATTATCGGAAGCGTGAAGAGGGCGGACTTCAAATTTGTCCAACGCCGAGTAGGTGAGAAGGCTGGGATAGTAGCCGGTCAAGTCGTGGACAAACTCAGGCTCGGTAAATTGAGCCTTGTTGGCCAGACCGGCATATGCCTTTTCCCAGGCTTGAGCACGGATCTTGTCGCCAAGAGTCCTGACAGCAGCCTCTGCCGTTGAAGACGAAGCCATTATGCTCTGGGAACCGGCATAGGCCGCTGCAGAGGTCGCAGGCCATATTGTTCCGATCACCACCAACGCGATGGTGGCAGCCCCGAGAAGTACAGCGAGTAATCCTCCCCTATTCACGAGACCAACCTCCCATGTGCGAGATTCTCATCTGCGACGAATGGTTGGTCCGCCCGGCGTTTGTACCGCAGATGGTCCGGAATCAAGACAACGAATATGGCCAGCAAGCTGCTGCCAAAGGGGAGAATGCCCCACATCAGGCCTTGCCAGTGGGGAGGGATTTGTGGCGCGTTGATCGGCGTGGCCGGTGGCACCCCGTCCTTGCTCCACACTGTGATGGTCTTGTCTTCCAGACTGTCAACCGGGCGCCACCCGGCAAAGGAAAGGAGTGGATCGTAATAGCGATCCCTTACAAAGACCCATTTCAATCCGTAGGTGTCTGCATGCGTCAACATGGCGCGCAGTGCGTCGAGGCCCGCTTCGCCGAAGTACTTCGAACTGGTAAGCGCGCCGGCGCCATAGTGAGTCAGTTCCGGCAGCATGCGTCCGGAATTCCATTCGCCATCGACACTGCTGGCATCCGTCATCATGGCCAGCCGCGCAATCTTATTCCCGAATCCCAGCGTGACGTAGCGATACTGATCGTGACCGTCACGATTGAGCCACGAGGCCACCGTGTCGACCTTGAAATCCTCAGCATCCGCCGGCCGATAGGTCGCCCATCCGACTGCCAGTGCACAGCTGCAAGCCGCTAATGTGGTCAAGCTGACAACTGCCCACATGCGATAACAATCGACGAGTTCCGCGGCCAGGAGCCCCACAAACGGAAGCGCGAGCAATGTTGCCCAATAACTGAATCGCTCCATCGTCAGCACGTCGAAGGCACGTCCAAGCAGAAGATGGCCGACTGGGGTGGTCCCGCCGAGTCCCACCAGAAATGCCACCCAGAAACCAAGCAGCAACGGACGAAGCCGAACCACCATCGAGCCCCGCACGAAGATGAACGGCAGCGCCAGAATCAAAGCCCCATACGGAACGATGAAGTAGTTGAGACCCCACTGAGGACTCAGTAGGTAATTTGCCCGGCTGGGGTGCGGGATGGGGGTTTGCGTGACGGGATAGTTAATCAGAGCTATCCAAAACGGAAGAAGCACGACTGCGATCGCGGCCCCCACCAGGACGCTGATAGCGGCGGTTCGGCTCACAAAGGCAGCTGTTGAAATCCGCTCGTCATCCTGGCGATCCAGCAGTGCCAACGCCAGCACAGGCACTGCAAACAAGATTGAACCGAAGAGCAGCGTTGCATGGTGAGCAGCAGCAGCGGCCGTGAATAGCGCGCTCGCCTTTAGAAAAGATCTCCACCTGCCATATCTTACCCATTCGAACAGGAATGGAAGCGCGTTCAGATAAATGGGAGCTGCGGACGTTGTGCCCAATTGCCCTGCGGAATAAACCAGAAAGCTCTCCGAACCTAGAAAGACACTCGCCAGGGCTGCGATTGACGCGGCGCGGGGACTCACCCATAGCAGGGAGAACCGAAAAACTCCTACCACGAGAAGCACAATGGCCGCAAGCTGCACCGCCATATACGCCATATCCAATCCCAGAATTCGGGACATCAACGCTACCCACTGCTGCGGCAGAGGAGGATACGTGGTCTGGGAGAAGCCCGCATACCACTTCGCATTCCATGGATCGAACCAGTGGTGAACGTAATGGGAGGCAAAGAAAATATGGAAGTTCGAGTCATACGAATTCAAAGGCAACTTCATCAGAAGCAGCGGCAGATTGACCACGACAGCCGCCATCACAATGATGCCCATGGGTACCGTCTGCGGTAACTCTGGGAAAGTGTTAGTTTTTTGCACAAATGCCTCTTGAATTTCTCGTTGGATTCACAAACGGTATTAGCGGTTGCTTATCTGAAACATGTGAGTCTGATCCATGTCTTTGAAAGCGACTTTCGTACAGGGCGGCGCGTAATTGCGCACGTCATTGGATTCGAATATTGGCAACGAGGGTTGCTTTCAGGTGCTTACATTGTTTATTTGCTTTTGAGGGTGCCACAAATGAACCCCGCAGACAACATTAAATGCGCTTTTCGTATCCAATATCGCTAACGCATCTTTGCGCTGGGGAACGCCGTGATTGCTCGCCTTGGATTCCTGAAGTGTGGAATGGTTGCAATCCTCGTAGCCGGAACCTGCGGCGCCGGGGCGCAGGATTACAGTGTGGGGCCCGATGCCACAAAAAGCCCCCAGGCGCAAACGAAACAAACACCGTCGCCGGACCAGCCGCTGGGTTGGGGATCGAATATTGAGAATGCGCGCCTCGCGCGTGCCGCGGAATTGGCATTGCAACACGGCGATCATGCGCTCGCCTTTGACTATGCGCGCCGCGCCGCTCAAGCTGCACCGGGCGATCCGCAGTTATGGTTTCTGCTCGGCTACGCAGCGCGGCTTGATGCCAAGCTTCAGGACTCGGCGGATGCCTACGGTCGAGGTCTTCGCCTTAGCCCGTCATCGCTGGAGGGGCTGTCTGGTCTGGCGCAGACCTACAGTGCGATGGGTCGAAGCGAAGACGCGTTGCGCATTCTCAAACAAGTCGTAGCGTCTGACCCGAGACGCAGAGATGACCTGCTTCTGCTCGGGGATCTCACTATGAGATCGGCTGACTATGCCGGCGCAATCGAGTGGCTGCAAAAAGCTGAACGGATCAAGCCTGACGAGCGGTCGGAGTTGCTGATGGCGATTTCATACCAGCACCTCAAGCAGATGGATGAGGCAAACCGCTATCTCGAGTTGGCCAAGCGGCACGCGCCTGATAACCCGGAAGTGCAGCGATCGATGGCCGGATATTACCGCGAGGTTGGGAACTATTCGGCAGCAATTGCAGCGCTGAAGTCGATCCGCAATCCGAGACCGGACGTCACGGCAGAACTTGCGTACACCTATCAGCTTGACGGCAAACTGGAGGATTCGGCCAGGATCTACGCAGAAGCGGCCAACGACGCGCCAAAGGATCTGGGACTGCAACTTTCTGCGGCGCAGGCCGAGATTGCTGCCGGGACCATCGAGAAGACACAGCCCTTTCTCGAGCGTGCCGGCGGCATCGATGCCAACTACTACCGGTTGCATGCCATCCGTGGAGAGATTGCCAAGCTCGAGGAACACGATCAGGATGCTGTGCGGGAATACAGTGCCGCCGTAACCAGCTTGCCCGCAGCACCGGTTGAGGGGCCGCTCTATGGCATCCAATTGCACATGGATCTGATGGAAATCTACAAAGACCTTGCCGATGAAAGCTCGGCTCATCGTGAACTCGAAACAGCACAAGCGGAAATCAACTCGCTCGGCGATCGTGTTTCCGGCAGAGCACAGTTTCTGCGCCTGAGAGCCCTGATCCGGCTGGATGCCGGCGACCTCGATGCATCGTTAAAAGACATTCAGGAAGCGCTTGCCATCAATGCGCACGATCGCGATGATCTGCAACTCGATGGAGACATCCTGATGAAGCTCGGCCACACCGAGGATGCCATTGCGGTGTATAAGCAGGTTCTCGCCGCAGATCCGGTCAACCGGTTTGCGCTTACCTCGCTTGGTTATGCCTCACGCGCAGCAGGGCGCGATCAGGATGCGGAGAAATATTTCATGCGCCTGGCAGCAGCCGATCCGTCGTTGTATATACCCTATCTTTCCCTTGGGGACCTCTACACGACTCGTCGCGAATTCACAAAGGCCGAAGACTCATACAGCAAGGGGTATGCGCTGGCTCCGGGTAAACCCCTGATTCTGGCGGGTGGAATGAATGCCGCAATCGAAGCGCATAACCTGAGCCTGGCGGGGGCATGGCTAAGCCGCGTCACGGATGGTATGGATCGGGAGCCGCAAATCCTTCGCGAAAAGGAGAGGTATCTCAGCTTCAAGGGCGACTATCAGGCATCTGCAGACGTTGGCCGCGAAGCCATCAAGGTGCTGCCCAGAGACAGGGATGTGGTTGTCTATCTTGGTTACGATTTGCTTCATCTCGAGAAGTACGACGAGTTACTTGCTCTGACAACGAAGTATGTCGACATTCTCTCCAAAGAGCCTGACATCCCATTGCTTGAAGGCTATGTGCACAAGCATCAGGGACTCAGTGAGCAGGCACGGCAGGACTTTACGGAGACATTGGTTCGGGATCCCGAAGTGGCTACGGCGTACGTGAACCGCGGCTACATGTTGAACGACCTTCACCAGGCGCAGGCGGCCGCGGATGATTTTAAATCGGCTTTGAAGAGAGAGCCTGATAACGGCGAAGCGCACCTTGGACTGGCCTATGCGAATCTCGATCTGCATAAGCCGCAAGGAGCGCTGCAAGAAGCAGCGCTGGCGGAACGGGCGCTGGGTGATTCGAGAGACATTCACGTGATTCGAGCAACCGCATTCGGGCGGCAGGACATGCTGATCAAGGCCGCCGGTGAGTACAGGGCAGCCTTGAAGTTCACGCCCTATGATGGCGCGCTGCATCTCGGGCTGGGCAATACATTATTCGCAGAGCGGCAATACCACGATGCAATCGACGAACTCGAAATCGCTGCAAAAGACTCTCCCGGCAACGCCCAGGTCTACGCATTGCTGGCACGCTCGTATGCGAACCTCGAGAATCGCGAGCGGACAATGTTGAACGTGCAACTCGCCGAGCAGGATGCCCAACCGGCGTCGAGCGATCCAAACAGTTCGGATTCGACACAAAGCGAAATCTTCGTTTCCACCGGCGAGGCTCTGAGCATTCTCGGAGACCATGCGGCCGCCATGGAACGCTTTCGGAAAGCACTCACAGCTCCCGGCAGCGATCGCGTAGGCGTTCGTTTAGCGATTGCGCAACTCATGGCGGAAGAGGGCCATTCCGAGGACGCGGAAAGACAAATTGCGTTAGCCCAGATGGAAGGCGAGGCAGGCGATTCGGCGCCGCCGAACGGCAGTCAATTCATCGCGGCGGCGGACGTATTTCGATCGATGCACGATTACGAGCTTTCGCAGACATACCTCCAGCGCGCCAAGGCAGCAGGGGCCCCGGATGCAGAAGTACGAATTGGGCTGGCCAACAACTATCTCGCCCTGGGGGATACGGCCAGGGCGCAGGCCGAGCTTGCGGCAGTCAGCGCCGTTGCAGACAGCACCCCCGATTACCAGTATCTGCTGGCCGAGGCCAATGTTTATCGCCAGCAGCATCGCGATGCTCAGGCGCTTACTTCTTTTGCGCAGGCGTCCAACGCGGAAGGTGAAGATCAAACCGCCGAACAGGCTCTGCTCCAGGCGGGAGCGAACGAAGGATTAAGGATCACACCTGTCGTGAGTCTGCTTTCCGACTTTTCGATAGACCCTATCTTCGAAGACTCGACGGTCTATGTCCTGGACTCAAAGCTGGATGCGGCATTTCCGGTGCCGAGTTCCGATATCGCTCTTCTTCCACAGCCGCGCTCCTCTCTCGAGACGCAATCGACCAACGCATACCATCTCCACCTTGGGCATTTCCCTACCGCAACGGGCTTTTTCCAGGTGCGCAACGCGCGCGGGCAAATATCTGTCCCCAGCGCGAACACGATTGTCAATCGCGATACCACCGATTACAACTTGAACGTGGGCCTGAATCCCGTCGTCAACATTGGAAGCAACGTGTTGACATTCGATAGCGGCATTCAGGGAACCATCCGCCGCGATTCCGAGTCCCCGGTTGCGATGAACCAGAACCTCTTTCGCATATTTACGTACATGTCGACGAGTTCATTCTTCAATGTGGTTTCCGTCAGCGGGTATGTTATCCGGGAGTCAGGCCCATTTACCGAGAGCAATCTGCATTCGAAGACCACTGCGGCTGCGGTTGATTTTCGCGTCGGCGCGCCATGGGGAAAAACTGCCCTGGTCACCGGATGGGGGGCCACCGATCAACAGTTCTCGCCGGAGAACTACGAAGATTATATGACTGCTTCCTATGTAGGCATTGAACGCAAGTTTGGAGAGCGGCTGAACGTCAGAGCCATCGCGGAGGATGTGCGCGCGTGGCGGATCGTGGGAACAAGTTGGGGAAATGCGCAGAACCTGCGCCCCGCCGGAGCCGTTGACTTCACCCCAAGGCGAAACTGGCAGTTGGACGTCTCTAGCGCTTATTCCAGCACCCGGAGTTTTCACGTCTACGACGCGATCCAGAACGGCTTTTCAATCTCCTATGCGAGGCCGTTCCGCCGCAAATTCAATGACGGTTCCGGAACAGTTGTCCTCGAGTATCCAATTCGATTCTCGGCAGGCATGCAACAGGAGACCTTCTTCAACTTTACGGGAGGTCAGAATCAGCAGTTAAGGCCGTATGTGCGTATCAGTCTATTTTGAAGGCGGAATCCAATGAAGATTTGTCTAGTGGCTACATTTCCTCCCAGTGGACGTCAGTTGAACGAGTACGCGTTTCACATCGCGCGTGAACTGAACAGCAATCCCAACGTTGAATTGACAATTCTTGCCGACGAGTTGACCGATTATGAGTTCGCAACCGACGAGAACGGCAATTCGCTTAAAGCGCATCAACAATCGGAGTTACCTGGATTCAACGTTATTCGCTGCTGGAAGTTCGGCAGCCCGCTGACCCCGGTGCGTTTGCTCAACACCATTCGGCAACTGAAGCCCGAAGTGGTGTGGTACAACCTTGTCTTCTCCAGTTTCGCAACGCCGGAGAATCCGGTTGCAGCATTTGCCGGGCTCTCTGCACCCGCTCTGACGCGAGCCGCCGGCTTCTTCACGCACATTACATTGCACCACATCATCGAGCATGTCGACTTTGCGGCCGCCGGTGTGCGCAGGGAGAAGCTGTTTCGCCTGGGCACCGATCTCGCCACGAAAGCTTTGCTGAAGGCGGATTCAGTCTCCGTTCTGCTGCCCCACTACCGCAGAACCTTGAATGCGAAGTATTCCGCCCGAAACGTGCTGCTCGGCACTCATGGCACGTTCGCGTCCATTCC
>Ga0182024_10017446_pt1 | contig 13478 bp, 6 predicted proteins | sample P32metaG_FD_120480 | JGI IMG/M metagenome (GOLD analysis project Ga0182024, IMG submission 120480) | Permafrost microbial communities from Stordalen Mire, Sweden - P3-2 metaG (Illumina Assembly) | ecosystem: Environmental > Terrestrial > Soil > Wetlands > Permafrost | place: Sweden: Stordalen...
CTCACTCCTTCGGGTTAACGGTCAGATAGTCGTACATTTTTTCATCAAACAAATCGCAGATTATAGCGTTTGCCGGAGAAAGTGGTCAATCGCTTTCGATTTCGATTTCGATTTCAATCTCGACTTCGATTTCAGTTGGCGTGCTGTTCTGCCCGTTGTATTTGCCAGGCCCAAAATTAGATGCCGTGGACAGGCTAGCCGTTGGCTTTGCAAGTGCAGTGACAAGCACCCCGGCAGACACCCGATATCCGGCTACACATTATGGCAGAGGCACAACCAGAATGCGGTTATTTAGCTCATCAACCTGGACGATCAAGTTGAGCCGCACGTCGACACCAACAGCCTTAACACCGACGACCACGGCCGACGAAGGAACGACACTGCCGGCGGCGAAGATGTTTTGTACCTTCGGCGTAGGACAGTTTGCGCCACTCGTAGGCGGACAAACATAGTCGATGACCGAGATGGTGCTGGTCGCGGAATTCGCAGTGATCAAAGCGCTGGCATTGTAATTGTAATCGAGAGACGTGGGATTGATGCTAGCGGCAATGGTCTGCAGAATCGATGAAGTCGGATCGACGACGTAGATGTTGTTGATGGCGCTGTCGGTAAGAAGAAAATCCTCGCTAACAGGATCGAAGGCCACGTCGGTGGGCAAGAACAAATTGCTGACGCGGGCGGGCGAAGCGCCATTGGAGGAGATGAGCTCCATGGTACTGACTCCGGCTCCCGTGCCTTGATTCACACCGGCCGCCGTGGCGATTGCGGTGATGCTCTGGGTGGGATCATCAGCCACACTAGGATCAATGGCGAGGCCGAGTGGCAAGTAATCGATTTGGGTAGTGCTCACGGTTGGAATCACGGTAGGGTCTGCACTGGCAATGTCAACCTGACCCAGAAGGCCCAAGGGATTGGAGGTTCCTTCGGATAGAGTGAATTCGGCGAAGCCCGTATCCGAATTCACGGCGGCGCCGATAGGGAGTATGCACGATGGTGCGCAAAGCGGAATGGTAACGGGCTGCGCGAAGGTGCCGTTGAAACCGACTTCGTCGAGAACCGTGAGATTGTTCGAACCGTTGTTCACCACAAACGCCAAGCCCAGGCGCGGAAGAACGGCAACACCTAAGGGATTCGCGCCCGTATCGAACGAAGTGGCAGACTGCGGCGAAATGACGGTTCCGGTAAGGAGATCGACGACCGATATGTTGTTGCTGCCGGAATTCGTGATGACGGCCTGATCGCGAGCATTATCGACCGCTACGGCGACGGGAGAATTACCGACGGCGATGGGCTGAATCACGGCGAGATGAGTAACATTAGAGATGGAGCCGGCATTCTGAACGTAAACGAGATAGCTCCGCGCATTCGCCAGCATTGAAGCGGAGACCGAAGCCGTGAGTTCCCTGCTGTTCACCAGTGTGGTCGGGACAGGCGTGCCGTCGAGAACAACCGCGGAAGCACCAGTGAATCCTGAACCCACAATGTCGAGAGTAAGGGCCACGTTTGGAGTTTGAACAAACGTGGTGGATGGACTGGTTTCGACGATTTGCAAAGGATTGACGGCGGAGGTGGTGAGCGCAACAGCGGAGACCGTGTTGTTACCGGAGTTGGTGACGTAGGCAATGTTGGTTACGGCGTCGATCGCCACGCTCGTCGGCCCGTTCAAACCGGTGATGGTCTGCAGAAGAAGGTTATTCGCGGTATCAATCACGAAGGCGCTGCCATTGTCATTGACCGCGATTCCAAGATTCTCGAGCGGGTTGACGGCGGCGGCGACAAATCCTGAAGTGTTGACCGGCGATCCGTTGTGACTGGCAAGCACCGGAGTAACAGTCTGGTCGAGAAGGCTGAAAGCCGCGAGACTGTTGGAAACGCCACCCGTTTGCAATATCCCGCCGTCCGGATCGGCGAAAAGCGCCTGATGCGTTTCAGAATTTATACCGATGCCCTGGATGGTGGCGGAAACGGCAAGGTTACCCAAGACGGAAGGCGGACGCAGCGGATCGTTGGGCGCGGCGTTATGACCGAGATCAACGATGTTAACGGTGCCCTGGCCGCCCGGCGTGGAGAGCGCCCAATTCAACCGAGGATCGACCGCGACCGACGGAAACGTGCTGGTGCTGTACAGGGTGAACGTGCCGCCAACACTCTGAACGAATGTAGGAACGCCGTTCGAGAAATCGAGAACCTCAGCTGTGTTGCTTTGCTGTATCGCCACCAATCCACGGTGAGTGAGCGGATTGATGCCGATGGCATAAGGCACGGGAGCGGGATTGGGCGCAGTATTCGGATTCGGCAGATTCAAGGTCGTTACGGACAAGGTAGTTAGATTGATAACCGAGACCGTATTGTCAGCGCTGTTGGTAACCACCGCGATGTGGTCCGGAAGCTGATCATCAATGGCCACGCTGGTGGGAGCAGTTCCGACCGCGACCGGGGAACCGGGCACAGCCGCCTTGGTGGCAAGATTAATGATGCTGACGTTGTTGGAGCCTTTATTGGCAATGACAGCTATTCCAAGCGCGGGGTCAATCGCAATCGCTTGCGGAGAAGCACCCACAGCAAAGGAGGATTGCGGGGCCGTAGGTATGGAATTCGTAGACGGTTCGACCGCGACATTAATTCCCGATGCCGCAGGGTTTGGAGCGACAACATCACCATTCCGCACGATCAGGGGGTACAAGCCGGGAGCGGGCACCGAACCGCTGGCGATGGTCGCGTTCAGAACGCGGGTGCTATCCAAAGTCGCGGCGACCGTCTGGCCATTGAAACTGACCGTGGTGGGAGCATTGGGAGAGAAATACCCACCGATCAAACTCAGACTGGTGCTGGAGCCCGAGGGCACGAGCGTATTGGGCAAGGAAGCGAGCACAATGGGCCGAGTGGGGACAATGGTGAGACCTTGAGGGCCCGGCAATACGTTCGAGAGGCTGCCATTCTGTGACTGCACAACGAGCGGAACGGGAGCGGGACCTGGACCGGCAAGCAAACTCGCAGGAATCGTGGCGCGCAACAAGTCCCCATTGATGAATAGCGTGGGCACGGGAGCGAAAGGATTACCGGCCAAGACGGTGCTGCTCGACGAGAAACCCGAGCCCGTGACATAGACGTCCTGCTGGACGGAGCCCTCGCCCACAGTGGTGGGCGAAATGGAGATCATAACCGGGTTCGACGACGCGACGACCGTGACGCTGGCCGTCCCTACTTCTGAAGGGTCGGCTGCCGAGACCGCGGTAATAATGACGCCACCGGGAGTCGTACCGAGGGGAGCAAAATATTCGCCGACAGCTGTACAGACCTGGCCTGAGGGCAGCGGTCCGAGACCCTGACAAATAAATCCATTGGCTTGCGTCCCACCTGCGACTCCATTCACCTCCCAAGTGACATTCGAGCCGGAGGCCGTGCCACCGTTGATACTCGCCAAAAACTGTTGATGGTCGCCCGAGTTCAGAGTGGCGTTGGCCGGAGTAACAACTACACCGATGCCCGAGGTGATGTTGACAATGGCGGTTGCAAAGGCGGTGGTTTGGACGGTGCTGGTAGCCACGATGAGGAATCCGTTGGTGGGCGGGAGCGTGGAGGGCGCGGTATAGAACCCACCCGGAGTATTGTTCGCGCCGGTGGTGATGGTGCCATAACCCGGTGGCAATTGAGTTTGACCGACAACGGCCGGGCTACAAATGGTGGGCTGAAGGCCGCTGGGCTGAGGGGGCAAGCAAATCTGCCAAGTCACAGTGGTAGTAGCTGCACCCGTAACGATGGCCGAGAATTGCTGGGGCTTGCCGAGCAAAATGGTAGCCGTAAGCGGGACCACGGTAATGCCAATAGGAGTGGTATTGCCGCCGCATCCTGAAATTATAGTGAGCCAAGAACCGAGCACGGCGATCGCGCCGAGCCTGAAAATAGGATTACGCATTTCTCTTATCCTCTCTGCGAATTCCACGAGCTAAAATTGTGTTCTGCTGTTGCCGATGCATTCCATCTTTGCCGCAGATCCTCTGGCAATTCTCAACGTCCGGGTAACTAAAAAGTCTTACCCACAGTAAAGCGAAAAGTGCTGCGCGGTTCGAGCAATCCCGCAGGAATCTTCTGCTGCGCCGCGGCGATATCCTGCAGGAGTTGCGGAACGATCTGGGTCTCCAGGACGCCGGCGGGCAACTGGCCCTTCACAGCATCACTGAGATTGTAGCCGCCGGTAAGGCCCGTGATGGTACCGGTGAGGCGCAAGTAATTGTACGCATAATAGACGCGAAACGGAGCGTTCACGATCGGCAAAACGACATCGAGCTCGATGCCAGCCGAGGTGCGAGGCTTGTAATTCGTGCCGCCGACGATTTGCAATTGCCTGGCAATTTTCAAGTTCGGAAAATCCGGATTAGGAAATCCCTGCTGAAACGTGGCGAGCGCTTCGGGATCGAGCGACAACTGCGATTTCCGGAGAATGGTATTGAAACCGAGGTCGTTGAAGAACACCAAGGTAACCGGGCCGGCAATCGGAACGCGATATTCAATGTTGCTGACGTTCTGGAAATCGCCGCCGGGACGCGTGGGGAAAAACTCCAAGGTCGGGACCGAGATGCTGTGAAGAGTGGGGCGGCCCTGATTGAGGCTGCGGGGATCCAGATAGGTGACGTTCGCGGAGCTGGCGAAAGGAATCTCGACGAACGGCGAGATGGTGTAGAAATTGAAACCGCGGACGTCGTTTTCGCCGCCGAGGTAATAGCGGTTATTCGGCGGAATATTTTTGCCGCCATATCCGGTGATCATGCCGCTGAGAAAACGGAGGCCGAGGACGTTGCGGTGCTTGTTGACGGGCCGAAAATAAGTGGTGGTGAAAGTATTGGTGATGGTGTTGACGTTGCCCTGCAGTGGGCCGCCCACGATTCCCAGTCCGTAATAGAAACTCTTTCCCTTGGTGGGATTTTGCGGATTGTTTACCGTGCTGTAGGAAATGGTAGGAGTTATGGCGCTCTGCACAATTCCGTTCAGGGCCGAGGGTCCGGCCAGGCTGGTGAACTGAATGCTTTCAAACAACAACTGCGCGGAAGTGCTGAACGTCTGAATATTGGTGGTGGAATAGCCGTAGGTGACACCGACGCGCGTAAAAGAAAACTTGCGAAGGGGATAGCTGGCGAAGACCGTGACGCCCTTCGAATTGGTGGTGTAATTTTCCTGCAGCGCGGGATTGAGAGCGATCTCCTGACCGAGCTGAATACCGAGCTGCTTGGCCTGGTTGTAATCGAATTTATTGGAAAAGATGGTGAAGCCGGTGGCGATGGGGCGGTCAAACAAGTACGGTTCCGTGAAACTGAACTGGATATTGCGCTGGAAACTGCCGACTTGGGCGGAAAGCGAGAGAGTCTCGCCAAGGCCCAAGAAGTTATTGGTGCTGTAGGAGGCGCCGATGAAGGTGCCGGCGATTCCGCTGATGCCGCCGGAGAAGCTGATGGATTGCTTGCCTTTTTCCTTGAGCTTGAGGCGAATGTCAACGGTACCGGCTTTGACATTGCGTTTCAGCTCGGCGTTTTCCGGCTTGATGGTATCGAAATAATTGAGCTGATTGAGGCGGAGAAGGCTGAGTTCCCAGAGGCGATTGTTGAAGACCTGGCCTTCGTCGAGAAGGATTTCGCGACGAATGACTTTGTCGCGGGTGGTGGTGTTTCCGGAAAATTCGATGCGGCGGACGAAGAACTGTTTCTGCTGATCGAATTCCATGGTGAGGTCGACGGTTTTCTTGTCGTTATTTATTTCAGTGAGAGGCGTGGCCACGAAATCGATGTAGCCATATTCGCCGTACAGTTTTTTGTAGTTGTCGATGGCCTTGCGAATTTTGTCGGCGCCAAAAATGTCGCCCTCTTTGAGGGGAAAGGCGCGGGCCAGAAGCTCTTGCTTAAATACGAGGCCCTGGTCGAGGTCGGCGCTCTTGAAATTGAGCTTGCCCATGCGGAATTGCTCGCCCTCTTCGACGGTGATGGTGATGTCGGCGCGCTTGCTATTTTTGGAACCGAAGACGGGCCAAGGTCCGGGGATGCCGCTGCGATTGTCGTCGGTGATAGTGACGATGGGGTCGCTGACGTTAACCTTGAAATATCCGTGATCCTGATAGATGCCGTGGATACCGACGCCGAGATCTTCATCGAGCTTGGCTTTATCGTAGGTCTTGCTGAAGACCGGGATTTCGGTGATGTAGAGCGGGATGGCGTAGGGGCGGTCGTTGTGCATGGAGCGAATCAAGGCGCGATCGGAGAAGGCTTTGACGCCGACGAATTTGATTTCGCCAACTTTTACTTTGGGGCCTTCGTCGATATTGAAGACAAGTTTTACGGCGTTGGTCGCGGCGATGCGTTCGTAGGTGGGCTTGACGGTGGCAAACTGGCGACCGTGTTCAGCGAGAAGGCCCTTGATGACAACTTCGGCGCGTTTGATTTTGGTGGGGTCGAACTGGCTTTCGACGGAGAGGCCGACTTTTTTATCTTTGAAGGCATCGAGAATGTCGGATTCGGTGATGGATTTATTTCCCTTGTATTCGATGCGGCGGATGATGGGGCGTTCCTGAACGTAGAAGACGATGATTTTGCCGTTGGGCTGGTCGGGACTATCTTCGACCTCGAGGCGAATGTCTTCGAAAAATTGGGTATTCCACAAGGCCTGAAAATCGCGACGAACGGCCTCTTCGTTGTAGGGATCACCGGGACGAGAAAAAATGCGAGCGAGGAGAGTGTCGCGCTGAATGCGGCGATTTCCGATGAACTCGATGCGTTGAATAATGTATTGCTGGACACCTACGGGTTGCTGAGGCGCGGCGAACAACGGTTCGGCGAAAGACGCAAGCAGCAGATACACAACGGCGAGCGATTGGAGTAGACGCAGAGAAATTTTCACGCTCGCAGCCTTCGTCAAGGCCGCCGTATCCCGCCCAAAATTGTGTGCTCCCCCGCCGGACCGCTCCCTGCCCGGCTTGCGCGTAGGATTCCTAGTGGGCCACTGGGGTTGCTTCTACGACAGGACGGAAGCCCAAGCCCTCGACGCCGAGAAAAATCTCGAGCGTAGCGGGACGTTGCAAGCCACCCTGAATCAAAGCTTCCGACAGCGGGTCTTCGACGTACTTCTGTAACGCGCGCCGGAGCGGCCGCGCGCCATAATTTCGGTCACTGCAGGTTTTCTCAAGAATCCACTGACGAGCTTCCGGCGTCACTACAATTTGCACCTGACGATGGATCAGCGTTTCGTTGATTTGTCCTACGAGTAGATCGATGATGCACAACAGATCGGCATCGGAGAGTGAGTTGAACAGAATCACTTCATCCAGACGATTGAGGAATTCGGGATTGAAGACCCGCCTCACTTCCGTCATCACCATGTCGTCCTGACTCTTGGCGACAGCGTCGGCTTCTTTGGACGCGAAACCCAGGCCGCTCTGTTTCTGCAACTGGCGGGCGCCGAGATTCGAGGTGAGGATAATGATCGTATTGCGAAAATCAACCGTGTTGCCAAGACCGTCCGTCAATTGACCATCCTCAAAAACTTGCAGCAGGATGTTGTACACGTCTGGGTGAGCTTTTTCAATCTCATCCAGAAGAATTACAGAATAAGGGGTCCGGCGGACGCGCTCCGTCAATTGACCACCTTCTTCATAACCAACATACCCTGGGGGCGCGCCGATAAGTTTGGAGATGGAATGTTTCTCCATGTACTCCGACATATCGAAGCGAATCAGGGATTTTTCGCTGCCAAAAAGAAATTCAGCGAGGCGCCGAGCGACTTCCGTCTTACCTACGCCGGTAGGACCCAAGAACAAGAAACAACCGACGGGACGCCCCGGAGCCTTGAGACCGGCACGACTGCGACGAATCGCTCGTGCCAGGGCGGTGATGGACTTGTCCTGACTGATGACGCGGCGATGCAGTTCCTCCTCGATGCGCAGGAGTTTCTGCTGTTCGTCTTCCTTGATTGCGGAAACCTGAATACCGGTCCAGCGAGCGACAACTTCTTCGATGTCTTCGCGGGTCACGGTTCCGGTGGAGGAATCGTCGATCTTCAGTTTTTCACGCAGGACGCGGAGATGTTCCTTTTCTTTACGCTCTTCTTCGGAATAGAAACGGGCTTTCTCGAATTCGTGATTGGCGATAGCCGTTTCCATGCGGTGGGTGATGAATTTTACGCGCTTCTGCACTTCGGAGACTTCGTCGGGCAACATGGCCTGACGGAGTTTCACGCGCGAACCCGATTCGTCGAGCAGGTCGATGGCTTTGTCCGGAAGGAAACGATCCGGAATGTAGCGATTCGAAAGATAGACAGCGTATTGAATGGCTTCGTCGGTGTAGCTGACGGCGTGGAATTTTTCGTAGCGGTCGCGGACACCCTGGAGGACGCGGATGGCTTCTTCTTCGTTGGGCGCGCCGACTTTGACGGCCTGGAAACGGCGTTCGAGAGAGCGGTCCTTCTCGACGGACTTGCGATATTCGCCGGGCGTAGTGGCGCCGATGCATTGGATTTCGCCGCGACTCAAAGCCGGCTTCAAAATATTGGCGGCGTCGAGCGAGCCTTCGGCGGAACCAGCGCCGACGAGAGTATGCAGCTCATCGATGAAGACGATGGCGTTCTGGCTTTCCATCAACTCTTTCATGATGGTCTTGAGGCGCTCTTCGAACTGGCCGCGATATTTGGTGCCGGCAACGATCAAGGAGAGGTCGAGCGAAAGAATGCGCTTGTCCGCGAGGAAAGGCGGAACGTCGCCATCGGAAATACGCTGGGCGAGGCCTTCGACGATAGCGGTTTTGCCGACTCCGGGCTCGCCGATGAGCACCGGATTATTTTTGGTGCGGCGGCAGAGAATTTGAATGGCGCGCTCCAGCTCGCGGTCGCGACCGACGAGCGGATCGAGCTGGCCTTCAATGGCCGCCTGCGTAAGATCACGACTGAATTCCGCCAACAACGAAGCTTCTTTGGGCCGGTTCACTGGCACCTTCTCCCCCGCGCTGCGACCAAGTTCTTCGCGCACGGTTGAAAGACGCAATCCCCGCTCGAGCAAAATTTCCGCGCCGAAGGATTTCTCTTCGCGCAGGACTCCCAGCAGCAAATGTTCGGTGCCGACGTGCTTGTGCCCCAGGCGCTCGGCTTCTTCCGCGGCGAAATTCAAGATGCGTTTGCATTCCTGGCTAAGCGGAACCTCGACCGAGGTGGAAATGCGTTCGCGCACGGTGATGCGCGCTTCGATTTCCTTGCGGATCGATTCGATAGAGCCGTGAGAGCGGAGAAAACGGTTTGCCAGCGCTTTATCTTCGCGCAGCAATCCGAGCAACAGATGCTCCGTCTCAATATAGGGGCTGCCGTACTGGCTGGCCTCGTAGCGCGCGAAAAAGATTACTCGCCTAGCTTTCTCTGTATAGCGTTCGAACACGGGTCACCCAAGGTTTTCCAAGGTTTGCGAGGCGCCGTCCGCCATACGGCCGAGAGGTGAGGCAGACTGGGCAAGCAATACCCCGGCCGGCGCAAGCTTTCCGTGCTCCAGAATCAGAGCGCGGTCGGCGCGCCGGGCTAGTGTCAGGTTATGAGTTGCAAGTATCGACGTCAAATGGTGTGACTGGTGAAGACGGTGCATCAGTTCAAAAACGTTTTCGGCGCTTCGCTGATCGAGGTCGCCGGTGGGTTCGTCGGCGATGAGGAGGGCCGGACGATTGACTAAAGCCCGGGCGATGGCAACCCGTTGTTGCTCGCCTCCGGACAATTGTCCGGCACGCTGGCCGGCACGAGCAGCCAAGCCAACCTCGGCGAGCCATTCTTTCGCAGTTCGAAGAGCCTGAGCCAGCGAGATCCCCCTGACCAAAAGCGGCATCGCTACATTTTCGGCCGCCGAGAAATCCGGCAGCAGGTGGTGACGCTGCCAAACAAAACCCACGGAGCGATTACGATACTCCGCTACCTTTTTCTCATCCAGGTGATCGAGCGAATCTCCGGCGAAGTATACTGCACCGTTTGTTGGGGTGTCCAGCGCAGCAAGCAGGTGAAGAAGCGTACTCTTGCCGGCACCGGAAGGACCCACGATGGCGATCATCTCGCCGCGTGCGATTACCAGGTTAACGCCGTCCAACGGAACGATTTGCTGGTCGCCGGAATGAAAAACCTTGCGGAGATTTTCGGCGCACAGTATCTCGCCTGTGTCGGTGACGGCTCCCATTCGGAGCGAGTCGTCGAGAAGAACGGTCCCGGTAGTTACTTGCGTGTGCATGGCCAGGAATTAATCTCTTTCACTTTAGATGCCGAACGCGGCTAAGGGTATGTCCTTTTCTTACAGAGCGCTCAAGATTTCCCGAAGCGGGATGTGAGCTTGTACGGCCATTAAAGTTCTCTTTTTTGCCGTACTATTACCGTCCAAAAGGTATCTTCCTGATTACCCACATCTGCGCCTTGTGACGGCAATACTTGCAGTTAGTTTTCGCCAAGTTTTTGCTGCACTTACGATTCTAACACGGTCGGTGTTCTAGGAAAAATTCGCAGAATTCGGCGTGAAGAATTAGTAATTTGATCGTTGGCCTGAGGGCTTTTTGCTACCGTTTTTGGCTGAAGGCCGCGCTTCAAGTTATTCGTAGCGGAGGGCGACCATGGGGTCGACCTGGGAGGCGCGGCGAGCGGGCATGTAACTTGCTGCGACTGCGATGATGGCGAGGATGGCGCAAGCAGCGATCAAGGCCGCGGGATCGGCAGCGCCAAGGCCGAAGAGCATAGTGCGAATTAGATGGGTGCCAGCCAACGCAATCGGCACGCCGACGGCGATGCCCACGAGCATCAGCAACAAAGTTTCGCGAAGAGTGTGGCGAAGGATACTGGAAGAGCTGGCTCCCAAGGCCATGCGGATGCCGATATCACGAGTGCGACGCGCGACGGTGAACGCCATGATGCCGTAGAGGCCGACGCCAGCGAGAACGATGGCAAGCAGGCCGAAGGCCGCCGAGAGTTGCGCTACGAAATGATCGGTGCGCAAGGAATCATCCACCAAGCCAGACATGGTGTGAATTTCGATTTCCGGGATTGCAGAATTGGTATCGTGAACCGCAGCGCGAAGTGCGGCAGAAACGAGAGCTGGGTCGACGGTCGTGCGAATTTCGTAGTAAGCAGACTGTTCCGGCCAAATAGGATTGAAGATGGGATTGTACAGGCGTGTTGGAGTTTTTTCGCGCAGGCTGTTGTATTTTGCGTCGGCGACGATGCCCACAATTTCAGCGCTAGCAGGATTGGCGGAGTAAGTGTCGCTGACGCGTTTGCCGAGCGGATCAGTATTAGGAAAGAAGCGCTTGGCGAAGGCCTGATTGATGACTGCGACACGCGGGCCGTTGCCGCTATCCTGCGCGAGAATGCCGCGCCCGGACAGAATCGGCATACCGACCACCGCGAAATAATCAGGACCAACCTGGTCCATCCGTGAATTCAAGGATTCGCCGGGTTTGGGCGTGTAGCCCTCCACAGAAATGGGATCTGCTGACTCCGCGTGGCTAAAGAGCCCGTTTGCCAAAGAGCGATGCCGAAGAAACGCCTGGAACAGCTTTGAATTTGTCGAGGAGATCCTGAAACAGACGCGGGATGGCGGCGTCTTTATATCCGGCAGGAACGGGGCGAACGCGGAAAAGCAGGAGATGCTCGGTGTTGTAGCCAACTTTTACTTCGTTCAACCGTTGCAGGCTATGCACGAAAAGACCAGCGGCGACAAGCAGCACCAGCGAAATCGCGATCTGAGCGACGACGAGAATTTTGGCAACCGGAAAACGGTGATGGTGCGCTTCCGCGGTGGAACCCGAAGCGCCCGACTTCATCATTGGCGAGAGATCCAAGCGCGTGGCACGAAGCGCAGGGATCAATCCGAAGAGAAGGGCCGTGAAAACCGTGACGGCGAAGGTGAAGCCAAGGACGCGCGCATCTGGCCGCAGCGAAAGCTGAATGGCTTCCTGGCCAACATTTCCAGTGGAAGATGCCATGCGGAGGAGAAGCGCATCGGCCCACTGAGCGAATAGGACGCCCAACGCGCCGCCAATAAACGCCAGAATAAAGCTCTCGGTGAGTAACTGGCGAATTAAACGGCCGCGGCCTGCGCCGATGGAGAGGCGCACGGCAAACTCTTTCTGACGGGCGGCCCCGCGAGCCAGTAACAGGTTCGCAAGATTGGCACAGGCGATAAGCAGCACGAGAAAGACGAGAGCCATGAGGACTTTCAAAGGCCCGCCGAAAGACTTATCAAGGGTCGAAGCGCCGCGAGCGCCGTGTTCCAGACTGATTTTTTGGTTCAAGTAATCTTTCAGGTCGGGCCCGGAGAGTTTCGCGTGAGCGGCATCAGCGGCAACTTTTCGCTGAAACACGACATTCACGGCGGCGTTGGCCTGCGCCAGGGAGATACCTGGCTTGAGGCGAGCCATCACCTGAAGCCAAATTCGCTGATCGATGGTGCCCGAGGGAAAGGGACTCAGAAGGTCATCGTTGGGGTAAACAGCTTCCTGCATGGTGGCGGGAATCCAAATATCGGGCGATTCTCCAACCGTCTCGCCGAAGAACCCGGCCGGAGTAACACCGATAATTTCGAAAGATGTCTGATGCATTTCGATCTTGCGTCCGAGCACCTGAGGATCAAGGCCAAAACGGTCTCGCCACAACGAGTGGCTGATGACAGCCACGGGAAAGGAATTGCGCGCACGGTCGACCTCCGGACCGAACACGCGGCCGATGACGGGTTTGATCCCAAGCGTATAGAAATAACCTCCAGAAACGAGGCGGACGCCCGCGGAACTTTGGAGGGCCGACGTGGTTGAAGATGATTCGGAGGAATCGGAAAACAGCACCTGGACGGGCATTACCGTGCTGTCGGAAGCAAATATCCCGGAGAAAACCTCGTTGTTATCGCGCAGATATTCGAATTCAGAGTAGGAGAGCATGCTGCGCTCGCCGCCCTCGCTGCCATTACTCATGCCGTGAGCGCTGGGGTCGGTAAGCATCACCAACTGCTCGGGATGAGGAACAGGTAAAGGGCGGAGCAGAACAGAATCGAGGACTGTGAAGATAGCGGTATTGGCACCGATGCCGAGAGCCAGGGTGAGGATGGCGATCAACGCAAAACCTGGATTTTTCAGGAAGGTGCGGAAAGCGAAGCGGATGTCTTGAATCAAATTATCCATATGCACCTATTTGTCCTGTTTTTGGGTGGTCATGGCGAAGTATTGCGTAAATGTTGAGGCACGTGAAGTGCCTTGCTGGGGATGGGAAAGAACCAATGATATCAGGGGTTTGGAGCGGACTGGCGGTGGAAGCGGGAAGATGCACGCGCGATTTTGGGACAGGGTGTCGCGGAGACGGACGGATTATTCGAAGCGAAGAATTTCTACCGGCAAAATTCGGGCAGCGGATTGGGCGGGGAGGATGGTGGCGGCGATGCTGATGGCTAGGGCAGCGGCGGCGATCCAGATGGCGTCGGCGGCATTGGTGTGAAATGGAACGTA
>Ga0182024_10017447_pt1 | contig 13478 bp, 8 predicted proteins | sample P32metaG_FD_120480 | JGI IMG/M metagenome (GOLD analysis project Ga0182024, IMG submission 120480) | Permafrost microbial communities from Stordalen Mire, Sweden - P3-2 metaG (Illumina Assembly) | ecosystem: Environmental > Terrestrial > Soil > Wetlands > Permafrost | place: Sweden: Stordalen...
GCCAGGTGAACATCGCGCTCACGAACGTAACCAGCCATGACGAGCACGCGCCCGACAGGCAGTTGTGTGCGCTTTGCCAGAGCCAGCGATTCCATGACTACATGCGCTTTTACAAGCCCTGCTTCAACGAAAATCTCTCCGATTCGCGGAGTTGTAGATGCTTGTTTTGCTTCCATTAAAAGTTCCTTCCCATCCGCGCAAAAGCCTTGTTTTGCTTACTGTCTGGATGACAGAGCGCAACAAAATATGGCGCCAGATATGGTGCTAGAGTAATGTTACTTTAGTAAGTGATCGCAAATGGTCAGAAAAGGCCCGACCGTTGCCTAGTTTATGTAATGGATGGCTGGAAGTCAAGCACAATTTATGTTCTTTCGCGCGCACAGTTGCGAAGCCGCGCCAATAGCCCGTCCTACTGCCAAATATCAGGCAAATCCAAGACGAAGCCTGGAAGTTCGGTCCCGCCAGAAATAGAAGCCGGATTGTTCTGTACGTCGACCTTTAGCCCAGGTCGATAGACATGCACTCTTTGCAGGTAAGGATCGATGAGCCAACCAAGTCGTGCTCCGTTCTCGATGTACTCGACCATCTTCTCGTTTAACACGGTCAGGCTATCGTTTGGGGAACGAAGCTCAATGACAAAATCCGACGCATGGTGGATAGACGTGCAGCACTTCTTTATTTGGGTTTGTAGTTGGACTTTCCATTGAAGTCATCTTGGGATTGGAATAGATCTATGATAGCTCCTTGAGCATTCATTGCTCAAGAATCACCCCGATAGGCACCATATACGGTGCTGACCTGAATTAAATGGACCGTGGTGGGCAAGCCGATCTACCTACCTACCTCGTTACACCAAATTTGGTGAAGAATTTTGAGCGTGTGCAAAAGTTCAATCTGCTGTAAGTCAGCTCCAGGCAAAGCTTTTGGCTGATTTGGATGGCAAGAGGAAATTACACCATATTTGGTGTAACGAGGTAAGGCCCGATCGGGTCAGGTCCGATTTGCCCGAACAAAGTCGGATCAAAGCCTGGGGCTTGGTGTCCCAGTTTCGGCTTGGAAGTTGCCCGACAGCTATTAGATTAGTGCTTGAGCGGGAGCACGCGCAGTTGTTTGATGCCGCAGCCGGCAGCTGCATCCATGACGGCAACGACATATCTTTGCAGAGCATCATCGTCTGACTGTAAATTGAGCGGCAGATCTGTTTTGTTCGCTTTTGCTTGCTCGTTTTTGATAAACGCCGCCACACCCATGGTGTCAGGTGGATTGACAGGCTGGTTGTTGATTGTAATCGTGTTTTGTGCCGTAACGTGCACATCGAGTTTGGGTCCATCGTCTTTAGGCGGAGGTGTCTTTCCGCTCACCGATGGCGGATCAACTTTTAGCACCGTTTGATTGACCAGCGGTGCAATCAAAATCATGATTACTAGAAGGACGAGAAACACGTCTGTCAACGGTGTGACATTAATCTCTGTAAAACTCTCGCCTACGCTGATCGACATCTGCTTTTCCTCAACTACCGTGCTCTGGTCATATTAGCGCTTTCTTCTCTTCCCAGCCACCCGGAAAACCCTGATGTTAAAGTCGGACCTTCTTGGCAGAGCCGCGCTAATGACAAGGGGCTGGTGAATGACAATTCATGGGTGAGATTCAAGTCAAGACATTGCGCGAACGTTGCTAGGAGCAGCACACAACCCCAAAAACCCCATAAAACGGGAAATGTAATCCGATGTTGCATATATTAAGCGTACAGTACTAAGCTTAAACCAACGTTTTTAATTCTTTCCACCTCTAATAACTCAGAACCCTCAATTCAAGTTCAATGTCAGTGCTATTTCTTCTGCAATCGGTTGCAGGGCAGTGACATCGAATTTGAACAAAGACGAAACTTAAACCAAAGGAACCCCAATTATGGCCCACTTCACAAATTGGCTCAGAAGGGCATGGCTCGCTTTCGCGTTTCTATTCTTTGCCTCGTGGATCATGCGTCGCCTCGCAAAGCTCATGCTGCACGAACATCTCGACTGCTCCTTGCGCCCCCGTACCATGCTTGAGCTGATGCAAGAACATGGCTATCCCGCGAATTTTCCAGCGTCTATCAAAGCTTTGATGGAGGCCGGGGAAGTCGGTGAAGCCAGTGTTCTCTATCAGCGTCACATCGTCGGGTTTGCCAGCGAATCACTCGCCAACTACATCGAGGCAGTTGTTAATCATGTGTTGCCTCTCATGCAGACCGAGGAGGCTCTTTTCAGAATTACCGAAGAGCGCATCGAAGACGCAGTCAACGACGGACTGATCGGACTGGAGCTGCGTTTTGCTCCACAGCTACACACCATGAAAGGGCTGACTCTCGACCAGGTGATGCACTCTGTCATCTGCGCCATTGACGGTTCTCCCATTCCCGTCAGGCTCGTTATCTGCGCTCAACGCCAGGAGAATCGGGAGATAGCGCGGCAGCTAGTTGATCTGGCGATCAAGTACAAAGAGCATGTCGGTGTCTTCGACCTCGCCTGTGACGAGCATGCCTATCCGGGTGTGCTGGACTGGTGGGCTGAGGAAGCTCAACGTCTTGCTGCTCACGGCATCATCCTCACTGTGCATCTTTGGGAGACCGAGGATCCAACTGATGAGGACGTCGCCATGCTTGACCGCTATGGCATCACCCGCATCGGCCACGGCTTTCGTGGTAACCGGCAAGGTAACAGGTGGCTCGAAGTTTGCCCCACGTCCAATGTGGTCACCGGTCAGGTCGACTCTCTGGAGGCGCATCCAATCGACGATCTGCTGCGCGCCGGCAAGCTTGTCACCCTGAACACCGATGGCACGCTCTTCACCCAAGTGCAACTGACTGACGAGTGCCTCAACATGCGGCGTGTCTTCCGTTGGGGAAGGCGTCAGTTCTATCGCGTCTTCATCAACGCCCTGGACGCCTCTTCCTTTTCGCCGGCACAGAAATCGGTGATGCTGGCCAAAGGAAAAAGGTCTTACGGCGAGCGCTAAGCTCCCTTCAGCCGCAGCGGAATTTGCACTGCGCGCATAAGCTGGCAGGTCCTATGGTCGGGACCTGAATTCACAGCTCCATCAGATCAAATTGCCAACCGTACATCGCTCTATCAGAGCTATTTCCGCCTGGCAATTTTGCTTCCTAGATCGGCATAGTCGCGCCGTCTTTGAGTAGCAAATTTCGCAAAAAGTCATGGATAAGAACCGCGGGCAATGACGCCAACCAGCGTCTTGTCCGCGGTTCTTTAGGACAAAACAATGAAACCCGAATCATCAAACGCTCCTCCGGATCCTAACGTGGTTCGGAAGTTGATGTGGTTCTTTCTCTTGGTCTACATTGCTGAAGGAATGGGGCAGGTTGGCGGGTTGATTTCACAACCGCTGACGTATTTCCTCAAAACATTTCTCCAGTGGAACCCCGCTCAAGTTACTGAGTGCCTGGCATATCTCACTCTTCCCTGGGTGGTGAAACCCGTCTACGGGCTGCTCAGCGATTTCTTCCCGTTGCTTGGATATCGAAGGAAAAGCTACCTCTTCCTGGCAAACCTGCTGGCAGTGGGATCTTTTCTCTTCCTCTTCCGAGTGACTTCCTCTTCGCAGATCGTCGTCGCTTTATTCCTGACCGCGATCGGCATGGCCGCCTCATCCACAATTTGTGGAGCAGTGATGGTGGAAAACGGCAAGCAAACCGGTCTCACCGGTAAGTTTGTTTCGCAGCAGTGGATCTGGTTCTCAATCGCCGGCATCGCCACTTCACTGGGCGGCGGTTGGCTCTGCCAGCATCTTTCGCCCACGTCTGCGTTCCATACCGCTGCGGCAATTACAGCCTTCGCGCCGGTGGGTGTGATGGCTGGTGCCTGGTTTTTGATTGCTGAGAAAAAGTCGCAGATCAATGTCGAGCAGTTCAAGCTCTCGCTCAAAGGTCTGGTCTCGGCGCTGAAATCGCGCACGCTCTGGATAGTAGCCGCACTGCTGGCGCTGTGGAACTTCAGCCCCGGCTTTGGCACGCCGATGTACTACCACATGACCGACCAGCTGGGATTCAGCCAAGAATTCATTGGCGTTCTCGGTGCAATCGGCTCTGTGGGCGCAGTGATTGGATCGCTTGTGTACATGAAATGGTTCGACAAGCGCTTCACGCTGCGGCAGTTGCTCTATGTCAGCATCGTGCTTGGTACCATCAGTCAGGGTGCATACGTTCTGCTGCACACAGAGCGCAGCGGGCTCGTGCTCAGTCTGATGACCTCGGCGGCAACGCAGGTGGCTTTGCTGACGATGCTTACGATGGCTGCCAACTCCTGCCCGGATAAGTCGGAGGGCTTCAGCTATGCTGCCCTGATGTCGATTTTCAATCTTGCATCACAGGCTTCGGCTGTGTTCGGTGCGAAGTTGTTTACGGGCGAGGGTATCACTGTTCTTCACTACTGGACGATACAGCAACCCGACTTTGTGCGGCATATCTTCCAGAACCATTTGACTCCCCTCATTTGGCTTAGCGCTGTCATCACAGCTACGGGATTCTTCTTTGTGCCGTTCCTGCCCAAGGGACTGGACCACAAAGACCTGGCAGCGAAGGCGGCGGCAGCGAAGTTGGTGGAGGAGGCGCAGTTGGCACAGGAAGCGAAGTCAGCGCAGAAAGCGTCGGCGGCGTTGCCAGAGTCGGCCAAGGCTGCGGAGGAGGCGAAGTAGTCGGCACAGGATGCGGCATCGCATCAAGCGTCGGCCGCACTAGCCTCCTTCGGGCCTTTCCGCGGAGAGTGGGCGAAAGTATCACTGGGTAAAGAACCCTTGATCCTTTCGCCTGCCTTCTTCGGATTTTCTTGTGTAGCTGTCGGTCCGGTTCATGTCTTTGCTTCATTGTCCCGGCTAGCAGCTTCACGTTCAAAAAAATTTGATCGCTGTGCCACCATATGCGGTGCGCGCCGAGCCTGAGGTGGAAGCATTTTCTTTCGCTCTGAACCGCGATGATGTATAGTATGTTGGTGATTCCACCTGCTCTTGCACAACTGTGATACTGCGAATGGTGCTGAACATTTGTTAGAAAAACAGCTGTTTATCTAACACTCTTGCCGATACTCGTTAGAAAAACAGCTGTTTTTCTGACAGCTCTAGCGATTATCACTCTAGAATGCAAAAACAGCCCATTTTTTATCACTCTAGAGAGATAGCATCCGCAAGAGCGCTAAATGTTGCTTTACACGTTGGGAAGTTGTTAGAAAAACAGCGATTTTTGTCAGTGGTCGTCAATGCTGCATCGGCGGATTGCTCCTTGCAATCCAGTCAGGATCTGTGGTCTGGCAATCACCAACAAACATTACACCACTGATCATGTGTTCACTCAGCTATTCAAGCCTCTTAAACGATTATAGATCGCTCTCGCCCTCAGGTCGCATTCCCTTTGAACGGTCCGGAGCGAGAAGTAGGAGCATGCAGCGATCAGGCTAATTGATCTAGTCCTGTAGCTTCCTGTCGCAGTCGCTCCACCACCCACGCTCGGCACATGACACCGTAAGGGATTCGCTTGTGAGCGGCTACGCGCAACAACAAATCCATGATCTCCTCGTCGGCTCGAAATTGGACAATGCCGCGTTCAATCACTCTCTGTCTTGCTGCTGCCTAGGATGCTTGTGCTCGTTCCTGTGCAGTCAACTTCTTTTTCACGCTCATCCGTTACCCTCGCTCAAATAAGTGTCTGTAATAAGTAGTTGCGTCGTTGGCATGAAAAATGTGCTCGCGCTCCTCCTCGTCAAAGTATTCAATGCCGACTTCTAGCAATCTGCCAGCGGCCGTGAAACCAACAAACATAAGTCGCGCATTCCCCCGTTCACTTAGTGACATCTCTTCCCAAGCCCCGCTTGCCGCTACATCATCTGCTTCCTCTGGATGAACTCCATGGGGTTTAGAGATTCCAAATTATAGGTGGTTGTGGTCATAGAACCGCTCCGAAGTACAGTGTACTACAAATGGATTAATCGAATGAGGTTTTCTGCTTTCAGCTCTGGCACTAGTAACTTTGAAGCGCTGCATGCACCAGCCGTAGTGGCTCTCCGAATTCTCCATTGACTCTCAGTCTGCCGAATTGTTTGCCTCAAGAACCAGGTGTCGAGCAGCAATAGGAGCGAGCAGCATAGAGATTGAACAAACGCCTCATCCGGCGCTCTGTTTTTCTGTGATTAGATATGAGTAGTGAGTCTTGAATTAAACGCAGCGTCGCGCTATCTAAGCCAAATCTGAGCCCGTGCCGCTGTGTCTGGGCGCGACAACATGTGTATGGTATTTGCCTATCACTCAAGAATGCAAAAACACCCCATTTTTTATCACGTCTCTTTTTGACATTTCAATCTCTTTTGACATTTTCAGTCGGGTTTTGCTTTGACTGCTAAAAAAATTTGATCACAATGCCACCGTATGCGGTGCTCACAGGCATCGTCCGGCAATAGTCTCTGTAGGTTGTGACTAATTGATTTGCCGTCGAGCGAACGATGTTGTAGAGGATCATGGATTCCTTTTCATCCAGGGTACAAGATAATGGTGCAGGTCAGATTAAGTGTGTCTTTTGCCGATAGCTAGCACCAGGTACGTGGAAGTTTAAAGAAGCGCGAACACGGCTTTCAGACGGAGATTTTATGGCACCGCCACTTCCACCCAGACCACTGGCAGAAAACGAGCTATTGGCAGTGATCAGGCAATTGGAAACTGGGTCGCGACCAGACCGACTGGCCGCATTGAACACGCTGAATTCTCGACCTTTTATATCCCCTGGCTGGCAAGCCTTTATGAAAGTGGAAGCCAAGCGCTTTCCGGAATTGGAGCGCGCGATCGGAGATTTGTTGGTGGAGGTCCTTGAACATGACTCTGACCCTGATCTGCGAATCGACGCAGCCAGAACCTTCCATTTCCAACTGACAGTTACATCAAATTCGACACGAGCGTTCTTTGCAGGTCTCAATGATCCAGACGAAAGAGTTCGCCGCGGTATGGCTGTGCTGCTGCCAATCGACAGTGGTTGCGTGCCGGAAGTGCTGAGAGCGTTGAAGCATGCCGACCCATTTGTGCGCAGGGCTGTCGTGCTTGGGCTGGCTTACAAGCCTGTTGATGCAGCGATCACACAGGAATTGATCTCGGCCCTGTCAGATTCTGATCTGGGCGTTCGCGTGTTGGCAGCTGAAACCCTCAGCTTATATGGAAGTGAAGATAATGCAGCAGAGCCGGGTTTGATTGCTGCTTTGAACCGAGTGCGAGCAGAGCATGCGGCTAACCGCTCTGCCTTGAGACCTGCGCTGGGCTGGGTGCACCCTTCAAACACGACTGAGCAAGCGAGGAAGCAGTGCGAGAGCCTGATCAGCAATCATGAGTCGCAGCAGTTAGGACGGACAATCGTGATACACATTAAAAGTGCAAAGGACAACTATGGGTCGCTGTTGCCGCTCTCCGAGAAATATGTGCCCGTCTCCATTATGAACGCGGCAGAAATGCTGGCCAGGAGTGCAGACAATTTGCCCGATCGCGTCGTGGTCGACTTGTTGTCATACATGCTTCTGTCGTGTAGCAGCATGTCTGGTTCGGTTGCTTCTGCCCTGCGAACATTTGGCAAAGACGCTGTGCCGGGTCTCATTCAAGCACTGACGCTCGGCAATGAGTATACGCAACGCATCGCCGGTACTGCACTGAGCGAGCTGGGCCGGGATGCCGCTGCTGCCGTGCCGGAGTTGGTGTCCATTGTCGCTCGCGGCGGTGGACAGCCGCAGTCTGACCTTGTCGGTTGCGGACACTATGGACAGCCGCAGTGCGTGCTCCTGGACGCATTGGCAAGGATTGGTCCAGATGATGAGCGGGTGATCAGTTGTCTGACGGAAATATCACAAGACGAGCACGATGCCAGGCAACATTTCGCTGAGTCAGCATTAAACTCTATTACACATGCTCTGTTAGAGGAGCAGGCGAAAGCAAAAGCGCAAAAACGAGCAGCATTGCTCGCTGGTCTCACCGATTCGGATGAGAAGGTTCGTCGGGGGGCGGCTGGTACGATATCACCAGATGTGGTGCGAGACTTCTTAACAGACTTGGGCTCTTCACCAGGCCGTGTGTGTGATGTGTCTCTTCACTGCTTAGAGATTCTTGATTCGAACGAAATGCCCCCGGCTCTTTCGGTCGGATCAAATGCGAAACTTGAACATAAGTACATTGAGCCAGATTACATACTCAAAGTATTTACAGGACTGCTCTGGTCGTCTCAGCCGTTATGTACGATGGCTGTTCGCGCGCTGGCAGAGATTGGACCAGAAGCGGCTCCATCTCTTATCAACGCTTGTACTTCCCGCACGCTGGCACCATCTGTATATGATGACGTCACCTGCACGTTGGCACAGATGGGTGCTAAGGATGCCGTGCCGGAGTTTTTGCAATTGGTTGATGACGGACATCCATGCCAATCGTCACTTTTAGTGGCGCTGGCAAGAATTGCCCTTGACGATAAGCGCGTCGTCAATTGCCTGTCATCGGTCGTCGCGCGTGAGGATGACGTGAGGCAGGACGCTGTCGCTGCCGCTCTCAACAAAATTGCCAGCTATAAAGCGATCGGCATCTTAAGTGGAGTTGGAGTTCGTCAACCTGTACAGGAAGAAGAGCTATTGATCCAGCGGTTGCAGAGCGAGTCTGCTGAAGAAATATTAGTTGCCATCGACGAGGTAGAACAACGCCTTCCGTTTGGTGCCCGATTTTTTGCCGAGCCGCTTCTCGCCATTGTCGAAAGGGATGGCGCATCAGAGCTTCAGGACAAAGCCGCTCGAGCATTAGGACAGGTATTGCCGTGCTTGCCTGACGCGATAATGATCTGGTTGCCGTTGTTGATGGATTCAAACTCGCGCATCAGCCGAGCGATGTCTCGCGATGATTCAGCACAACCGCTGTTCGACTGGTTTGGGAATTTGCTTTGTTCGGCATATGCTGCCGCAGGAGTTGTCTACGTTTGTGCCAGGATTTTGAGAAACTTCGGTACAAAGGGCGTTCCTTACTTGGTCAAAGGACTGTCTAGCGGTCCCCTACAGTTGTTGGCACGCGAATTGGGACGCATAGGAAAGGATGCAACTGCTGCAGTGCCTGAGCTTTTGAGAATAACCAATGGTCATCGATCGTCTCCCCCGCGACAACGTTCTGCTATTGTAGATGCGCTCGCCCAGATCGCGCCGGACGACGAGCGTGTGTTTGCGCGGTTTTCGCAAGCTGCCTCAAATGAGCTCGATGAGTGGCATTACGCGGTTGTAGCGGCCCTGGACGATATGGCTCTTCAGTTTGAGCAAGCAGATACGCAATTGGCTGCCGATGCCGCTGATGCCGATGCCGAGCAAAGAGCGACGCTGGCAATGAAGTGTGTTGGTAAGTACTCCGGCAAAGTTCGAGCCGGTCTAGGCTATGTTGATGTGGTGACGAGATTGTCTCTGTGCGAAACTGACCCGACGAAATTGTGCGGAGACTACATCATGCATATGAAGTATTATCTCGGCATAGAGAATTATTTCGAATACGGTGAGCTTGCTCATCGCTCAATGGATGGTCGCAAACTCGCATTAGAGTGGAGCGATGGCAACGGTGTTGGTCTGTTAGAGATTGTCTTCAATGACAAATTCACTCACTTCGAAGGCGAGTACGCAAGGGGATTGGTCTGGTACGGATGCCGTGATCAGTAACAGGCACGGAACGCTTGTTCAGTCGCCTTTTGCCTGACCAACATTTTTTGCCTTAGAGGCACCATATGCGGTGCTGGCATTCATTCGGCGTGATCTGCGCTCCTCGCAATCCACTGTGAGCTGCACCGAGATCCATACCACAGATTAGGCTGACTGATCGAGTTCTGCAGATTCCTGTCTAAGCCGCTCGACCACCCAAGCTCGGCACATGACGCCATAAGGGATTCGCTTGTGAGCAGCTACACGCAACAACAAATCCATGATCTCCTCGTCGGCTCGAAATTGCACAATACCGCGTTCAATCACTCTCTGTCTTGCTGCTGCCTGAGATGCTTTTGCTCTTTCCTGTGCAGTCAACTTCTTCTTCACGCTCATTCCTGGTTACCCTCGCTCAAATAAGTATCTGTAGTACGTAGTCGCATCGATTCAATCGAGACTTGAGTGATTGCCTCTCGCAATGCTGCCCAGGAACGACGTGATCTGTTTGGCCAGAAACAACGTGGAAAAGTCGCCATGATGCACATGCGGCTCAATCACTAGCTTTTTCGGGCAGCTCGCCATCGCATAGAGTTCCTGTGCGTGATGCACTCGGATGATCGGATCAAGTTGTCCATGAATCAGGAGCAAAGGAATTGTGCGATTGCTCTTGATGAATTCGTTCGCTCCCAGGTCGGGTCTGGGGAAGAGGAAGTTCGGATACAGCTTGAGAAACGGCATAAACTCGCGCGAAACTTCAATCAGCGATTTGTAAGGACTGACCAGAATTACTGCCGCACATGGTCTAACAGTGGCTACATGAGAGGCGACTCCGCTGCCCAGAGAGACTCCATATTCAACAATGTTCGCAGGCTCCACGTGCAGCGTGTGCACCAGATAGTCAAACGCCACCTCGCCGTCCGCACACAAGGCGGCGTTAGATGGACTGCCTGTGCTGCGACCGTAGCCTTCGTAATCGTAGATAAATGCCGAATTACCGCAGTACAGCAGAGTGGCAACAAGACCGAGGCTGATTGCCAGATTGCCGGTCTGCCCGTGATGGATAAGCATCGTGTAATGAGCTCCCGGCTTTCGAAAAAACCAACCGTGCAGCGTCTGACCTGATGGGGTCTGGAACAGCGCTTCCTCTCGCTTGACGCCGAGAACTTCTGTGCAACCATATTCGGTGCAGGGATATTTGACCGGTTGAAACTCGAGAATCGATGCCCAGGTCAAAGGAGAAAATGCCAGATAGGCAACGACGAGAAAGAATAAAGACAGTCGAATAATTCGCAGCCTTAATGGAGTCTTCGATCTAGCTTTGTCTGCGATTACTTTGTTCGCCTCCCTCCGTTTGGGCATTATTGTTGCCAAAGCATCGTGATCTTCATGCTATCGGCTGAGAGAACCAATTCTAGAATGCGCCAAACAGTTGATTAACTGTTTGTTGCTACGGGTCACGACCGGCTTAGCATAGATTCGCGCCGGGTTGCCAAGCTGCGCGATGCGCGAACCATCTAACTTCACCTATCGTAACCAACCGTCAGTGCGTGTTACATGAGATCAATCGCTCAAGAATAAGTGGCCGACTGTGCTGAGCTATAACTAAGAGTCCGTTTAGATTAAGCATCATGAAGAGGGTTCTATATGACTCTTTTGCTTTAGTCAGATCACCACAACCTTCATCATCCTGAGCAACATCCCTCCTCCAATCCCAACCTAGACTTTTCGCAGCAGCTGCTCATCGACACCATCAAGTGGTGCCTTTGATCACTTGCCGCGCGGCTGAAGGTGGTGTGGTACGTGTAAAATCGAGAAAGAAGTTGCACGGCTCCTTTCTTTCCAGTTCCGCTTGAAGCACCGGCTATGGTATCACGCCATCGGCGCTGCTTCTTACAAACGGAGAAGTTTCATGAGTGCAAAATCGTTGCCTTTGCGTGGCGAGGTGCCGGTCGAGTTGACCTGGGACCTTTCTACGATCTACGCGACGGAGGCAGACTGGGAGGCTGACTTCGCGCGCGCTTCCGCGTTTGCTACCCAGCTTCCGGCTTACAACGGGCGTCTGCGCCGTTCCGGTCGCATCTTGCTCGAATATCTGCGCCTGACCGAAGACTGCTGGAAGCTGATAAAAAAGCTCCACAACTTCGCCCATCTGCGCGCCGACGAAGACACCACCAACAGTCTCAACAAGGCTCGCGTCGACCGCTGCATCACCTTGTGGGGCAAGTTGGCCGGTGCGGGCTCGTTCTTTACGCCCGAGATTTTGTCGATCAAGCCCGAGCGACTGGCTCGGTTTATCGCCAGGACACCGGGACTGGAGCTCTACGAGCATGACTTTGACGAGCTCAACCGCCAGCGTGCCCACGTTCGCTCGGCCGAGATCCAGAAGCTGCTCGCCAGCACCGCCGAAATCTCAGGCGGCGCCCAGAACATTCACACCAGCCTGACCAACGCCGACCTCGAGTTGCCCATCATCACCGATGAGCACGGCGAGCAGGTTCGTCTTACCGGCGGCAACTTCGGCCCCTTCCTCGACAGCAAGAACCGCGAGGTTCGTCGCGCCGCCTTTGAGGCGATGTTCAAGACCTACCACGGTCTGCGCAACACGATGGCCTCTACCTACGCCGCCCGGGTGAATATGGACATCTTCCAGGCGCGGGCAAGCAACTACGGCAGCTGTCTGGAGCAGGCGCTGGGCTCGATCAATCTGCCCACAAGCGTCTATGACCGGCTGATCGAGACGGTGCACGCCAACCTGCCTCTGCTCCACCGCTATCTGGAGACGCGCAAGCGCATTCTGGGCGTGGAAGAGCTGCGCTGGTACGACCTTTATGTGCCTCTGGTGGACGGCGTCGACGACCAGATCGCCTACGCCGATGCGCAGGAAACGGTGCTCGCAGCCCTGGCGCCGTTGGGTGCCGAGTACGTCGAGAAACTGCGTGAGGGCTTCAACTCGCGCTGGATCGACGTCGTCGAGAGCAAAGGCAAGAAGGGGGGCGCCTACAGCTCAGGCACCTGGGGCACGAATCCGTTCATGCTCCTCAACTGGCAGGGCAACATCGATTCGATGTTCACGCTCGCCCACGAAGCCGGTCACTCGATGCATTCGTTCCTTTCGCGCAGCACCCAGCCTTACACCTACCACCAGTACACCTTGTTCGTGGCGGAGGTGGCGTCGACGACCAACGAGGCTTTGCTGGCGCGCTATCTGCTCAGCAAGACGACCGACCCGCACATGCGGCTCTACATCATCAATCAGCAGCTCGAAGGTATTCGCGGCACGCTGATTCGGCAAACGATGTTCGCCGAGTTCGAGCGCGAGGCTCACGCCCGCGCCGAGGCTGGCGAGCCCTTGACGGCGGATGTGCTGTGCGAGATCCACAAGGGTCTGAACGAGAAGTACTACGGCGCCGTGGTCAAGATCGACGACCTGCTCGGCATCGAGTGGGCGCGCATTCCCCACTTCTACAACTCGTTCTACGTGTACCAGTACGCCACGGGAATCTCTTCGGCTGAAGCTCTGGCTCACCAGATCGTCACGGAAGGGCAGCCCGCGGTGGATCGGTATCTCAACTTCCTCAAGAGCGGCTCGTCGGATTACAGCATCAACTTGCTTGCCGCCGCTGGCGTGGACCTGTCCACACCGGCGCCGATTCAGGCAGCGTTCGATGCCTTCGCGCAATACCTGAGCCTGTTCGAAGCGGAGTTTGCGCGGCTCTAAAGCGCGGCTCTACGACCGGCTCTAAGACCGGGTTACGGGCGCTTGCTTGCGGGTTGGGGAGGAGGAAAAGGCGCATCTTCCTCCCCACTTCGAAC
>Ga0182024_10017448_pt1 | contig 13478 bp, 16 predicted proteins | sample P32metaG_FD_120480 | JGI IMG/M metagenome (GOLD analysis project Ga0182024, IMG submission 120480) | Permafrost microbial communities from Stordalen Mire, Sweden - P3-2 metaG (Illumina Assembly) | ecosystem: Environmental > Terrestrial > Soil > Wetlands > Permafrost | place: Sweden: Stordalen...
CCCCCCCCCCCCCCCCTGTACACCTAATCTCCCTTCCCCGGTATCTCGCTCCCTACTTATCCTAGATCCTCGCCACAATAACAGTCTTCATCCTCGCCGTCTTTCTCTCCGGCTTTCTCTTCAAACTAATCCTCTACCTAACCGGCGCCTCCCTCCCCTTCACCTCCATCTCCGCCCTCCTAGACCTCCTCTTCGGCATCGACCCCATCGACGAAATGTCCTCCTTCGACCTCGACTCTTGGGACTACCGGCCCCCGCAAACGCTCCGCGAAGTCTTCTTCGACGGATTCGGGGATGCCGCGCACTGGGCCCTCGGCGTCATGGGGCTCGCCCTCTGGGGATTCGTCTCCGTGATGACGGGCCTGGGGGCGTTTGGCGTGCACTTGAGACTCGGGGGGTGGAGACGCAGGGAGGATAGGCGGCGGAGGGGGACGATGGGCGGGATTATGTGGGGGATTGTGATTCTTGTGGGGACCGCTAAGTATCCTCCCCCATCCCGTTTCTTCAAATTTAGCCCCCCCTTCCCCTTGTTAATGGAGTTGTTGTTCTGCTGTTCTGTTGTTTTATTGCTTGGATGCTGTTTATCCCTGAGCGATTGGTTCTATGCGTTTCTTGCGCACTTGAATATGAGTGTCTAATCGTAGAATGTTGAAAGCCATCTACAAGGGCGTGGATACCTGGATCAGAGTCTACCAAGCAAGACTCGAAACCGCGATTCTGGAAGTCGATCCCGAGGGGGAATAACAACGCTTACTACTCAAATCACATACCAGAAGAAAAGAGTAATTACGACTTGCGATCGACCGAGGTTGAATAGGAATGGAATTAGGATTCAGTTGAAGCATAGTGAGCGTTTGTTTGTATAGCCAGGGAATGGAAGTATATCATTTTGCTGTAATGTAGGTTATAAAACATACAATATCATTAGACTGTCTTCTTATTACGAATGCTTTTCGCATTAGTGTCCTCCACGATTTATAAACTCCCCCAATTCCCCAACAGCGCGAATCTTTCCAACCCTCACCATCTCACTTCGACCCCCGTTCACCCCCGCTTCTTTCTTTTTCCTACCCAGTGTAATGATAAATCCTCCTCAAACACTTACATCTTAAACTTCAAAAAAGCACCTTCAACACCCTGTCATCACACCCCTCAAACATGGCCGGGTCAAGGTCTTCAAATCGGGCTGCTGAGTTCCAAACTTAATACTCGCAACATAAACTTTTCGGATTAAAGTACTACTACCTACATTGTAAAGAGTGTATACATATCAATGACCATCCCATCCACACCCCCCTCCAGCACACTAAGTATACTGCCATGCCGCAGCCCCTGTATTATAATCCGTCGTAAGGGCATCAAACCCAAGACACTTACTAAAATCCTTCCCCTTGACATTCGCATATATCTGATAAGGAAACCCACTTGCCGTACTCGGACAAGCCACAAACCCAGTCGCACCAAGTCCATTGAAACCAAACGTCCCGAACGAGGAGCCCGTAGTATGACTGAACGTCGTGGTGACTGCGCCGGAAGGGATATTCGCTGAATGAGCTTGTGTATAGCCCACCTCGCCGTCCGTTTGGACGTAGACCAATTGACCTCCGGGGACTTCCACGTCCTATCTGTTAGACCTTTCCTCGCAAACTTGGGAATTGCGGACAGAGGAAGGGGAAAGGAGGAAAGGTCAAGGAAGGGAGTTTACCAGGGAACATTGTCCGGCGTTGACGAGGAAGGCCGTCGCGGTGCCCGGTGGACAAGTTGTCACAGGGGGAGAAGGACAGTAGGTACTTGCTGCTTTACCGATCCAGAACTTGAACCCATTGGCCTCTATCTGTTGCAAGTGAATTGGACTTCCCGACCGCGCGGCAATGACAGTGAAAGGCTTTGGCGTCGCCGGCGTGCGCGGTGGAGGAGACGTCGATGGCTGCGGCGCTCCGATACACGCCGCAATGAAGACTGCGAAAAGAAGAACAAGTTTGAACATCTTAGTATTGATTCGAGCGAGAGTAAGAACAACGTGGATTCATGGAAGGGAAAAGTTCCTTGTTTAAATACCTGAGGCTGAGCCGCTATGGAATCGGTCACGTATACGGGACACAGAAATGGCCGGTTGCTTGCCTGCAAATAAACTATTCTCGGAAAAAAACTTTATTTACGCCATCTCAAATAATTGGTCCGCGGACTTGTGCAACCCTTGGTCTCGCAACGGGGTTGTGACCACATGGCCTGGGAACCAGCTGCATTACAGACAACCTGCGTCGGACGTATATATATTTAGTAGGTTCGCCGGGTCCATGCCGCCGGGGACCTATTTTAGGATCTGACGAGGATCTCTGGCCAATCACGTAATTCAATTGCGTAAAATTAAAGCGGATCAAGGATGTGACCACGGGATGTTTCCCCACGGGTTTCTATTTCGAGACATGCATAAACCGAGCTTTTGCATTGATTTGAATGTTTTTTGGGTGCTAAAGTCAGTAGCAGCCACATCTTCGGGATAACTGTATTGACGGAGATTCGGAGTTAGGAATGTTTCCTTGGCGGGTCTTGGAATTCCCCTGGTCAGCTGCCCCAGTTAGGTGCACTGGCGGGCTGAAGCACAAAGCTAAATATATGCAATCTACGTGAACTCTTGTTCCTGGAATAGAAAATTTCGGCGCTTCTGTCGGGAATAATTTCCGCTGTCCCCAGGATTCATCTTGACGAACAATTGCACACGATTGATTGTAACCAAATAAAGATTTGCAAAGCAAACATAATCGGTGCCTCGCGGGGTTTTCCGCCGAGAGATAAGATAGCTCAAAATAAATTCTCGACTCGGCTATTTCGGGTTTCTATCGAACTTAAAATAAGAACTGTGGGGACTGCTAAGCCGATCACTTTGTTAGTTTATTACCGGCCTCTGTTGCACCAACTGCTGTCCAGCCTTGTCCCAACCATTGTGAAAGAATGGATCTTCTGTTGCCTCAATTAGATCGTCGATCGACATTCCCGTGGGATGGCACAACCTAGCTCCCTAACGGTTATACCACATGGCTGGTAATACCGTACACCAGGGACATCGTCTCGGCCCCAATTCGCCACCTCGGCCATACCACTTCCCCGCCAATTCAATCCGCCTCGGACACAAATTAAATATCTGAAACTGCGGGATTCCCCGAATTAGCTTCAACTTGTGCTTGATTTGTGGAGCTTGTATGTATTGAGAATTGATGGATCTTACACTCGTTTATAATCTCAAGTGGGTGAGTAAATTTCCCCCCGACAGCATTGCACAAGGATCGCTGATCTGATAGGGGCCCGCCAGCACGGAAAATTCAACAAGCAACCCCCGTCATTAAATATATTTACACTATAGCATTATAGGTAGGCAGCACTCACAGTTAAGGACTAGATATCGTACTACTAATAGCCAGGTAGCACCCGTCGTTTACATTATGATCTGAAGCAAAGCAAGCAACCAATATACTGCATGCATCGCCCCACATCTCTGACCCCTATTCCTTTAATGCCAAATATATCAAGCAAAGTTATTCCTCTCCGGTAAAATAACAAGGGTGTAAATGCCACTTGTTATCATCATTACAACCACCCGCTCGCATCTCGGTTGATTAGCCTTAATTGTTCCAAAGGAATGACCAAGTCCAAAGGAACTTGCGCTGCAGCAGGGGGGGAATGGAAAATGTCTGCAGTCGGTATAGAAAATTGACCAGGGTTATGTGCTAGAGCGTCCCCATTGTAGATCTCACTCTCCCCATCATTATCCTCTGTCTGCTGCACTAAACGCAGCCGTATCCGATTAGTTTCCTCCTCCCCAAGCCCAGGACCAAAATTGAAATTTTGTCGCATTTTTGTCGACTTTGATACACGTACATTGCTGTCAGGCGACAGTTCTTTTTCTTCGGCATCTCAGAGCAATCGTTCCAGACTTTCTTTTGTATACGCGATTTCCATTACCATAGTTGTGTATGGGGAAGAAGAACCAGGACGGATTTCGAGATTATTGTGTCGGTTTGGACGGGTAAACCGACCTAAGCAAAGCGTGCATCTGCCTGCTTGGCTTTTCCAGGACCACAAGGTAACGCTAGAATATTAGAACTCGGAGAAAAATTGAAATTACTCAACGATCCTGGTGGTGGTGGTGACTTTGGCAGGGCGAGGTACGGTGCAGACTTGTCAGACAACATTACATCAACGGGTCGGCGGGTTGCGTGTGGTGCAGGAGACGGCTCTGCGGCCGGTGCAGGTGACGCGGCTTTAGATGATGCTTGACTTCGCGCCTTAAGAGGCCGGCTGGGCTTGCGTTTTGGCTGAGAAGCGGGCTTGGTCTTCTTTTTCGGCGGTTCAGGTCCTGTCCATCGATTAAATCCCCATGGCCATAAGTCCGGTTTATCAGCCTACTAAGTTTGTAGGCGACGTTGTTCCTGGAGGCCGGTGGGGCATTGATTTAAGTGAATATGGTAGTTCTCAAATCCGACGCCCTGGCCGAATCCATCCATTCGTTGTGTTAGATTCACATACTCACTTATCGAGAGAGGCTGAAGGAAGATAACCACTGCTTGTCGTTGCTGGTGAGGAGGTCCATTCTCCAACGCTCTAGAACGTCTTCGAGAATCAGAAGGAACTTATCATCGAGTGGCCAAGACACGGCTAAGGCACTAGTCGAAGCGGAAATCATTTATTCGTGGAATTCGAATCGGTTGGAGTTGCCATTGATGAAGTAGAGGGGCTTGCGATGGGGCTCTTCGTAAGAAACCCCAATTTTGGTGCGCTGCACGCCCCTCAGGCTCTAAAATCTGGGGATCTGAAAAGGGCTCTGGGATTCATGCAATGCCCTGCCTACCATCCTTATCATCGAACCCACCTGTCATCTCTGAACTCATTTCATTTCATAACGTCTTTTCAGGGTATACCTCCTTCATAATTTCTTACATCTTCGCTTCTCTTGATCTGTCTTCAAATAAAATCCCTCCACTCACCCATATTCCCCCAAACACTGCTCATACTCTTCTCAGGCATCCAAATCATATCATCCATCGCCAAATTCGGAAACGGATCCTGATTCAAAAAATCATTCAACAACTCCGTAGGAAACAAATCCTCCTCAATCGGCACATCCACCGCCCCTAACTCCCCCCCAATCCTCGGACTAGACGGCATACTCTTCGCACACCCACTTTTCCGCTCCTCATTGATCCGCACGACAAGCCGAATCAAATCCTGCAGAATGGACATTGCCTGCGCGGTGAACGGCCCCGCACGATCAGAATACACAAACAGCGCAAGCAGCTTGTTGAGGTTTTTCCACGCCTCATTGGCCCCCGCCGAGTCCTTCGGGGCCACGATGGCGTGCAGCGCAAGGACCTCCGCGGCAGTGAGAAACACCCCCGACGCAGAAAATAACATGCGTGCCAGGAAACCGCATTTATGTCGGAAATCCATCACCGCGGCTAAATGATTTGATGCCGTGACCGCGACGTCCTGGCAATAACTCCGGCGATGTTGTGCCACCGCGGGGGACACATTGCTCGCCTGTCGATGCACCAGGAGCGGTCGACAGCAGATATTCAGGGTATGCGAAATAAACAGGTCCAAGAAAATCGCTTGGCGTTGGATCACATCGTCCTGCGAGTCGTGCAGGTCAATGCGCAGGTGGCGAGGGAGGGAGACCCGGAATTCTTGGAGTTGTTCCGTGATGCTCCGGATCGTTTCCCAGGTGTCGAACTTGGATTCAACGTTCAGGTAGAGGCGTTTCATCATTTTGTGGGTTATCCGACAGAGTTTGTAGTATGAGAGGTGAAAGTCCATTTTCTTGGGGCGGCCGTCGCTGATGAGCGGGAGGGGCATATCGGGCGCCATATCTGCGTCGTCTATAGCCGTGGAGGGCGGGTCCTGCATGTAATTAGATATGTGGCTCCGTGAGATAGAAATGAGAGACGCAAGAAGGGATCGGGAGTGGCGGGGGCATGGGGGGAGGATTACCACGTCGCATTCAGCGTCTTGGATTATGGGTGGACGGCCGTAGACGACGGATTGGTATGCATCGAGAATGTATATATTAGCCCATATCCGTCTGCGGAATTCTTGATGAAACGCCGATAATCCCCAGTGACTCACATTTCGGTGGTCTGCCATTAGCTCCGCGAAGCGAAATTCGAGCAATAACAGGGGCAGGAATAAGGGCACTCTACGGAAATCCCAGAAGACGACAAGTCTGAAGAGGGGGAAACAACGGAATCAGACAAGTCCTTCGCAGACCCCAATCCAAGGAACCAATAAATCCAAAAAGCAAAACAAATTCAGAATAACAATCTCAGGGAAAGTGGTCAGGGTCATACAACCAAGGGCCTGTGCAATCCTCACGACAACCCCCAACGTCGTCCACGCAGCCGAAATCCTCCCCGTCGTCTGCTGATACAGTCCCATTAAGAAAGCACACGTTGCGCTTTCGGTCGACGTCTCGGTCGAGACCTCGAACACCGCTGTCGAAGCCTGTTTATAGAATTGTTCGGATTTGCCGTCGTTTTTGATCAGGGCGCCCAGGGCGAAGACCATGAACAGGAGGACTTGTTCGGCCAGGATGAGGGCTTGGGGACCTTCTCTGGCGACTGTTTCCATCATTCCTTTGACGGTTGGCTGGGATGAGTATATGGACGGAGAAAGGAAATGGAGAGATATGCGAAACTGTTGGAGATATAGGGGGAGAGGGGGGGGATAATTGGGGTGGAGAGGAATAGTTAGGGGGGCGAGCTACCGGGTGTATTATGTTGTGAATTGGAGCGACATATTCGACATAGGCATTGAACAATTCCATGGCATATTCAGGAGCAGGAAAGTCAGCCAATATCCGTCTCTGTGTCTCGGCAGGTTTAGGCGGCTCATCCGCCCCTGGCAGTCCCAACGTATTCGCCAAAGTCTGCAACCGAGGATCCATCGCCGAAATCTACATCAACAAAATTCACAAACCAAACCAAAGTCCTCAGGAACGGGGATAAAAGTACCTTACTCCATGACTGGCCGATGGCGGACTCTGCACCCCATCGCTTGTGGTTTGCTTCTGCTAAAAAGGCGGTACGTAATTGGGAACTCTGACTTCCGGAGGGGGAGGGCAGGGTTGTGGGAGAGAGGGTAGGGTCGTTGATTAGGACGGGTGTGATGATTGTGTTTTGTGTCTGGTCGGAGGGTTCGAGGGGAGGAATGCCGAGGAGCTTTTCGATTCCTGCGAGGGCGGAGGATATTGAGTGTTGTGGTTCTGCAGAGGGTTGGCGGCCGTGTAACAGTGTCTCGATCCGCTGAATCCGTTTGCGCAGTGAATCCTGCGAGGACGAGTCACTGCCATTAATCCCTGCAAAAGGGGAAGAGAAAGTAGAAAACCAAGGGACATAAATACCTGATCTTTGTCTGTGACGCGTCTGTCTGAGTGGTGACGCATTCATAGCTCCACCGTTTACAGTTACTACACGGCCTCGCATCGTCGCACTACAACAATCAGCCCCTATACTCTGCAAGGATATACCCGTATTTTCATCTTCCTGCAGCGATTGCAAGCCAAGGTAGTCCTCGTCCAGTTCCCCAGTCCCTTCCGCTTCCTCTTGCGATTAGGCTTCGACTCGCCCTGGTCGCTGATCTCCGTCTTGACACTGCTCTCGCTGTCTGCGCGTCCCTGCAAAGACATCTCGTCGCGGTGCAGACTCGTTGAAGAATGGCTGTGACTGTGACTGAGCATGGACCTCGTCCGTTTGCGTCCCTCTGCTCAGGTTGAGCAAGTGCTTGCCTTGAGTTGTGTGGGGAGACCGCCGCCGGCGAATGCACCAGCGAGACGGGGGGTGTCTCCTCCGCGGAGGGGATTTTTGCGCCGGCAAGCTCGGCAAGCGCACCGGGAAAATCGGCAGCCCCAGGTGGATGTGGACGCGCTCGGCATTCGCAGAGATTATCCGCTCGGATCAGGTCATCGGAGGGAGTTGAGTGGTGGAGATGCTGGGGATGTGATTGGCTGGATCGAATTTCGAGTCCCGAGTGTAACGTGTGGGAACACTTCAGGCTCATCATACAACCGATCGAAAGACTTGGACAAGACGCACTTCGCCTGTGGATGATGTCCCATTCCGTTGATATCACAAATGCTGTGGACTACAAGTCGTCCTACGATAGACTAATAACCACGGTCTCAATCGCTCGTCGATCCCACTTCCGAATCCGAACCCGTCAAAGGAGAATCATTCACGACTATCACGTCCGGGAACAACCTCCTCGCGTCAGACATTCCCATCAAACATCTCATCTCCAGCTGAACAATTCCGCCAAATCCTGCATCCGCAGCCTTTCCAACGAACCACCCACAACGTGCTCACTTCGCTGGCCCATCCAAGGCCCATCCAAATCACGACTCGAATAACACGCCCACCAATCACATCCCTTGAACCCATCCACGCCTCCAACCGATTCGCAATTCCCCTGGCACACCGACATACACAAGCCAGGAAATGAAATCAAACAATCGCCCCGGTCTCGTGGTCACGATGGATCGTAGCAGATATACTCCCGGTATCAAGGCGCGTGAGGACTCTTGTTCGACAAAACATGTTGCAGGTACAAGAGCATGTCCTGGATCGAGTGGGAGAGTTGGATTCCGCTGCGGTGATGCCGAAACGGAAGGTACGAGTTTGTATAGTCACGGGTACGTCTCTTCGAAGAGTCAAGGCTGACAGGAGAAAACTTTCTGCCTAAGATTGATGGGGTTACAAGGACGCTTGCCCGACTGCTGGATCATCTACGCGAGACAGGCCACGAAGCTCTTGTCGTCGGCCCAGATAACGGCCTGGTACATCTCACCTGCCAGTCTTCTGGCCCTTATCTCACCCTCTTTGAAGCCGTTGCTGACCATAGACATCCTACGCAGGATTCTCCGTCAGCGGCACCCCGGGCCTCCCCCTCTTCTTCTACCCCGAACTAAAATGCAACTTCCTCTCCCCCTCGACGCTCTCCCAAATCCTCTCCTTCGCCCCCGACGTCCTGCACTTCGTCGACCCCATCCTCCTCGGCCCACAAGTCATCCTCGCCGCAAAACTCTGGCTCCCGCATGTCCCCCGCGTAAGCAGTTATCACACCAACATCGCCCTCTACGCTAAACATTTCGGATACCCGTACTTGTCCCCCGCGATATGGACGTTGCAGAGGTACCTGCACGGACAGTGTGATGCAATTATGTGTCCCTCGCCGAGTACCCGCGTGGGATTGTTGGAGCATGGGTTTCCGGACCGCATTCGGATTTGGCATCGCGGGGTGGATACCGCGTTGTTTGAGCCGCGGAAGCGGAGTGGCCAGGTTAGGCGTCTGTGGGGGGAAGATGTGATGGGGGAGAAAGTGGTGTTGTTGTATGTGGGACGAGTGAGTTGGGAAAAGAATCTCAGGTGTTTGGCTAGGGCATATTTGGAGATTTGGAAAGTCAGGAAGGATGTGCATTTGGTGATTACCGGGGATGGACCTGCAAGGACAGAGTTGGAGGGAATGTTCCTTGACGCAAAAGCAAGTGTTACATTCACTGGCTATCTCGAAGGTCGGATCCCTCTCCTTTGAATTACCCCCTCCCGGTTCCCTAGTCTCCCACCTGTGTCTCGAAATTCCCCCCTCTGCGTCTTCGTCAAACGCTCTCGCTTCTCCGTCTCTGTATTACATATTAATTTATAGGCGACGCGCTAGCAACCGTCTACGCATCCGCAGATATCTTCACCTTCCCCTCCAAATCCGAAACATTCGGCCAAGTCGTCCTCGAAGCCCAAGCCTCCGGCATCCCCGTCATTGCCTTCCGCGCCGAAGGTGTCTGCGATATCATCCAAGACGGTCGAACGGGCTGGTTAGTCCCCACCGCCCCCGGAGTCCCCACCATCACTCCGCGAAAAACCACCTCTGCGACAACAACCCCGCGGACTACCACGTATACTGCGGATAACATGGACGTGGAGGCCGCGGGGTTTGAGAGGGCTGTGAGGGCGGCGGTGGAGATGCGGGAGACGAGGATTTGTGCGGGTTTGGAGGCACTAAGGTGGGCTAGGACGTGGCGATGGAGTGAGGCTACGGAGAAGGCTGTTGATACTTATCGGGAGGTTATGAGATGAGAATGGAGGGAATATTGGACTGCTTGAATGGTAATTAATCAGAATGACGATGATGTAAATCAAGATGATACATGCATGTATGTATATTTCTCCAACTACATAGACCTTATCAACAGACTGCCAATTCCCATCATTCGATTTATACACTCGAAAATCACGTACAATACCACAACAGATAATACATATCCATATAACCCAGTGCCCCTGTGCGCATAACTCAGGTAGTATCTGATTCATCAAAGGAAGAAGAATCAATCAGTGGAAAGTCAATGGAAAACGGATCGCCGAACCCATCGGAAAGATTAGCGGAATGTTGCCCGCCGAAATCATCAAAGTCGTTAACGGGGAAATAGAAAGTCGATCCCGTGCCCGTGCCCGAAAGTCCGTCGAATTCGGGGAAGGTTGGCGTTGCCATCTCATCTTCCCGTCTCTCGGGGGAAAACTGGGCCACGAAGAAATCTGTCAATGACTGTTGAGACGGAGATAGCAAGTCAGAATCCCCTTCCGTTAGCGCCGCATCAGATAACGATATCAAATAATCAAATATACCTGCGGACCAGTTTTCCACGTCCTCCGTTGCTGTTGCTTGGGTTTGTGCAACTTCAGCAATATCGTCCTTACAAATCTCTTCGGTGAGCTCACGAAACTTTTCTGAACCGAGCTTGTCACGAATCCCCTTTAACGTTCGTCGGTAGTTGCTATGGGGATCCTTCTTGATGGATCGGCGGGCAGTGGAACTCATTGGCCCACTGCATTCCATCCCGTTCTTGTGGCACCTGGCACATGGCGGTTTGTCCTCAGGAGACTCGAACGAGCACTCGATAAGTTAGCAGACAAAAAAATGTACCTGTTTCTTCGCCACAGTACATTGAACGCACTTTTTTTGCCCGCGGCGTCCACTGGGGTTATTTCCTGGGATTTTTCCCCTTCGTTTGCCCTTCTTTTTGGGATTGGAGGCAGAATCCGAGCCGTGCTGCTCCGATTCCGAGTGACTAGACTTTTCAACAAGGTGCGGGGGGGAACTGACCTGCTACTCTCTTTCGAAGCGTGAAAGTCACTGTACGGACTACTACCCTGTTTATCAGGCGGTGTCTTTCCAGATAATATACCCTTTGAGCCCTGCCCTCCTCTCAATGTAGAAGGAAGCAAGGTTCGAGAGCGTCCTGTTGGCATAGAAGGCTCCATAACGAAGATATAAGTCGATGATATTTTAGAATGCTAAGTTAGTTTTCTGAATGATACCTTGGTGACGAGGCGCAAGGAAACGGAAAGTGATCGCGACAGGACGAGGCGGGCGGGTTGGTTTAAATGGCCATGGACAAATACCGCCGCTGCGGAATTACTTAGATAAATATAAGCTCTTCGAATTACGAGCCCGTAATTCACGAGGTGATTAAAGTTTACAAAAGTGGGTTGCGCCGAATAAGAAAGCAGGTGGCGAGTGGGAGAATGCATGTCCGAACTTTCCCGTCTAGCTTAGTAGTCGCAGCAAGCCCCTTAACTTAGCTTTTGCGGAAGTTTCCCCCACAGTGATCTGGGGCAATATGCCCTTGTCAAGGATGTATAACTTGTCGATTGACTCGATGTAAGATGTGAGGGCGAAGTTTATCGGAAGCGGTCAATGACCCGTTAATGAACCAATGTGCAGAGAGCACTTTTCTTGTTTACTATCCTGAGATACAGCGAAATCAAGTACAATGTCTGAAACAGGTACCTTATTCTACACGAAATAAATCTTGAAAAGCCATGACAAGCCTTGATTCTACTTCGTCCCCCAATTTACCTTCCGCTAAATCAACCGCCGTCTCATATACACACAATCCGTCTCCATTACAATCTTTCAGATCCAGATAATCGAAAATCTTCACAACAATGTGGTCTAAACAGATTGGACTCCCTGCAGCGATCCATACTGCTTCAAACAAGTGTGACTTGGTCGAATAGTCGAAGGGTTCGGACAGTAGTGGGGAAATGTGGGCGGCGTAGATTTTGCGAAAATACTCTAGTTCTTCCGGAGAGTTTTCGGGACAACAGTCCTTGACTTGATACCCGTATTTCACAGGATCCCAGTCTCTTGTGATCCAAGAAGGATATCTGCCGTAGCCAATGCAACGTGGAACGGTCTGAATTTGGTCCCAATCAATCAAAGCGACGAGAGTTCCATCTTCAGACACAAGGACATTTTGGGAACCGAGATCGGGATGTGCTAAGACGAAACTTTCGGGGCATGGCTCTCGTGTGGCGAGGGATGGTGGGAGGCATCTGATCATCAGTTTCAACAAGTGACGAGCCCCGACGGAGCAGTTGCTTTGCGGAGGCTCTTGCATAGCCAGTAAGGCTTCGAAGTATGCAGAAGAAGAATCGAAGGGTCCAATCCTTCGAAAAAGGGGGCCTTTATCAATGCCGCTCTCCATATCTTTGAGCTCAGCTGACTCGTCTTCGACCTCGAATTCGAGGATACGTTTGGGGTCCAAGATCTTGTCATCGGAATCGAAATCAAGAGCACCAATCCTGTCGAATTGAAACTTACTCAACTTGGACATTGCTTCTGCCAATGTTTGCAGGATGCGAATCCGTCGCAGAGGAAGGGGTGTTGGGCCTGTGTCCTTGAACCAGAGTTCGTCCACAGAGAATCCGTCAACAAACTCCATCATAACATATGGTGCGCCGATTTCGTTGTTGGTCGTTTCGTCAAAGCCATATATTTCTGGTATTGGGATTGATGTATTGCGACGGAGATACGTCATTGCACAAGCCGCAGAGCGAATCGACTGTGGGCTGGTATCTGGACAAGGTATGCGAATAATCCACTTGTCTTCTGGAAACTCGATAGTGTAAAGAAGATTGAAAGAGCCATAATTTGGAGGTTGAATCACGCTACATCGCTGATGCAGAGTTCCTTCTTCATATACGGACGAGTAACGGATACGAAGAGCAAGTGCGAGTAATGAGCGAGGAGTGATGGTAGCCAAAAGCGAATCAAAGTGGCTTGGCGGACAATCCGAGGTGTTGTTGGACACCGTTGACATGGATCAGCTGGAGGTTTCAGGGGTATTTACAATTTGCACGTATTTATTTTGTCCGGATTCCCAGATCTGTCAGGCTAGGTCGTCCGGAGTATAATCGTTCCTGGCCTGGCTCCGTGTGATCGTCACGCAAAGTTCGAGGACTGCTAGGATTAATATTCCATGCCTGCCTTTGGATCATACTGACGATCTAATTCAAGGCGATACGGAGAGCCACTGCGTCACAGGTTCCCCGGGAAATTGCTAATCAATTACAAGATAATACCTATGGCTCCAGCAGCGACTACGAAAAGGAACAAGTTCATGAAACATTGCCAGACCAGTCCGACGGAAA
>Ga0182024_10017449_pt1 | contig 13477 bp, 10 predicted proteins | sample P32metaG_FD_120480 | JGI IMG/M metagenome (GOLD analysis project Ga0182024, IMG submission 120480) | Permafrost microbial communities from Stordalen Mire, Sweden - P3-2 metaG (Illumina Assembly) | ecosystem: Environmental > Terrestrial > Soil > Wetlands > Permafrost | place: Sweden: Stordalen...
CGCTGCCCGGCGATACCGTGGCGGTGATCGGCCTGGGTCCCATCGGCCTGATGTTCGTGAAGCTCGCCAAGCTGTACGGGTGCCGCGTGATCGCCGTGGGCCGGCGCAAGACGCAGCTCGACCGCGCCGACGCGCTGGGGGCCGACGAGCTGATTGTGGGCGCGGACAGCTCGAACCCGGTGGCCTCGGTTCGCGATCTGACGCGCGGACGCGGCGCCGATGTAGCCATCGAAGCCGTCGGCAAGCCGCAAACCTGGGAGTGGGCGGTCAACATGGTGCGCCGCGGCGGCACGGTGAACTTCTTCGGCGGCTGCCCCAACGACAGCACGGTCGATCTCGATACCTCGCTGTTGCACTATTCGGAAATCACCTGCAAGGCGAGCTTCCATCACACGCCGTCGTATATCCGCAAGGCGCTCGATCTGATATGCCGCGGTGAAATCACGGCGTCCTTCTTCGTCAACCGCGAAGAGCCGCTGGCCAACCTGCTTGAGGTGATGCGCCACCTGATGAGTCATAACGGCCACTTGAAGACGGCCATTCTTCCCTGACGATGCGCGGAGAGTCGATGCGCGGAGTCGGCGCACCTGCGTTTCTGCCTCCGGCGGAATTTGTCCGATCGCCTGAACAGCTCCGCAGAGTCTGGGCGGCGGACGAGGCGCTGGCATACACCCGCTGGCTGGCCACCCATCACTACGAAAATTTCCACGTGGTCAGTTTCCTGTTGCCCAAACGCCTTCATCAGGATTTCTACAACGTCTATTCCTATTGCCGCTGGGCGGACGATCTGGGCGATGAGATGGGCGACCGCGCCGAGAGCCTGCGCCTGCTCGCATGGTGGCGCACGGAGCTGTCCGCGATGTACGAAGGCCGCGCCACGCACCCGGTGTTCGTCGCACTGGAGTCCACGGTGAGGAAGCACTCCATTCCGCCGGAGCCGTTCCGCCATCTGATCGACGCGTTCGTTCAGGATCAAACCGTGACGCGCTACCGCAACTGGGACGAGCTTTTCGGCTATTGCCGCAACTCCGCGAATCCCGTAGGGCGGCTGGTGCTCTATCTTTGCGGCTACCGGGACGCCGCGCGGCAGCGCTTGTCCGACGCCACCTGCACGGCGCTGCAGTTGGCGAATTTCTGGCAGGACGTGACGGTAGATCTGGAAAAGGACCGCGTCTACATCCCGCTAGAGATCATGGAGCGCCACGGCTATTCGCTCGACCAACTGCAAGCGGGCGAGTGCAACGCGGCCTTTCGCGCGGTGATGGGCGATATTGTGGCGAAGGCGCGGGGGCTGTTTCTCGAAGGGCTGCCGCTGGTGGGAATGGTGGACCGGCGCCTGGCGCTCGATATCGATCTCTTCAACCACGGCGGGATGAAGGTGCTCGATAAGATCGAAGAGCGGAATTACAACGTGCTGGCGGAGCGCCCGGCCATTTCGAAGGTGGAGCGCGTGGGGCTGCTTCTGGCATCGCTGGCGCGCGTGGCTTTTTCGCGGGCGGCGTGATGGAGCGCGACCAGCAATCGTGCGCCCAGTCGTACGAATACTGTATGAAGGTGGCGCGCAGCCGGGCCAAGAACTTCTACTATTCGTTCCTGCTGCTTTCGAAGCCCCAGCGCCAGGCCATGTGCGCCATCTACGCGTTCATGCGTTATTGCGACGACCTGAGCGACGACCCGGGGCTCAATCCAAGGGTCAACCCAGGAGTCAACCCAGATGCCAACCTGGGACTCAACCCAGGCGCCAGGCGCGCCGCCATCGATCGCTGGCGTGGGGAGATGGAAGACGCCCTTGAAGGCCGCTTCAGCCGGCACCCCTTGTGGCCGGCGTTCCACCACACCGTGCGCCGCTTCGGCATCCCGCATGAATACTTCCACGCCATGATCGACGGCGTACTTTCCGATCTCGATCCGCGCCGCTTCGAGACCTTCGACGAGTTGTACCACTACTGCTACCAGGTGGCGTCGGTAGTGGGGCTGACCGTGATTCACGTCTTCGGTTTCGATACGCGCAGCGCGCTTCCCTTAGCCGAAAAGTGCGGCGTGGCGTTTCAGTTGACCAATATCCTGCGCGACATTCGCGAGGATGCGGCGCTGGGGCGGGTCTATCTTCCCGCCGAGGATTTGCGCCAGTTCGGAGTGTCCGAAGACGATCTGCGCGCGGGCAACCGCAACGAGGCGTTCCTGCGGATGATGCGCTTTGAAGCCGCGCGGGCGCGCGCTTACTATACCGAATCGCAGCCGCTGCTCGATCTGATTCACCAGCGCAGCCGCCCCTCGCTGTGGGCGCTGGTCACGATTTATTCGAGCCTGCTCGAGCGCATCGAGCGTAGCAATTACGACGTATTCCGGCGCCGCGTGCGATTATCGGCGCTCGAGAAATCGTGGATTGTGGTGCGGGCGCTGGTAACTTAAAAATCAATGCCTCTCATTGCGGCCCCGGAATTGACGCGCTTCGTCGAAGCCAGCGACCTTGCTGGGCAGGCGCGCCGCGAGTGACGAGTTCCGGCGCGCCCCTCGCAGGGTTGCCCAGCACGCGGATTACTTGGGATGGGGCTTCAACTCGGCGATGCGATAGGTATCGCCGTCGATCTTAAAATAGAAGCGCCAGTCCTGATTGATACGGGCTGCCAGCGGTCCTCGCCTTCATCGTATTTCTTGGCGTGCAGGCTCGGGCGATTCAGGCTTCGAACCAGGAAGTTGATTTGCTTAATGAAGGCTTTCTGGACAGGCAAGGGCGCAGCGGCCAACTCCTCAATGGCCCGCTGCGAGAGGTAGACATTCATCGAGCTTTTCTTGATTTCGCCGGTTTAACGCCGTGCTGCCGCTTCTTCAGGAAGGCGGCGATTTCGGCGCCATTCTTGAACGGACCATGGTATGGACCTTTTTCGGCTTCAGTCAGGCTGGCATTGACCAAGCGGCGTTGCTCAGGCGTATATTCGTCAGGGGTGAGAAATTTGGAGCGGTCCATCGCCAACTGGGGCGTGAGGACGATCCTTTTCCCAACAGCCCGAACTTCTACAAAGTCACCGTCGGCCAGACCCACCGCGGAGCGCACTGTGCGCGGGATGGTCATTTGGCCTTTGTGTTGGACTCTTACGAGGGTACTCATAGGGTTGCTTATAGATGACGGAAAGCCGGAAACTCCAGACCTTCTGCAAGTAGCGTAGCAGACGCAGCAACTCGCCGGTCTATCCGGCCATAGCCGGACACCTTCGTGGATTGTGGCGCCAGCTTGGTAACTTGGAAGAATGCCTCTCATCGCGGCCGCGGAATTGACGCGCTTCGTCGAAGCCATACTCAAGGCCGGAGGCGCGCCGCCTCACAAGGCTTCCATCGCGGCGGCGTCGCTGGTCGGCTCAAACCTGCGCGGCGTGGATTCGCACGGCGTCCTGCTGGTTCCCCGTTACATCGATAAGCTGCGGTCGGGAGAGATCGACGCCGGCGCGGACGGTCGCGTGCTCTCCGAATCCGGCGCCTGCATGTTGTTCGACGGCGAGAACGGCATCGGCCAGTGGATCTCCGAACAGTGCTGTGGCCACGCCATCCGCATGGCGCAATCGAACGGTCTCGGCATGGTGGTGGCACGCGATTCGAACCATTTCGGCGCAGCCGCGTGGTGGGCGCAAAAGATCCGCAATAGTGGCGCGGGGCCATGCCCTGCGGTGTCTGCCAGCGGCGCAATGACCGGCGGAATGATCGGCGAGGCGAGCGGCGGCACGGGCGGCGGCACGCCCGGCGGTATGATCGGCATCGTACTCTGCAACGCTTCGCCGCTGGTGCCGCCATGGCAAGGCAAGCAGGGCCGCATCGGTACCAACCCTATCTGCATGGCGGTCCCCGGCCCGTGGCTGCTGGATATGGCCACTACCACTGTGGCCGCCAACCGCATCTTTAAAGCCGTGATCAACGGGCAGGAAGAGATTCCCGCGGGATGGGCGCTCGATTCTGACGGGCTGCCCACCACCAGCGCCAGCGCCGCCGCGAAGGGCCTGCTGATGCCGCTGGGAGGCTACAAAGGCAGCGGTCTCGGCATGATGGTGGAGATTCTATGCGCGGTGCTGGCGGGCAGCGCCATGGCGAACGAAGTGGGCGGCATCCGCGTCGCCGGCCGCCCTTCGCGCACCAGCCAGACATTCCTCGCGATCGACATCGCGCGCTTCATGCCCGTGGCGGAGTTCACCGCGCGGATGGAGAAGCTGGTGGGAATTATCAAGGCGACGCCCGCCGCGCCGGGTTACAGCGAAGTGCTGGTGGCGGGCGATCCGGAATGGCGCACGGAAGCGGAGAGGCTGCGCAACGGCATTCCAGTGGATGAAGGCAACTGGAAGGAGCTGTGTGAGACGGCCGCGCATTTGGGCGTGACGGCCGTCCCGGCGGGAGCGTGACCATGACAAGGGTTTCAGGTTCGAGTCCTTTCCGCGGCGCCAACACGTGGGCTCCCAGAATTCGACTTTCCAGCTCCCTGGTTCTCTGTTGACAGCGTGGCGTGGGGATCTGATCGGCGCGCCAACCCTATCTGTCATGGTGATACATTGGAAGTACGAGTTGCGTATGGTTAAGAAGCTTACCAGGCATGGAAACAGTCTGGCGTTGGTGATTGATCGCCCGATCCTCGATCTCCTCAAGATCGATCCCGAAACGCCACTCGATGTCAGCACCGACGGCAGACAGCTTATCGTCGCCCCCGTGAAACCCTCGGCGCGGCGGAAGAAGTTCGACGCAGCGCAGGAACGGGCGCACAAGCGATATGGGAAAGCGTTCCGGAAGCTGGCCGAGTGAGTTGCCGGTACACGCTTCATGGAACCGGTGTTCCTGTCGCTTGATGAAGTCTTGGAAATCCATGAGCAACAGATCGAGCGGTACGGCGGATCTGCGGGACTCCGCGACGGCGCCCGACTGGAATCGGCTGTAGCCACGCCCCAGGCAACGTTCGGCGGCGAATTCCTGCACACGTCCGTTCCGGCTATGGCGGCAGCGTACCTTTTTCATCTCTGCCAGAACCATGCGTTCATCGACGGCAACAAGCGAGTGGGCGCAAACGCGGCGGTCACATTCCGGCTGATGAACAATTGGGAGCCGACTTTCGCCGAGGAAGAACTTGTGGACCTGGTTCTGTCCGTTGCTTCAGGCGGGCTGGGTAAACCGCAGCTAATCGAGATTTTCGAATCACGTTGTAGGCCTCTCGAAGACAGTTTGTAGGTACGCTGAGAGGCCGGAATCGGTCCGGAGAGGTTGTTGGAAGCCACCCGCTTCCGGGGAGCCCCTTCAAGTTCACTGTTTCCGGATGTGTCGCGCGATGCTTCGTATCCATTCGGCAGGCCTGCGTGACGGAGGAATGCATCTGGTGCTGGCCTTCAATGGCAAACTGTGACTGCCGTCCTGACATCAGCGCTTAAGAGCTTCACGGCCAGCGTTATGCACCGACCCATCAGAGGTTATCGCTCAAGCCACCGATGACACTATCGTGGGAACCGATCATTCCTTCTACTAATCCCAAGAAACGCCGGCCGATTTGTTCAGCCCGTTCGGCGGAAACGTCGCCGAGCCGATGATTGATATGGAGCCGCGAGGTTCCGGCGCTTGAATCCGCGATGACCACGAGCTCCAGGGAAATAGTCTGGCAATTGCGGTAGACGTCCTCCGATGCGAAACGGATCTCCCCGTCGCGATGGTGCGAGACGCGCTCCAGATAGTTGATGCTCCAGGAAAACGGGTGTGGTATGTGCGCCCCGGTGAGAAGCGGCTGTATCCGCTCGAAGCCGAACGAGCCATGGACTACGTAGTCCAGGACCTTGGCTTGCGCTTCCCGAAGGAACGCGGCAATCGGCTGCCGGCGATCGAGATGGAAACCGATCGGCAGCAGATTCACGTGCGTGCCTGTGTCCTGGGCCGAACTCCGGGTCCTGGTGGTAATCAGAGTGTCGAAGAGCACCTGGTTCCCGCCGAGGACTTCGGCCAGGCACAGCGCGGTGGCGGCATGGTAAAGCGCCGCCGGGCTAAAACCGGTCCTGGCAGACCATCGGGCCGTGCGCGCGCACAAACGGAGGGGCATATCGAAGCCGATGGAGCGGGCGTCATTTGAGGGGCCGGCCGCCGGCAGGGCGACGTGAGGAAGCGCCGCGACGCAATCGCGCCAAAAGATGGCGTCGCGCTCGATCTCACGCGAAGCGAGATAGGATGCTTCCCGTGCAGCGAGCTCGGGATGCGATGCCGGAATCACCGGCCCGGCGGGCTCGCTGCGCTGCGCCCGGCTCAATTCCTCCATCCACAGCGTTTGCGTCACGCCAAGAGCCTGTGCATCGGCCAGGCCGTGGTGCGCCGCGAGGACGACGGCGTGGTGAACCGCACTTATCCGGGCGATGCCAAGTCTGATCAAGGGCGCGTCCCAAAGGACGAAGGGCTCGCGAACCAGTTCCCCGGCCCATGAGGCGAGTGCAGCCTCCGGTTCGTTGCTCGATGCGAGATCCCGGAATATGACGCGCGGCGCGAGATCCCGGAATACGACGCGCGGCGCGTCCGGGGCGACGTACATGCAGGGTGCGGGATTCCCCGGCGCGAAGCGAACATGCAGCCCCTCGCTTCTCAGCACGACCCGCCGGGTCACCTCGGTGACGAGCTCGGTATCGAGCGCTCCGCGCACGTGCAGGATACCGCCCACATTTACCAGCGGCTGATCCGGAAATATTGAACTCAGGAAAACGGTCCAGCCAAGAGTCTGCGGGATGGCCATGCGCTCGCCGATTTCGAGTGCACGCCTGACGCGCTCGACAGGCAATCGTATGGGGCGCGCCTGCGGCGTAGAAGCGGCGCGGCCGAAAGCCTCTGCCATCGCACGAGCATCGAGCGCCGCCTGCCCGGCGTTCCCATCGACGAAGCATGCGCTCAAATACCAAAGATGCGCGACGCCCTGGAGCCACTCAACATCGGCCGCCAGATCACGCTCGAAATCGTCCGGGACGGCCGACCCCAAGAGTTCCGCTACCGTGCCCGCGGCACAGGCGAAAACCAATTCATCAACGTCCTCCTCTGACCCGTCTTCCATTTGCAAGGTTACGCCACCACCGAACAACGCCGCGCGGCGCACGGAGGAACCTGGGTCCCACACCGCCACGCGGCGATAACCCAATTTCGCCAGCTCATCCGCCAATACGGCGCCCGCCGGCTCTCGTCCAACGATGCCGATCCGGGTTGTGGCCGGATCCATGGGCCGCGTTGGCGCCAGTGGCTTTCGAATGGCCGGGATGGGCCGCAGATCTTGCTCAGGCGCCACGAAACTGAGCTTCAGCACTCCAAGCAAATGTGCGGCGAGCGCCGACAAGGAGGAGAGGTCGAGCAGCTTCGATAGCGGAAGAGGTTGCCCTGAGGCATCGACGACCACTCCGGCCAGCTCAACCAACTGCAATGATGACACGCCCATCGCTACAAGAGATTCGTGCGGATCGACGGCGCGGGGCGATGGGAGATCGAGCAATGCGACCATTACTTCCTGAAGAGCTGCGACGACGAGACCAAAGCGCTCTTCCGGCGTCCGGTCGAGCAGGTCCGCGATGCGAGCCCGAAGGGTCCCGGCCATTCTCGAAGGCCCGGAACGCGAGGAATCGGACTCGGCGGCATCCGCCGGCAACTCAGCGTTGAACCAAACGATTTCCGCCGGCGGCGCATACTTGCCAGACTCGAAAGCCTGGCGGCAAGCATAGCGTTTGGCCTTGCCGTTGGGGGTCTTCGCGATTCCTCCGATGGGCGCGACGACTACAGCCAGCAGTGGAAGACGCATTCGCTGGAGGACGGCGTTATATACAGCCGCCGCGACCTCCCGGGCTGCCGCGGGGCCGGCGGGCGGCTGACTCAGCTCCACGACAACGACCGCGCCCTCCTGCGCCCGCTCGCTTCCATCCGACGATATGGTGGTCGCAAACGCCGCGACGCCGTTAGGTAGAATCGCGGGGTGCGCGCCGCGCACGGCATCCTCGATGTCCTGAGGATACAGGTTGCGCCCTTGCACGATGATCAAGTCTTTGAGACGCCCGGTGACAACCACTTCGCCTTCGAGGAGCGCGCCGAGGTCGCCGGTGCGTAAGTACTCGCGCGAGTCGTTTTCTTCCGGCGCGAGCCGTGCACGGAATGTCACTCCAGTTAGCTCTTCCTGGTTGAAGTAGCCGAGAGCCTTGCTCGGTGAATCGACCCAAATTTCGCCTACATGGCCGTCCGGCGCCTGACGGAACGTGAGCGGATCGACAATGCGCACCACGATATCCTGTCCGGGCTTTCCGCAGCCATACAGGAATGTCTCGTCGCCGTCGCTCGACTGTATCAGGACGCCGGCGCGTTCCAACGCCCTGCGGTCTGCGCGGAAAGTCGCGCGCCCCGCCACGGATATTCCCACGGTGTGCTCAGTGAGCCCGTAGACAGGACAAAAAGCTTCAGGCCGGAGACCGCTCACCGCGAACGCCTGAAGGAACGCCTCCACGGTGGAACGGCGGACGGGCTCGGAGCCGCTTCCCGCGTTCTCAAGCGCGCTCAAGTTCCACTGGATGCGCTGCTGAGGCGTGGTCTTCTGAACCGCAAGCGCGTAGCCGAAATCGGGAGCACAGATGTGGGTGGCCGCCACCCGCGACATGGTGTCGCACCAGATATCCGGCTGCTGGATAAAAGTGAGCGGCGACATGAGATAAAGCCGGCCGTTCCCCATGGCGGCGTTAAGAATACCCGTGATCAGACCGAAGGCGTGATAATGCGGCAGCCACATCACTGCGCGGGCGCGAGGCCCGAGCCCGAGGGCGGCTGCGTTGAATGTTACCTGATGAAGTATATTTTCGTGGCTGATCATCACACCGCGCGGCTGGGAGGTGGAACCCGAAGTATAGAGGAGGCAGGCCAGGTCCGAGAGCAGGGCATGATGCGGCGCCGATGGCCAGCCGCCTGGAGCGATTTCAGTGGTGCTATACCATGACAATGCCGCGGAGGATTCCTCGATGCCCATCTTCTCGCAGGCGGCCTTGCGGGCGGCATTGTAACGGCCCTCGGTGAGTGCGACGCGGGCGCCGCAATCTTGCGCGATCCCCTGCAAGATGGGCAACTCCACGGAAAGGCGGGCCGGAGATGGCGGAGAGACAGGTACTGGAACAATGCCCGCGTCGAGACATCCTATAAATGCGTTGATGAAATCTAGTCCGGGAGGAAAGGCGAGGATGGCGCGCGCACCCGGCTCGATGCGGCATTCCTGCCTGAGGAACGCTGCGATTGCATCAGCCGTCTTCAGAAGCGGGCCGGCAGTGAGATGGCCGGACTCGGCTCCATCCTCTGAGATCCAGGTGAAGAGTGGCTCTTCGGCTTGCAAGCTTTTTTCGCGCAGACGGTCCACAGTCAGCAGTGGAAGCATTTGATCGTCCCTCCTTCCTGACAACTATAGACCTGAACCCGCGTTCAGATGCGAAGCGCAGAACAGCGAATCATACCTGCATGGCGATGATGTGTTATGAGTGCGGGAAAGCGTTTGCCGGGCAGGCAGTTTCACATTATATCTTTTCCCTTGCAGCGAGCGAAGCTTGCTGCGTGCCGCTTCGCGGCACGACGGCAGGCAAGCTAAAGCATACCCTACCAATATATAGTTAAGCCTCGCCTTGATGGTGTAAATACAGCACGTTTTAGGCTTGTTCGGCAGGAAGCGCAAGCGGCGGCTCAGTAGCCTACGGGCCAAAGCCAGGCCCCCGTTTGCAAAACTCGTGACAAGGCCATGCCCTATACCGGGCTGAACGATATAGGATTCTTTACAACAGCCGGAAGTTCACTTCCACTTCCGCTTGCACCGTGACAGGCTTGCCGTCCTTCATGACCGGCTTAAACCTCCACTGTTTGACGGCTTCTATGGCTTTCTCGTCCAGGCCCAGGCCCAAGCTGTGAGTCACCTTGACCCCAGTCACCTGGCCGGAAGCGTTGATTTCCACAGAGAGAGCCACCCTCCCCTGGAACTTGGCCTTGCGAGCCTCTTCCGAGTATTCGGGTTCTTGCTTGAAAAGCAAAACTGGAGAGTTTATGTCAAGACTGGTGGTCTGATCCACGCCGCTTTTTCCGATGCCGCCGGCGAAGTGAAATAATTTCATCGCGTAGTAACCAGGGCGGTAATTTAACTTGGCTGTAGGATCTTCATTGGAGGTGATCTTGATCTGCCGAAACTTGCCATCCACATCCTGATTTTTTGAGTAGTAACCCAGGATGTAGTAACTCGAAATAGAATCCTGCGGCGCAGCCAGCTTTTGGAATTCGAAGACGCGGATGGTTTGCGCCACACCGTCTTCGGTTACGGCAAAATCGTTGGCGCTGAGTCCTTCGATGGTCTTGCCGTTCTTATCGGAGACGGTGACGTTCTCCATCACCAGGCCCAAGTTGGCTGAAAACCGCGGAATGGGAGAAGCTTTAACGTCTGTGCTGGCGGATTGCTGTGCGGCTACCACTCTGAGGGGTGACATGGTGAGGACGAGCACCGCCGCGGCGGCGGATGCGAGCGCCACCGGGAGCGTCCCCGCCCGGCCACGCCGCTGTTGGCTATCGAGCACCGCGCCGACGCGCGTCGCCAGATCGGCGCGGTTCGCCATCGCCAGGAGCGGCGATTTCGCAGCCGGCGCTTTTGCAGCCGAAGACAGCCGCCGGGCGAGCCCGACCAGTTGATCGGCATAGGCGGTAGCCTCCGAGCGTCCCAACACCGCGTCATCGCAGGACCGTTCCGCTTCGAGCGCGAGCTGCCGCCACGCGATCCAGACCAAAGGATGGAACCAATACACGGCGCGTACGGCCCGCGCGAGGCAGTGGCTCATCCAGTCGCCGCGCCGCACGTGTTCCAGCTCATGCACGATCGCGCGATTCAGATCCTCCCCCTCCCAGGTCGGTGCGTCCTGGGAAAGCACGATGGCAGGATGCACCACGCCGCAGGTCATCGGCCCTGGCAGCGACCCGTGCAGCAGCACTTCGACGCGCCGATGAATGCCGGCCTGAAGCGCCAGCCTTTCGACGACCGGCTGCCCATGCTGCCACGGCAGAGCTGATCGCCGCAACGAACGAACTTGCCACAGACCCATGACCACCGGCAGCAGAAAAAGCGCCGTCCCGGCGATCCATCCCGTGAGCAATAGAGCAGACAGCGAAAGCCCTGCCGATCGCGGAACCACAGACGTAACGCCAACGCCTGCGTGCGCCGGCGCGACGGACGGAATCGCGCCGGCGGCCGCCGCGAATGCAGGCACGAACCGCTCTTGCGCCGCGGCCGGCACTGCGATGCGGACGGGCGGAGTGACGATGGAGGCGATCGGCAACACCAGCAGCGCGCCGAACGACGCAGCCAGCAGCGCATGGCGCACCGCCGCACGGCTCCGCCGCGCCAGCCGGACGCCGATGAGACCCAAGGCCGTGGTGACGGTCGCCTTGGCGACAATCGACGCGGCCAGCGAGCTACTCACCGCGAGCATTAATCCATTGATTATGGGCATCATGACTGCTTCTTCCTTTCCTTGCGAACGCGGTCGATTTCGACTTTGAGTGCGTCGAGCTCGTCGTCGGTCCACGGCGCCTCGGCCACGAAAGCCGTCATCATCTGTCTCAGAGAGCCGCCGAAGAAGGTCTGCAGGTACTGTTGCAACGCCGTGCGTTTGGCGACAGCCGGCGAAATTGTGGCGGAGTAGATATAGCGGAGGCCGTCCTGCCGGTGTTTCAGGCAACCCTTCTTTTCGAGCCTGGCGAGCATGACGCGAACGGCCGAATCGCCGGGCGGACTCGTCAGACGCGCCCGGATCTCCTCCGCCGGCGCGCGATTGCCCAGCGCAAAGACGGCGTTCATGATTTCCCGTTCCCGGCGTGTAAGTGGTTCAGCGATCGTCTTAGGCATCATCGTCTCGCATCGGAATTATGTGCGACACCTGTCACATATTACACGCGACAGATGTCGCGTGTCAAGCCCCAATTCCAATCGGTCGAATCGGCGGGCGAACATTAGATTGCCGCAGTGACGAAGGCGCGCCGGAGCAGGGTGCAGGGGAAAGAGAATTGTTTCGAGCGCGGAGATTCTCCGGTTTGTTTGTGTGCTGTGCGGGAGCGTGGGGTTCACCAGACAGGTAACGCCAAACGCGCTCGCGGCCGTTGATGGCGTCCCCACGGACGCCGTCGGCTTGTACACGTTTTCGGGGCCGGCACAACCGGGCTTTGACGCGTCCTGCGACCAGGGCCGCAAACGTGGGCTGTGAGCCGCCGGGCGGATTGACAATCCGCCGCAGGTTGACAACCTGCCCCACAAATCTTTCCCCAATGACAACGCGCTTATTCACGGAACAGGTCTTCAGTTCGCGCCGCGATATTCATTTCCGCGCACTCCAGCAGAGCCGCTTCGACACTTCCGATTCCGGTGGCTTCCATCCGGCGCGCGATCGCGGATGCGAAGGCCGCGTCCGGCGGATGCGGCATCTCAAGCTCGTTCGGGACGCCGATGGCGTTGATCGCGCCGAGCACGAGCGATTTCCGCTCAATCAACGGCAGCCCGCGAAACTCTTCGGGAAAGATGGGCTTGCCAATCCAGTAATCCTGCTTGCCGAAGCCCGCGGGCAGGTCGAGTTTTTCCGGCGCGGGCTCGACGGGTAAACCACCGGTGAATCGAACGGGCACGATGGGGACATCCGCGGCGACTGCCAGTTCGAGGAGCGCGGCGCCGACGGTGCGGACCGGCCTGCGGCACGTGAGATTTCGGCCGCCCTCGATGTGGATCAGCGCGGATCGGCCCTGGCTCGACATGGCGGCTTCGAGATGCTGCGTCAGGCTGAAGAGAGAGGCGGGATCGCTCTGGTCGAAATATAGGATTGGCTCGGTGGGCAATTCCGAAAAGGCGCTGAAGACTCGCACCATGGTCTGAACCAGCAAAGACACCTTTTGCTCGATTTTGGCCAGGGCGATGATCGCAGAGCCCGTGACCGCCGGCGCCAGAACCGGGAAGAGCGCGGATTCGAGCAGCGTCTGATGGTTGGCGAGGAATAGAACCGGCACGCCCCGCAGGGCCTGAACTGCCGGCGCGTCTTCGAGGCGTATGCGCCTGACGAACTGCCGGCTCAGCGATGCGACCAGACGCTCGAGCGCCGGCGGCGTGCTGGAATCGCGATCCCTCTTCCAATAGGATCGCGCGGCGTCGAAGTCCAGGAACGCTTCCTCGCCGGAAACGGTGACTCCGTGCGGGTCTGTTTCCGTGCGCACACGCCAGCGGCGCAATGGCTCGACATCGCAGGCGGCCGATTGCAGATCCGGAGCGACGCTCACGCGCGAAGGGTGGGTTTCGGCGTGACGGGCGACATGCTCCTTAATGGCGACCTGCTTCGCGATTTCCTCAAGGTCCGCAGTTACACCGAAGAAAGCGGTGACTGTCCCAGGCAGCCAGTCGGCCTGCCGGATGTCTTCAAATCGCAGGGTGGTTACGCCGTTCTGGAATGTGGAGAGAGATGGCGACGGA
>Ga0182024_10017450_pt1 | contig 13477 bp, 4 predicted proteins | sample P32metaG_FD_120480 | JGI IMG/M metagenome (GOLD analysis project Ga0182024, IMG submission 120480) | Permafrost microbial communities from Stordalen Mire, Sweden - P3-2 metaG (Illumina Assembly) | ecosystem: Environmental > Terrestrial > Soil > Wetlands > Permafrost | place: Sweden: Stordalen...
ACGCAACGCCTCGCCGGCATGTACGGCACCCAGAAGTATCGCTTCCCCGCCGGCCATAGCATGAACCAGGTCAAGGATTGGACTTTCCAGGCCAACATCAAAAACGGCGGCAAACTGCGCGGCTCCAGCCATCCGAACATGAAGCTCACTGCCACCGGCAATGACCTCCTATGTAGGACGGGCTTCCTAGCCCGTCCATCCGGCTCGCTTCCTGGCAAGTCGCCCAACAGCCAGTTGCCAAAGCTAGACGCCGCTGCACACGCGACGATGGACGGGCTAGGAAGCCCGTCCTACGCCACACGCGACGTAACCCTGGACATCGCCGATCCCGGCCAATCCGACTTGCCGCGTTTCTCCAGTTTCGTCCAGGATGACCAGCAATATCTGATGCTCCGCTATCGCCCAACATTGACCGGCCAGCCGAAACGTGAACGGCGCGACTGGGTATTCCTGTTCGAAAGCGGCGCCAATCGCGATCCACTGCTGGCCCGTGCCCAGATCGAAGTAATCCGTTCGCTGCTGCTGAACGTCGAGCACGACGACACCTTCTCCATCCTGACGGCCGGCACTCGCGTCCACCTTTTCGACAAAGAGCCGCGCCGGGCGACGCCGAAGAATGTAGAAGAGGCGACGCGATTCCTGGAAGGCACGCATCTGATCGGCGCCCTCGATCTGGAGAAGGCGCTGCAAACCGCGGCGCCGATCCTGACCCAGGCGAAGAACCCACACCTCGTCCACGTCGGCGCCGGCCTGGCCGCGATGGGCGAACTCCGCGAAGACGTCCTCGCCCGGCTGATCCCGGAAAAAGTTCGCTATGTCGGCGTCGGCGTCGGCAAACGCTGGAGCCGGGCGTTCATGAAAGCGGCCGCCGAGCGCACCCATGGGCACTTCACGCAGATCAACCCCGACGAGTCGATCGCCTGGCGCAGCTTCGACCTGCTGGCCGCGCTGAACACGCCGCGCCTGCTGGATGTGCGGGCCGCTTGCGGCGTAGCGCCCGACGCTACGCCGCAAGCGGGGTTCCTGACCGAAGCGACCTCCCTTTGCCAGGGCGAAGAACTGTGCGCCATCGCCCGCTTCTCCGCCAACCAACCCCCACCCGAAAAGATCATCGTGTCAGGAAAACTCGACGGCCAACCATTCACCAAGGAAATCCGCATCGCCAACGTCTCCGGCAACGCCGGCTATCTGCCGCGCCAATGGGCCAAGCTGGAAATCGAGCGCCTGCTGGCCGAGGACAGTCAAAAGAACAAGCCCGCCATCATCGCCCTGAGCAAGGCGTCTTACGTGATGTCGCCGTTCACGAGCCTGCTGGTGCTGGAAACCGAGGAGGACTACGCTCGCTTCAAGGTCGATCGCGGCCGCAAGGATCACTGGGCGCTGTACGATTGCCTGAACCAGATTCCGATTGTTGAAGAATACCCAGCGAGCCGGGAGCGTAAGCTCCCGGAGGAAGCAGGCGGCCAGGCAACATCGCCCTATCGCACCCAAGTCCGATTCACCGGCCCGCTTGGCACGAAAATTCACTGGTTCACGACGAACGATGACGGCAAGGGCGCCACAGTCAAGACGATCGAACCGCCCGGCAGCTCTAACTTTCGCCCCGGAAAACTCCAGCTCAAGTTGACCGAGATCAAGGAGCGACCGGAGCTGGACGTCTACCCGACCATGGAAGTGATGGCTGCGAATACCAGGTCCGAGAAGTTTCTTTCGGAGAGTTGTGTCCCGGTCGAGTTCACCCGGGAAGATTTCAAACTCGTCGCCGCCGGGAAGTCGCTTGTGAAGGTTACCTACCTGCCGTATCCGCAAATTCAGGACCTGCCTGCGCCAGGGACGGAAGAGATTCTGTCCACGCGCCTCGACCCCGGTGCCGATCCAATCAAGGAAGCGAGCCGCCGCGGCACTGTGCTGCTCGTCGTTCGCATGGGCAAGGCCGAGCAAGAGGCAAACGACTGGCCCAAGCCGAAGCCGGACGATGTCTTGCAAACGATCCTGGTGCGCGTGCCGCCCAGGATCGTGGCGGGGTCTGACCAGGCGGGATACGCTCCCAGATCAATGACGGCATTGGGATCGTACGGGATCGTCGATGATTTTCTCGTCACCTTCAGCGGCAGCAACCTGACGGCTCAATCCGATCGAATCCGCATCCTGGCCCAGAATCCTTTCGTCGGCAGCGGCGCCGTGAAGCACGACCTGCGGTTCCTCGCCCAGTACCAGCCGGTCGGTTTTGGGACCGGTTTGATCCCGACCGGCTCGGGCAAGCTGCTCAACGGCACTGGTAAATTCGCCAACAAGAGCTCTCTGCAATCCTTGGCCGGCGATCATTTCAACGACTGGACCGTCGGCCTGGCCTTAAATACGCCGCGCATCCTGATGCAGCAGCACCAAAAGATCGCGGAATGGAATGGCCGGTACGAATCCGCCGCCGAAGAGGTTGGAACCTATGAGAAGGTAATGCAGGCCTACCGCGATGAAGTTCGCATGGGCCGACTCGTGCCCCTCTCGGACTTGGTCGTCCTGTCGGAGCAGCTGTCCGCCGCCAATCTGAAGCTGTCCGATGCCATCGCCGGGTACAGCAATAGCCTGGCTCGCTTCGAGTGGGCCAAGCGATCGCTGCTGGAGTTCGCTCCCGCGATCGTCAAGTCGACGAAAGAGTGGGCCACGCCGAATTCTCCGGCACCGATACCAAATCCGCTCTATTCGACGCGCCTTTCCTTGGGAGTGGAGCAGCCGTTCGGGCGCGAATTCGGCAATGACTGGGTGCAGTATTACAAGAATCACGGATACCAGATCAGCAATGGCGGCACGCAGCGAATCCAGTTCGCTCCCGTGTTCGTGAGTCCGGGGATGCAGTGGGCCGTGCCAAACAAATTGCAGTATGCCCCGCCTTCTGGCGCGCAAGACGGGTCGCGGCCTGAGATGAGCGAGGCTAGGATCAAGTATTACCTCGAACATCCACCGCGGTACATGCCCCCCGCGCCGTTATTCCCGCTGTCGCGTGAGATGCAAAGCCTGCGAGAAGGATATTCTTATCCGACACCGACGGATGCTGAAAATATTCATGCCGACGTTCTCTATCGCCGCCCGACCGTGACCGTCGATCCGCGGCTCTTCAACGAACTGCCGCTTTACGCTCCCGGCCTCAACACCAATGACACCGACATCCAGGCCGTGCTGGCGACCGAATCGTCGCTCGCCAGCAATAATCGAACCGGGAAGATCGATGCCGCCGCCCGGGCGCTTATCGACAAGGCCCGCTCGCTCGGTTGGTCCACGCTGACTTTCGGCGACGTGAAGTTTCATGTGAGCGGCGCCGGCCAGTACGCGTTCCAGCGTACCCTGGCCAGCGGTCTGGGCGAACAGGTTTCCTGCGATGGCAAGACGCTGCTGCATCTTTATCCGGAGATCGGCCTGGGGGCGAAGCGAACGGTCAGCCGCGTGTATCGGGCCGAGCTGGCCCAGATGATTCCGTGGCACGTTCTGTCAGCCGAGGACCTGGCTCTGGGCGCCGATGTCAAGCTGGTGGATGAGCGAACCGTCGCCCTGGTGCCGCAGGATTCGTTGCAGGGGGGTGTGAGGGGGGGTAGCAATGCAACGAATCCGCCTTCGCCGTGGCAAGTTCACCTGGTCTTCGCCAAGGACGGACGGCTCAGCGAACGCCGGCTGATCGAGATGAAGAGCGGCAAGGCCCTTTACCGAGAGACCTATGGCGCCGACGGTACCATCGAATGCCACGGTGAGAAAACGGTCACGTACAAGCTTGACCGTGGGACGGGCTTCCTAGCCCGTCCAGCCGGCGCGTCCGGGAGTAAGGATGTTGATGCCGGGCGCGTGGAGACGGACGGGCTAGGAAGCCCGTCCCACGCACCCAACCTCGCCCCCGATGTGAGCAAACTCGTGCTGGTGCCAATGCCGCTGCGGACGCCGGAGCACCTGTTCAAATCGGCCATCGATTCGTACGCCCAGCTCGATGCCGACGTGGTCATCAGCTTGATTGCCGCGTATTGCCTCAAGGACCAGGGCGGCAAGGCCCTGCAAGCTTTCGGCGAACGCTTCCACGCCAAGGGCGACCGGCGCATTGGCTTCTATACGCTGCTGGCGTCGGCGCCGTACTTCGACCCACCGGCTGGATCCACGGTCCTTGGGCAAGTTCCGGGGGTATACCCGTACCCGCCCCAAAATCCCTTCGACCAGGTTCCAGGGGCAAATCTGCCGCCAATTCCGTATTCTCCTGGCAGCACTGGGCCGGGCCCTGGGCCAGGTCTGGCGGCGACCGTGATCGACGGCATCAAGTTCAATACCCCCTATCGCTGGTACCAGACCGAGACGAAGTTCAACATCCTGGCCGAGCATCCCAAGAATCCCCTGGCCGGCTACCTGGCTCATCTCAACAAGATCCGGCTCGAAGGCAAGCACACGGAACCGATGCGCCTGACCGGGGTCGTCAAGGACAGCTTCCTGATGCGCCAGGCCGAGTTTTACGATCAGTACAAGCAACTGGAGCAGGCCTGTGCAGGACCGGCTATCATCGCGCAGCGAAAGGCCCAGTGCAAGCTGGCGGTGGAATATGTCAAGAGCTGCCCATCGGCCCTGCACGCCTGGATCATGCTCGACAAACTCCAGCGAGCCGGCCAGGCCGATAACGCCGATTTGCAGCGAGCCATCTCCGACGTCGGCAAACGCTTCGGCGATTCGCTCGGCCTGGCGTATTCGATACGCTATGAGCAAGCCCGCACCCTTCTGCAAACCGGCAACGGTGAACTGGCGAGGAAGCTATTTGGCGAACTGTACGCGGATGCGCTCAGCGAAGGCGCTCTGCCATGTCTGGATGCCGATTTCGTCAAAGCCTTGCGGGGTTCGCCAAAGGACGCGGATGAATTCGCTGAGCTGGTGCGGAAGACCTCGGCCAAGCTCGTCCAGGAAAAGCGTCCTTATGCGGGCCTGCTCTTCACCTGGCAACTCTGGCAGCTCGGCGAAAAGACCCTGGCCGGCGAAGTATTCGGCAAGACGATGCCGGCCGATCCGGGCGCCAACGTCGGTCTTTCGCTGGCGGGCATCGATTATCTGTGCGCCACCAGCCAATGGGCCCCGGCCGAGACGCTTGTGCAAAAGCTGCTCGATAACGTGGGTCAGGATTCCGATCCTGACCGTGCGATGGATGCGGTCAGGATCGGAATCCTGACCCACGGTGACGCCCACCTCTGGCGCCTGGCCGGCAAGCTTGCCGAGAAACGCGGGGCGCTGCGGCGCGTGGTGGAGTGCCAGGAAAAAGCGCTCGACCTGGATTTCAAGAACCTGCCTGAGACGGTGAACGTGGAAGCGGTGCGCCAGGAATTCGGCGACCTTCTGGGCAAATATCAGCAGCTCGCCCAGGCCAGCGTGGCCCTGGGCAGCGAGCCGCTCGCGGACCTGGCGCCCAAGGTCGTTCGCCTGGCTGACCGCTGGCGTCTGCTCGATCCGGAGGCTGACAAGGCGTGCACGCAAGCGGCCAAGATTTTGAAGCTGCTCGGCGCTAACGACCTGGCCTGGGATTACCTGACGACGCCGATCGGCATGAAGCCGCATGAAGCGTCGCCCTGGTTGACTCTCGCTCAGTCGCTGAAGGAGGATGGCCAGCTCGAACAGGCCGACAACGCCTACGCGCAAGCCTTCAAGTGCGAGGCGACCAACGCCCAGATCCTGTGGGACCGCGCGACGAACTTGCAGCAACTCGGCCGCACCGATCAGGCTCGCCAGCTCTATCGGCAGCTATCGGATAGCACCTGGCAGCCCCGCTTTGCCGACGTGCAGTCGCGGGCACGTTTGCAGATGCAGGGAAATTGAGCGGGCAGTCTCGTAGAATAACGAGATGACCACTCACGGTTTTGTTCGCGCTGCCTGCGCCGTCCCCCCCTTGCGGTTGGCCGATCCGCCCGCCAATGTCGAGCGCATTCTGGAGCTGATGCGCCAGGCCCAGGCGGAGCAGGTCGATGTGCTCGTCTTTCCCGAATTGTGCCTGACCGGCTACTCCTCTGGCGATCTCTTTCAGCAACCCACCTTGCAGCGGTCAGCCTGCGCGAGCCTGCTCAAGCTGGCGCACCAGAGCAAGGACGTCTTTGCCGGGCTGGCGGTGGTCGGCTTGCCGTTCGTGGTGGACGATCAGCTTTACAACTGTGCGGCGGCGCTGTGGCGGGGCAAAATCCTCGGCATCGTACCCAAGTCGTATCTGCCGAGTGCCGGCGAGTTCTACGAGGCCCGCTGGTTCGCTCCCGGTTTGCGTGCTCCTGCCAGAACCCTTCTTCTCGACGGCCTGGAGGTGGCTTTTGGCCGGGACCTGCTGTTCGATGGCAGTGCGACGTTTCCCGGCCTGGTCGTGGGCGTCGAGATCTGCGAAGACCTGTGGGTGCCGATCCCGCCCAGTTCGCGGCAAGCCCTGGCCGGGGCGACGCTGCTGCTCAATCTCTCGGCCAGCAATGAGGTCATCGGCAAACCCGCCTATCGCCGGCAGCTCGTGGCCAACCAATCGGGGCGGTGCCTGGCAGGTTACGTGTATGTTTCCTCGGGCGTTCATGAATCCACCACGGACCTTGTTTTTGGCGGTCATTGTCTCATCGCCGAGAACGGAGTTGTCCTGGCTGAGTCGTCAAGGTTTGAGCGCGGCCCGGCATTGCTGGCCACGGACATCGACATCGATCGGCTCACGACGGAACGCCAAAAAACGACGAGCTTCGGGCAAAATCAGGGCGAATGGGCCTCCATTTGGCGACGCCAACCGTTTTGCATTCTGGAAAGGGCGGCCGCTGAATCCACGCAACCGCGCCGCCTCAAGCGAAACGTGGACGCCCATCCCTTTGTGCCCGCGGGTCAGGAATCGCTGCGGCAGCGTTGCCAGGACATTTTTCAGGCCCAGGTTGCCGGCCTGGCTCGGCGGCTCGAACATGTGGGCAAGACCCCCATCACCCTGGGCGTCTCCGGCGGGCTCGACTCCACGCTTGCCCTTCTCGTGACGTGCAAGACGCTCGATTTGCTCGGTTGGCCTCGAACGTGTTTGAAGGCGTTCACCATGCCCGGCTTCGGCACGTCGAAGCGAACTTTGACCAACGCTTTGGCTTTGATGAATCACCTCGGCGTCGCCTCGGCACAGATCGACATACGCCCGTTGTGCTTCGAGGAGATGCGAGTCCTGGGGCATCAGCCTTTCGGTATTTCGCTGAGCGATCTGGCCAGCGCGGACGAGCTGGCCAAGAAGCTGAAGAAGTTGCCGGCCGAGCGCTGCCATGACCTGGTCTTCGAGAACATCCAGGCTCGCATGCGTACGAGTTTGCTCATGAACGCGGGGTTCGTCATCGGCACCGGCGATCTTTCGGAGCTGGCCCTGGGCTGGTGCACCTACAACGGCGATCACATCAGCATGTACAACCCCAACGTCAGCATTCCCAAGACGCTGGTCAAGTTCCTGGTCCGCTGGGCCGCCGAGAACGAGTTCAGCGATGAGGTTCGCCGGGTCTTGCTCGACGTTGTGGGCACGGCCATATCGCCCGAGCTATTGCCGGCCACGGGCGACGGGGACCAAGCGGTCATTCAGGCGACCGAGGACGCCATCGGGCCGTATGAATTGCACGATTTCTTCTTGTTTCACTTCCTGCGCTATGGTGCGCCGCCGGAGAAGATACTTTACCTGGCGAGCCATGCACGCTTTGACAGGACCTACACCGCTCCGGAGATTCGCGGTTGGCTGCAAGTCTTTCTCGAACGCTTCTTCGCGAGCCAGTTCAAGCGGTCGTGTTTGCCGGATGGGCCGAAGGTGGGCACGGTGAGTTTGTCCCCGCGGGGGGATTGGCGCATGCCGAGCGATGTGGATGGGGGAGTGTGGAAAACTACCTAGCGCGGGACTGTTTAGCCGCGACGCGACGTACTCGGAGCGGAGCGCGGGAGTCGCCCCGCGCTCCGCTCCGAGTACGTCGCGTCGCGGCTAAACAGGGCGGCGGAGTTGCCCGTGCCTACGGCGTTACCACGACTTTGCCGAAGAGCTGCCGTTTCTCCATGCGCTCCTGGGCCTCGCGCAGCTTCTCCAGCGGAAACACCGTGTCCACCACCGGCTTGAACACCTTGCGTTCCACCAGCTTCAGGCATTGAAGAAGTTCATGCCGGCTGCCCATGTATGCTCCGAGCACCGCGAATTGCTGGGTGTAAAAGAAGCGCAGATCCAGTTCGACCTTGGCCCCGGTGGTGGCGCCGCAGGTGACGAGCCGGCCGTTGCGGGCCAGGCAGCGCATGGCGTGAGGCCAAAGGGCGGCGCCAACGTGCTCGAAAACGATGTCGGCCCCGCGGCCGATAGTCTTCGTTTTGACTTCCTTGCCGAGGTCCTGGGTGTTGTAATTGAGCAGTTCGTCGGCCCCAAGGCCCTTGGCCTTTTGCAGCTTTTCTTCCGAACCGGCTACCGCGAAGATGCGGGCCCCGGCGGCCTTGGCGATCTGGATGGCCGCGGTGCCGACGCCGCTCGAGGCGCCCATGACCACCACCACGTCGTTGGCCTGGATGCGGGCCCGCGTGTGCAGCATGTTCCAGGCCGTCACGAAGGTGAGCGGAATCGCGGCCCATTCCGCGAACGACCAGGTTTCGCTGATGGGCAAGGCGTCCACCGCCCGGCACTTGGCGAACTCCGCGAAGCCGCCTTGCGTTTGATAGCCCTGGATGTGGAAATCGTCGGCGCAACTGTCGATGCCGCGATTGAACCAGTCGCTGTCCGTCGAGCATTGCCCCGGCGAGATCAGCACGTGCTGGCCGACCTTGTGAGCCGTCGCCTTCTTGCCGACCTCGGCGATGATGCCCGTGGTTTCGCAGCCGCCGATGTGCGGCATGGGAATCTTGGTCGGCAAGCCGTTGCGGACCCACAGATCGAGATGGTTGAGGGCGCACGCCTTGACCTGGACGAGCACCTCGTCATCTTCGAGAGTGGGCTTGGGCAGGTCCATCATCTGCAGCACTTCGGGGCCGCCGTTCTGGGAAAAGGCCATCGCACGCATTTGGTTGCTCCTGGTGGATCGGGTTTCGTTGGTTGTTGTTATATGGCGAGCGGTCACTCGCCGCGCCGTGCGCGTTCCAGTTCGTCCAGTTCCCTGCGGCGGCGGCGTTGCTCTTCCTCGTGCTGGGCGGCGGTATCCTGCGAAAGGCCATAGCCCCATAGCACGTAGTGAAGGTAGCCCACAAACAAGATGGCGAAGGCTCCGACGATCAGAAAGAAGAAGATGTTCGCGCTGCCGAAGATGCCGACGCCGATGAAGATCACCGTGACCAGCGTCGCTCCGCCGAAGAGCAGCGTCAGCAGAATGGCGAGAAAGTTCTCGCGCCGGGGGTTCTGCGGGGTGTGCGGTTCCATGGTGCGGTTCCTGATGAGCGGCTGCGGTTATTGTAGCGGATTCAACGACCGGGCGATCGTCACAAATCGGTCGAGCAGCTCCGTGTCCTTGTCCGCATGGCAGCCGTGGGCGAAGAGCAGATACGCGCTCAGCATCAGGAACATGAGCCAGCGTACCACGGCGAGTGTGCGACGCCAAAAGCTCTGGCGTGACGGCCCCAACGGGGCCACCTGGGATAGCCCAGGCCAACGGCCTGGGTCAAGATTTCGCAGCGCTCCCAAGCCCCAACGGGGCGCACTGAGAATCGCGACCGTGGACCGGCAAAGCATATCATTTCGCCCCGTTGGGGCTTGGGAGCCTAGGCGACTAGAACCCAGGCCGTTGGCCTGGGCTAGCGCAGGTTGCCCCTTTGGGGCACGTGCGAGGCGGAGACTTGTATGCATGGATGGCTCCGACGCTACGCCGCAAGCGTGTCAATAGATGTTCAGCACCCATTTCAAGAAGAACACCAGCGGCACCACGATAATAATGTACCCCACCAGCCAGCCGGGGCACCATTCGCCCAGGCCCGGGATGCCGAGGAACCGAACCGGACGCAGCATCGTATGCGTGGTGATGCCAGGGTCCTTGTCATCGACCTCGACCACCGGGGCGTAGATCGTCTGGCCGATGATCAATTCGCGTTCGCTGGTCGAATCGCGAAAGCGCAACAGCAGCTTGTACGGCTCGGCCCTCGCCTTGCCCTTGAGCTTCCAGCGGGCCACGGCGTCCGGCTCCGGCGTTCGCTCCTCGGTCAGGTGGAGGCGAACCAGCAACTTATCCCAGGCGCTCGGCTCGTTCGGCTGAATCTCGACCTGTTGCACCCAGCCGTTGGTCGATTCGAGGTCTGGTGGCTGCGGCACAATGTGAATGACCTCGCCCACGGTCGAAAGATAGGCGACCAATTCCACCGTCTCGTTCTCGGCCGGAGGATGAAACTCAAGTCGAGACATCGCCCAGGTGGCCAGCATCGCGACGGGCACAATGACCAAAGCCAGCGGCTTGCCCTCAGCGGCCAGCTTGCGCATCGACAGGACGTTGCTCGTGGCCCGGTAGCGCAGCGGGGCCTCGCGATCGAGCTGCTTTTTCGCGGCGCGTTTGAGTTCTTTCAAACGGAGGTTGTCGCGCGCGACCCGGGCCAGCATGTCCTGGTTCGTGGTCCAGGGCCGAATCAGCACCATCAGGCCCGCGGTCAGCAGCGCAAGCACGACCAGAGCCAGGTCGGACGGAAGAACCAGCATCCAACCCAGCAGGGTATCGAAAACGGCCAGGCTGACGGTGTTCCACAGGTCGAGCACTTCACCACCTCCCGTTGCGCCGCTTGTGGCTTAGCGTTCGCTGCAAAGAATCGGAATACTCCGTTTCCTTCAGGCGAACGCTAAACCGCAAGCGGGGCACCCGCGGACTCGAGAATAACCACAGTCCCCTGATTGCCATCGACACGAATCTTGTCCCCATCCTTCAGCAGCTTCGTCGCCGACGGACACGCGACCGCCGGGATGCCAAAATCGCGAGCCACGATCGCCCCGTGGGACAAGACGCCGCCTCGTTCGACGATCAGACCCCGCGCGTGCAAAAACAGCGGCGTCCAGCCCGGATCGGTCGAAGCGCACACGAGCACGTAGTCGCTGCCCAGGTCGCCAACGTCGTTCGGGTTCAAGACGATGCGGGCCGTGCCGACGGCGACGCCGGGGGCCAGCATCGTGGCCTGGTATTCGCTCGCGGCCTTGATCTGCCGCGGCTGCCCCAGTTGGTCGAGTTCCTTCGAGTCGATGATCTCGGCCATGTCCAGCCGCTGCATCGCTTGCCAGTGCACCTTGCGCTTGGCAATCGCATCGCGCAAAGAACCCCGTTCTTTGACGAAGCGCGGCAGCTCCGCCAGTTGCAGAAAATAGAGATCGTTGCCCAGGTCCCAGCGCCGGCCCAGCTCTTGCAGGATCATGCGCAGAAGCTCATAGCCCATCATGAGGTAGTACTTGCCCGATTCGCGATAGGGCAAAAGTGCACGGGCGTCGGCCAAATCCTGCGCAATCTCCTCACGAAAACTGCTGCCGGCCCACTGATCGAGCAGCCGCGGCAGCTCGTTTTCAGCCGCCTGCCGCCGAGCGACATTCTGGCGATGCACGTCAGCGGGGGCGTGAGAGGGGTTGGCTTTGTAACGGCCGATGGTCTGCTCGATGTAGGCCGGGGCCTCGCGCCAGCGCGGCGTGGCCAGCTCCATCTCGCCAATGCAGCGATGGCCGAAGCGATCCAGAAACGCCGCCGTGGTCGCCTTGCCCTGGGCGACGTCGTAGAGAAGCTCATCCTGCTCGAAGGTGATGTCGCCCTCCAGGGCCAGGATCAGCATGCCCGCGTGCTTGGGTCCCTCGTGCGGGCCCATGAGCTGGATGAACAGATTCTCCAGGGCGTCGAAAGCCATGCCGCCGAAGAAGCCCGGCTTGAGCGATTCGGGGCCGAACTCGTCCAGCACGCGCCGGCTGCGATCCTCCAGCTCCGTGAAAAGCTGCTCGTCGGAGAGCGAAGCCAGGTTCTGCCGGCGTTTCGCTTGCACATAATCCAGAAACGGCGGCAAGATACCCTTCTCAAAGTGATCTCTGGCGACGGCCCGCGCCCGCTTCATGCGACGTGAGGCTCGCCACATGGCCCAGAAGTTGCGCGGCAAACGGAACAGAAAGAGCGCATCGGTACGCGTGGCGTCGAACTTGGTCGGAGCCCGGTCGAGGATCGATTTGTCGAGGGCCAGGGCGTCCAGATCGTAGGTCATCGGCATGTCTTCCCAGAACAGCTCGGCCAAACGATCGGGGTCGGCATAGATTCGCCCGGCGATAAGTTCAAGGAACCCATCCCGCCGCACACGCGCCGACGGCCGATAGCCAAGCTGCTGGTAGAGCCGGCCGAAGCCGCCCGAGCCACTCATGAAGCGGCGCTGCACGTCCCAGGTGAGCGGCGTCGGCGCGCGCAGGGTTTCGCCGAGGTTGTGGGCGACCCACACGCGACGATGGCCGTTCGCCTCGGCCCTGAGACGCGTGATTTCTTCCTTGCGAACGGTCTCGACCGCCTCGGCGACGTCCAGACCGCGAATGGCCCGGGATTGCAGCAAGGCGAATCGGCCATCCGCCCAGCCCCATTCGATATCGACCGGATGTTGGAAATGGCCCTCGATGCGCACGGCCAGGTCGTACAAATCTTGAATCTGTCGATCGGTCAAGCTGGCCTCGTTCGGGGCGCCGAGCCGATGGTCGCCGAACGCCGCCACGGCGCTGGCCTTGTGCCCGATGAACTTCTCGACCTTGCGCGGATCCGTCCGGCTGACGACGAAACGATCCGGATCGACGTCGCCCGAGACGACCGATTCGCCAAGCCCATAGGACGCTTCGATGACCAATCGATTGGCGGCGAGATTGGTCGGATCCTGCGTGAAGCAAATGCCCGATACCTCGCTGGGCCACATCGCCTGGATGTTGACCGCGGTCCCCTTCAGGCCGCGCAGATCGTGCCGGCCGCGATAGGTGACGGCTCGTTCACTGGCCCACGAATCGAACACCGCGTTGATGCAGGCGATGAGCAGCTCCCACGGCTCACGCGGAAACGTCTTGCCCGTTTTTTGCGCATAGAACTCATAAAACTCTTCCACGCCGCGCGGGTGAGGTACTCCGAACCCCGCGGGTAGCTCCAGCCCATCCACCGTCCGGGCAAACATCCGGCAAAAATCCAAACACCGCTGCCAGAACCACGGATTGCTTCCATGTTCCGCAGCCAGTAATGGCGTCAGTCCGCAGTTGAGGATGGTATCCATCATGCCCGGCATCGACACCGCCGCCCCGCTTCTTACGGACACCAGCAGCGGCCGGTCACCGCGTCCAAAAGTGCGGCCGGTCTCGCGTTCGAGCCGGGTGAGATTCTCGCGAACCTCGTGCTCGAGCCCCTCGGGCCAGCGCCGCTGGTTTTCGAAGAAAAACTGACAACAGTCGGTGCTCAGGGTGAAGCCGGGCGGAACCTGCAGGCCGGCAAGCGTCATGTCCTTGAGGCTGGCCCCCTTGCCGCCCAGAAAAGCCTTGGCATCCTGGTTCGCGGACTCACTCAATGCCGGCAGCGGATCG
>Ga0182024_10017451_pt1 | contig 13476 bp, 8 predicted proteins | sample P32metaG_FD_120480 | JGI IMG/M metagenome (GOLD analysis project Ga0182024, IMG submission 120480) | Permafrost microbial communities from Stordalen Mire, Sweden - P3-2 metaG (Illumina Assembly) | ecosystem: Environmental > Terrestrial > Soil > Wetlands > Permafrost | place: Sweden: Stordalen...
CCCGCAACTCATTGGCTATTGCCATCCTGCTCGGAACCGTAGCGGTGGGCACCTTGAGGGCGGCGGACGAGTCCTGGCCGATGTTCGGTGAGAACATCGCCAACACCGCGTCCACGTCTGAAACTACTCTCTCAACCAGCAATGTTTCCAAGTTGAAACCCAAGTGGATATTCAAAACCGGAGGAGACGTCTCAGCCCGCGCCGCGGTTGTGAATGGGGTGGTTTATTTCCCTGATTGGGGCGGAAACATCTGGGCGGTGGATGCGAGCAACGGAAAAAAAGTCTGGACCCACACCTTGTCGCATTACGGCTTTCCCTCAGGTACGATCTCCCGTACCAGTCCAGCTGTCGTCGATGGCAAGTTGTACATAGGTACTCAGGGGGGATGGCTGCTCGCGATCAATGCGGAGACGGGGTCTTTGGTCTGGAAGTCACAACCAATCCCGGCCAGCAATGTCCCCCAGATCACAGGTTCGCCGACCGTGGAAGATGGTGTTGTTTACCTCGGTCTCACTACGGACGAGGAGGGCCTGGCCGAAAATACCCACTATGCTTGCTGCACAACCAAAGGCTATGTGGTCGCGGTGAATGCCAACAACGGTACGCTACTCTGGGCGACGCCTACGGTTCCCGAAGGGTACAGCGGTGCCGGCATATGGAGCAGCGGCCTGGTTGTCGACACATCTCGCAAGCTGATATTTGTCACGACTGGAAACAATTACAGCACTCCGACCGCCGAGGCCTACCTTGCGTGCGTTGCCGCGGGCGGAAGCGATGGCGCTTGCCAATCACTCGAAGACTATGCCGATTCGATTCTTGCTCTCGAACTAAAAACCGGCGCGGTCAAATGGGGCAAACGCCTCATGCAATGGCCGGCGACCACGGGCACCGACGACTGGAACCTGGCATGCAAAAGTTCTCCTTTCACGAATTGCCCGGTGCCGACGGGCCCCGACTTCGATTTCGGTTCTGGTCCGAACGAAATTACTTACAAGACCAGCAAGGGCTCCGCGACCATCATTGGTGCGGGACAGAAGAGCGGTATTTACTATGCGCTTGACCCGGAGACGGGCGCCGAGCTGTGGCACACCCAGGTAGGCCCCGGAATCCAATGGGGGTCGGCAAGCGACGGGAAACGCATTTATGTTGCGGTTTCAAATCCAGCTGGCGTCTCCTACCCCGGGGGCAAGGCCGGCTCCTGGGCTGCTCTCGATCCTGCCACCGGTAAGATCCTTTGGCAGAAGCCCGACCCCAACGGCGTCACGGACATAGGCCCGATGGCGGTAGCGAACGGTGTTGTATATGCACCCTCAATGGCCCCTTCTGAATCCGCGCCAAACATGTTCGCGCTCAATGCAGAAAATGGCGATAAGATTTGGAGCTACCCAGCCGGCTCCTCGGTGAACGCCGGCGCCACCATAGTTAGTGGCGCAGTATATTGGGGCTCCGGATACAGTCGATCGTCCGGTTTCACCGGCGGCAAGAAATTCTATGCCTTCACGGAGAATGGGAAGTAGCTCGCTGCAGACAAGCTGTTCGCAATGAGTACAACTACGTGTGAATGCCTCTCTCGCAAATGAAGGCGATTGCGGGGGGGCCAGACTCAACCCTCTGACTCCCTATGGACAAGGCTAGATCTACGTAAGTGAGCGAAGCCGACTTATGGAGTCTGCATGTGGACTTACTGAATAATCAGAATGTAGTGAAACAAGCGAATCGCTTGCTCAAGGGCGTACAATTCCGACGCATTCGGGCCCCTGGATAAAGGAGAGTCATAATGACACGCTACCTCGAGCTGTTTGTCTGCCTGGCTGCCACGCTCACAGCAACTGCCTTGGCTCAGACCACAGATCAACCCGAATCCACCAAAACCACTTCGCCTGTTGCCTACGTCTATGTATCGGGGCCAACCAATATCGAAGCATTCGCCGCGTCCTCAACCGGGACCCTTACTCCTGTGCCAGGTTCACCTTTTCCAGGTAGCCTCTCTCACATGTCTGTGAACAAGACGTATCTCTTTGGCGCGGGCGACAATGGGAAAGATATCTATACCTTCTTAATCGAGTCCAATGGTGCTCTCAAGCAGGTCAGTGAAACCAATGCACAGAAGTACAATCCTTACAATTGCGGCAGCATTGGACCAACGCAAATCGACTATACCGGCGCAACCTTGTACAACCAGGTGAACGCCGGCGGTTGCCAAGACGTCACGTTCATCCAGGCCTTCAAGATCGAGGCGAACGGCGAACTGCAATTTGTAGGAAACGCCGTTAGCGGAATTCCTACGGACATCGCTTCTCTCTCTCCGCTCCATTTCCTTGGTACCAATAAGTTTGCCTACCAAACCGGCTGTGCGGACGATGACGGGTTAGTAGGTCCGGTAAACGAGGTGTACAAGCGAGAGAGCAACGGGATATTGACCACTGTCGCCTACGACAACGTGTCGCCGAAAACAGAGAACCCCGACGACGTCTACTGTCCCTTCTTGCTTGCCGGCGACCCGGCGAATCATCTGGCTGTCGCTTACAGTCTTTACAACTCGAATGGGTTTGTGGGAACAAAGGCGCTTGCAAGCTATACGGCTAATTCGCACGGCAATCTAACCACGACAAACACCTTTGAGAACATGCCGCTGATCTCCTCGGAAACTGACGCTTTGAGTATATCCCCAACGGGTAAGCTTCTTGCAGTTGGCGGGGTGGGGTTCCACGTCTTCCACTTCAACGGAAGTGATCCAATCACGCGCTTTACTGTAGGGCGTCTGAATAATTATTTATTCCCTGAGTTTGGTTGGGACAATAATAATCACCTGTACGCACTCACAACAGGCGGGGCTTTGTTCGTGTATACAGTTACGCCAACAAGCATCACGGAGGTCCCAGGCTCTTCGTACACGATCCCTGATCAGGCATCGAGCATTATTGTTCGGTCCCTGAAAGACTAGACTCGGTCTCATAAGTCCTCAGAAACCCCTATTTCCAACCCCATCCGCCGTCGACGTGGATGGACTGACCGGTTACATATTTGGCTTCGTCGGAGGCAAGGAACGCAGCTACCGTCCCGATCTCGCGAGGCTGCCCCGGCCGGCCCAACGAAATCCGACTAACAATCGTGGCCAGAAGATCGGGCCTTTTCATGACCCAATCCGTCATGCTCGTTTGAATCAATCCCGGATGAACGCAATTGACACGAATTCCACTCGCACCCATTTCCGCAGAGGTATTCCGGGTGAGAGCCTCGATAGCCAATTTTGAGGGCGCGTAGTGAGAGCGCCCGGGCAGGACTTTGGCCGCCTGGATGGACCCGATATTGATGATGGAACCCTGGCGGCCGGCACCAACCAACAGCTTGCAAAAGATCTGCGAGCATAACCACTCGCTCCACAGATTTACCTTCACGACATCCGTCCATTGTTCATCGGTCATTTCGAGAAAAGGCACGATGGTCTCTATGCCCGCGTTGTTTACCAGCACATCGATAGGCCCCAATTCATCCCAAACGCGATCGAACATAGCTTCGACTTCTGGCCGCTTGGTCACATCGGCTCCGATAGCCAGGGACCGCCGTCCCTGTGCGCGAACCCATTCCGCAACCTCTTGCGCCTGCGGGCATAGCACCTTATCGTTGATGGCAACATCAGCGCCTTCTTCGGCGAAGACCTCTGCGATGCCCCGGCCAATACCCTGGCCGGACCCGGTAATCAGCGCGACCGTATTGCGGAGCTTCTTCTCCATCGCTTTCCCGATGCGGAGGAACCGGCAAGCAACTCCGTCAGCTCCTCCTAGTCTCCCTTGACTCACCAATATAGTTTCAGAGCAACCTGTACTTCCCGCTGATCGTAGGCCCCATCCCGGGTGGCGGTAATCTTCCCGAAATTCTGCGTATTGGTGAAATCTGTTGAGCCGGGAGCCGCAACTACACCAGGTCCTGAGAATCCAGGAATACCGAATTGGGGAGTATTAAAGAGATTGAATATCTCTCCACGAAATTCGAGTCGGACCTCTTCGTGGATCGGGAACTGCTTAAGGAATGACAAGTCAACCCGATGAAAACCTGGCCCTATCAGCTGGCTCCCAATCCCGCCTAAAGGACGGTAATCACTTTGCCCGACTGTGGTTACCACGGCTGGGTTTGTAAATGCTAATGGGTTGGCCCATTGATGCACGTTGTGTTGCGTCCCATAGAGGCTCTGCCCCGGGACCGTCGGCGCATAACATCCAACCCCAGCTCCGGTCGTAATCGTACATGACACCGTGAAAGGCTGGCCGCTTTGCTCCGTTACAATCCAGTTGGTCGTCCATCCACCGACTGCTTGATTGACGATCCCCGACGCACCACCCATATACTTTTGACCTTTCCCAAAGGGTAACGGGTAGGTTCCGCTGAAGTGAAACATGTGGGGCACGTCGTAATCACATAACGTGTAGTCGCCCTTTATGCCAAATCCAGGCAGCTGAGAAGCTCGATAGGCACCGATATTGTTATCCAGCCCGTCCCTGTAATCAGTCCGGCACTTCGACCAGGTGTAGTTGGCAAGCAGGTTCAATCCATTGCTCATCCGGCGTTGGATTGTTGTTTGCAGCGAATTATATCCGCTGTTCGCCGCACCCGTGGTAACCCCAAAACCTCGCGCAAAATCAGGATATGGAATATAGTTCTGTGGATTCGCCGCGGGCGGCAGCAATTCAGACACGCCATTGGTGCTGGGCCCTCCCAGCAGGTGCCTGCCCTGGTTGCCAACAAATCCTACGGTAAAGGTCGTGCTTGGCGAGAGTTGGTTCTCTACGCTGATGTTATAGGCCTGGTAATAAGGAGTCTTGAAGTTATAGAGCGTTCCACTAAGTCCCAGGCCTTCTGCATTCACATTTTGCGGAACGAAATCGATAGAGTTCAATCCGGTCTCCAGGGTTGCGAGGCCGCCATTGGGAAAAGTGATGGGGTGTCCGGCATCTGGCGCATTGTAGGTAAAGCCGAAAGAGAAGGGATAATTGTTAGCGGTCGCGAAATTGAATCCATTGCTTGCAGCCCCGTAAAACAGGCCATAAGCGCTCCGGATCACCACGCTATGAAGGGCCTGGTACGCGAACCCAAGACGTGGAGCAAAATCCGTCCACGGAGTCTTGATCAGCGATCCATTACTCGAGCACGCGATACTGATCCCATCCTTGGCCGTCACTGCAAGAAAGGATGCCGAGAGGTTTTGATTACATACTTCCTTCCTCATGAGGAATTCAGCCCCTTGGCTCCCAGTTGGCGGGATGAAATTCACCTGCGCTCCCCCTGCTGCTTTGCCGCCACCTATGAATTCCCAGCGAAGGCCAAGATTAAGTATCAGCTTATGTGACACTTTCCAGTCGTCCTGGCCATAGAATGCATAGTAATTTCGCCCGGTGTCTATCAGTTGGTGGTTCGTTGCCTGTACTTCGTTAAACCCTCCCACATTGTTCAGCGCACCAGGGACAGTTCCGGGTATAGGCGTAAGCAAAAGTTGAGCCAAACCGGTATTTCCTCCACCGCTCGCGAGGGTTGAATTGCTGGTTGCCGATCCTCCCGAAGTGCTCGCCACATCCGTGTAGGTACCTGCCGCCGTGTAGTTGCCACGGCTGTAGGCCGGCTGAAAAAACGTGATGTCCACACGTTGATATTCAAAACCGCCTTTAAAACTATGGAGTCCCGCGTTTTTAGTGATGTTTTCGGTCACCTGAAAAACCGTACCGGTCTCCGAGGTTGGCATCCATGGGGACGCCCCTAGTTGGCTTAGTCCCGCCAGATTGTAAGTCGGAAGGCCACCGTTATTTGGAAAAGCTGGAATACCCTGTATACCGAACATTGCCGGAACGCCAAGATCCGTTGCAAAGGGCTGTACTCTTGCTGTACCGATGCGGGAATAGCCGACTCTCGATTCGTTAACCAGGGTCGGCGAAAAAAGACGTGTCCAGCCAACCACGTCGTCTTCAGACGTGAGGCTTTGAATCCCCGTAGCAAAAGCGCCGCCAGCCGCAATCGTGGTGAAGGGTGAGGGGATGGTTGCTGGTTCTCGTAAATAACTCGCCCTCCCGAATATCTGTCCTTTTTCGCCTGTAATCTGGTCGAGCCTTACATCCCCTTGATCACCCTGAAGTATCAGGTTTGGCTTACTTGCGTAATTGCTGAACAGCCCGGGAAGGTTCGGTGCGGGAAAGGCGTTCAGCATGTTGATTCCATTCGGATCCAGGCGTGCAGCGGGGATCTGGTTGCCGGCAAAGGGCTCCCTCACGTAGCCTGCCGAAACTGCGGTTAGGCCAGTGTCCGGATCGGTCTGGCCGGCGCTCAGCTGTCTGGTCGTGGATGGATCGAAAACCTGTCCCAGCGCAAAGCTCCGTCCCAGGATATCGGTGCGTGTTCCGCTTTGATCGGAGATGAGCTCCGATAGGTTCGAGTATCCACTGGCACGTTCTTGCGCTGTTGGCACCGTAGAGGTAATCGGGCTTGCCTGGACAATGCGGGTTCCTTCGTAGTCTACGAAAAAGTAGGTCTTATGCTTCCTTCCATCGTAGACGTGCGGCACCACGATCGGCCCGCCCAAAGTCGCGCCGAATTGGTTCAGGCGGAATTCACCTTTCGAACCTACTTCAAAATAATTGCGCGCGTCCAGGGCGTCGTTGCGCAGAAACTCAAACAGATTGCCATGCAGCGAATCTGTACCGGACTTGCTGCTGGCGTTGAGGACGGCCCCGGACGCCCGCCCAAATTCCGAGCTGAAATTGCTCGTCTGCACCTTGAATTCGCTCAATGCATCGGGCGAGGGCAGGTAAACGTAGAAAGCTCCATTCAGGTAATCAATAAGGTTCGAGTTGTTGTCTACACCATCAAGCAGGTAGTTTTGCTGATTCGGAGGAGTTCCGTTGGCGGAAAAACCTCCGTTGGCCGCCAGCCCGCGCGTGTCCTGCTGGGACGTTGTGACGCCGGCGCTTAGTTGGGCGAGAAAGGTAAAGTTTCTTCCGTTCAACGGGAGATTGTTAATTGTCTTTTGAGCTACTACGGCGCCCACAGATGCGTCTTCTGTTTGCAGCGCGGCCGGCGCGGTTGTTACTTCGACCGTGGACTGCACCGTGCCAGTTGTTAACGTAAGGTTTGCGACCAGATTTTGCTGAATGTTGAGGGTGATGCCTGTTTGGGTCGTTCTCGCGAAGCCAGGAGCTTCTGCACTCAGGGTAAAGTTACCCACCTGAAGACTCGAGAATTGATAAGTCCCCTGCGAACCTGTGGCTTGTGTCTTCACAGCGTTTGTGTCGATGTTTGTGAGGGTGATTGTCGCGCCTGCGATCGCCGCGCCCTGCTGGTCTGTCACCGTGCCGAGAATTTGCCCCGTATCAACCTGTCCGTGCAGAAATGTGGGCAGACATGTGCAAATTGCCAGGATCACGAGATATCTGTGCTTGGAGCTAAATAGAGCCATAAGGCCTCCTGCGTGCTTCGAGAGTCTGAATGGGCGTCCCGATTGGGTCAAACGTCATACAAGCCGGCAGCGGCGATCTCCTCGGGGAGAGATTCTGGTAAGCCGGTCGTTGCGTATTACGCAAGTTATTTTGCATCGGCGCAATAGTACAAGCTTGGTCAAATCAACGTCAATATTCTTATCGGTTCGTTCTATGGTTTAGGCGCTAGCGTGTAGTAGTCGTACCGGAGAGTCCAGGTAAACTCGCCGCCAGGTGGAATATTCATTTCGATGTACGGCTCGATCGCCATAACGGTACGAATCGACCACAGTGCAACGGACGTGAGCGGGCGATCTCCCCGGATCCTCACACCCGCACCGGCTCTGCTGTTTTCCACCCGGATGTCATAATCGGCCGGGGTTTGACCAAAGCCACCGAGACTGGCCGTTGCGCGATCTTTCCCTGCGAGCTCCTTCACATAGACGAGTTTGTTGCCCTCGAGTTTGATGAAGTCATTGTTGAGTGGCCGAACGGCCTGGAGTTGAAACGGGAACGTGATCTCGAGCCCAGGCCCCGGTGGAAGATGGTCCAAAGTCCAGAAATTGTGGTCATACACCGTGCTCGAAATCGTCTTGGTACCGGTATTCTTCAGCGTGTGTTCGAGAAGCATCTCCGGCTTGTCCGGCACTAGGCGCACAACTTTCTGGTATGTGTAGCCATAGCCGGATGCCGGATCGGAAAGGGCCTGAACGAACTCGACGGAGTTGTGAGTCTTCTTGACGGTCCACTTGCCGCGATCGACGATTTCGTAGGTCTTCGAGTGATCGAACTTGGCCTCGTCTGGCTTGCGAAGGACGCCGACCCCAATTTTGATGAAAGTTCCGCCGGGTTTCGCTTCGTCGTACCCAAGAGCCTTTCGTTCCGTATTGAACTCTTCCCCAGGACCCACCATCGCGGTGAACGGGGCCGACACCACACCCGTGTCGTCGTAGCCGAAATCGTAGGTCGCTGGATCCACCTTCTGAAACCAGTCTCCATAAAAATCGTGCCCCTTGTACTTCAGACTTCCAATCACGCCTGACCAGTCGAACCGGGTGGATCGATAGAAACCGTTTACCGGATCAGGCAAATAAATTTTTGCCGTGATCGCGCCGTTCGAAATCTCGGCGCTCGGGTGACTTTGAGCGGCAACCGGATAGGCGCTCAGGAGACCCACTCCAAGAATGCCAATAAATTGCACACTGCGCAATGGTGCTTGCATCGATCGGAACCCTATCACCCGCATATGGGGTTGTCAAGGGAGGCGTACAATTTCAAGAAAAGTTGCGCAGAACGTCTTGCTTCTCCTCGGAAGAGGCCACCCTGCGCTCTCGTTTAATAACAGCGTCGAATTAACCGAGCGCCGTGCACTCGTGCAAAATCGATTAATTTCGGCGCCGGATCTTTTTTTCTTGGCCCTGAGAGTGTTCGTTCGCTGCAGAGCAGCGATGAACCTGCTGCGCTGCGGGCAGCGTAGTGTGTTCGCCTTGACATTCCGGCTCTATAACTGCAACCATTTGCGATTGCGAGACCGATTCAATCCTGGATCTTTCGGAATGGCACATCCGCAGCCTGGCAACCCTGATCGAGGAACCGCTTTGTCTTCGAGCCGCCGTGATTTCTTGCGCTGGGCAGCCGGATCTTGCATCTATTCCAAGCTGAACCTTCTCACTCCGCCTGGCCAGACTCTCTCACTATCTCGTAGAAAGGCCGTCGTCGTTACCTTCGGTGGCGGAGCCAGGGATGATGAAACCTTCGACGCCGCAGGCCAGGAAAACATTCCCAACCTTGTTCGCTCTCTGATACCACAGGCAACATTCTTCACCCACGTGATGAACCGGGGAATTCTCGGCCATTACGTAGCGACGGCCAGCCTGGCGACGGGGGTATACGAAAAGTTCGATAATTTCGCCGCCGTTCCTCCCGAGAACCCCACCATCTTCGAGTATTTCCGCAAGGACCTGGACCGGCCGGCAACGGACGCCTGGGTCGTAGCTCCAAGCAATGGATTTAATCGGATTGGCGAAAGCGGAAATCGTTTATACGGAGCCGGCTCCGGAGCCGGCGTGATCTTACCTAAACAGCTACTCTCGCAGGTCGTTGCCGGCAAGGGCGCAACCGACTACGAGCATTTACTTCGAGACAATTACGAAACACCATTTTATTCGCCCCAGGTAACCGGTAATGAAATGGCCCTGCAAACGCTTTCAGAGACGCTGCGGCTCTCCGTGAGTGATTTTGCACAGCATGCCCGTCATCTCAACAGTGCCGATGAACTTTCTGTATACGTTGCCCAGCGCCTGATGCGGCAGTACTCGCCCAGCCTGCTCTGGATAACCCTGCACGACATTGACGTTGCCCATACCGGCTCGTTTTCCCTCTATGTCGATGCCATTCGACGCTCCGACCGCCTATGCAGCGAGATCTGGAGCGAGATCCAAAGCAATCCGGAGTACGCTGGCAAGACCACGATGTTCATCGCGCCCGACTTCGGACGGGACGGCGACGATACTGTAGGCGGTAACGGCTTCCAGCATCATCGCACCGGCGATGCGGTTTCCCGAACCACTTGGATGATGGTTCTGGGTCCCGGCATACGGCAGAACACTGTTGTCGAGAGACCAGTGGAAACCATAGATCTTGTGCCCACCTTGGGCGCCATGTGCGGCTTTTCTCCGCGTCTTTCCCGAGGCAGGCCTTTGCTTGAAGTATTGTGACCTCTATGCTTCCAAGCGCACTGACCGCAGAGCAATTCGCAAGTTATCAGCCACAGGCCAAGCAGCTGGCGATCGCGAATATCGATCTGCTGCGGCAATTGCCCCTGCTTCTGACGGCTCTTCTGCTCAAGGAGGTAAAAGCGTACGACTGGAAGTTTCCGGCGGAAAGGGAAGAAGTGGACGCACAGTTCGTCTTCCTTCGTTCGCTCACGCGAAACCAGCTCCAGCAGGCGATGGAGGCCTTTGCGCGAATTGAGCTTCCTGCAGCGATGGCTGATCTGGATTGGGTAAACTTGCCCGAGGCGTTTTCGCAATATCTGTCCGCGACGCTTTGGGCAACAAACCAGGTGGATAGTTTTCGCGCTGCTTCGGTTCAGTACGTGGGCCAATACCGGGCAGCCATTCCAGTGAAGCCACCTCCGGTCAAGCGATTGACCATCGTGGTTGTCGGCCAGGGAGTGACCGGGACGAGCCCTCAGCTCTTTCGCAAGCTACGCCCTCACGGCGCGTACTACACCGAGGTGGCGCCGAAGGGCGGAATGAAGTTCTTACTGGAGGCAGTGTCCGCGCGAGCCCAGGCGACGCCTGTTCCCAGCGCTCATTGGTACGTAGACGGCGGAAGAGCCGCCATACCGGCAGATGCTGCTCTGACCTGTGTATCTTATGACTCGCTTTCCGCTTTGCGGCTGGCCGTGCTGAAAAAGATGCGCACACTTGGCCAGGTAAGCAAAGGTCCCGAGGGTCTCCAGCATTTAATGCTTGCGTTACAACCAGAACAGTTTGGACTTCACGGCACCTCTGGGGATGCCGTGCTGGATCGTTTCCTGCTGAGCATATTTACCGAGGGCTCAGGAACGCAGTTCTACAGCACAACCTTCGTCCAGTGGTCAGCCCACGAGCTGCTGCGGCGTGCACAACCGCTGACGGCTCTGGTACGATTTGCTCCCAGGCAGGTACAGCGATCGCTCGACGAGATGCTGGTTGACGGTGGAGAAACCCTCCCTAAAGACCCGGAAGGATCTTTGGTGGATGCCGATATGGGCGCGTATTACATTTGGCTGAATCAACGGCGCCTGGTGGACAGCGATAAAGCATCTTTTCTGGTCTGGTTTGAAGATCACAACCAGGCCCTGATCATCTCGCCCAGGATCATCGCGGGGACCATCTCGCGAGAACCGGTCCCTCTGGACAGGATGCTGGCTTCGATCGCTTAAAGCATTTTCACCGGAGTGGTCCATGGGCCTGCGGCCCACCCAAGGAGATGAAAATGGCTTCTGTTCAGCAACCGCTCTCCATGGAAGCGTCGCCCTCCCCTTTGTCATCCCGACCGGAGCGGACCCGGATTTCCTGCTGCGCGGCCTTCGACAGAAAGCGTGTGCGGCTTTCCGTAAAGAAAGCCGCATGAAGCTTGCCAACGCCACCAATCCCGACAGGAAATCCGGGGGTAGCGGAGGGACCTGCGGTTCAGCCGACCTTTACTGGAAATGTTTTTCGACAGAGTGTGCCGGCTGACAGCAGGTTGCGATCGCTACCTCGTGTGTCTAGGATTGTCGTGAGGTCATTGCTCCGGGGAACCGAAATCATCGATATGGGCTTGCACCTTACAGGGTCTCCGCGCAAACTCGATTCGGCTCTGCTTAAGAGATGGGTTGTCTTGGGCATGTCCTTATCCCTGTCAGGCTTCGCTCAAACAGGTCCGGCAAAAAGCAATCCCAAAGATCATTTGCAGACCGCTGACGAATACTACGTCCAGGGACGCTTTCCCTTGGCAGAGCAGGAACTTCGCGGCGTCCTACGCGAGTCACCGCAAAACTCTGCAGCCAATGAAATGCTGGCCTTGGTGCTTTCCGCCCAAGGCAGAGATGCTGAGGCGACAGCATTCTTCGAGAAGGCGGTGAAGGCCGATCCAACCTCACAAAAAGCCCACGAAAATCTTGCTGCCAACTACGCGAAAAACGGCAAGAACGCGTTGGCGGAAGTGGAATTCAAGAAATTGGTGAGACTGGATCCGGGTAATTTCGATCTGAACCATAACTTCGGAGAGTTTTACGTGAAGCTCGGTCAGCTCTCGAATGCGATCCCACTCCTCCAGGCTGCACAGCATCTTAAACCTGCCGATTACACCAACGGATACGACTTGGCGCTTGGCCTGATGATGTTGGGCAGACTGGCCGAAGCACAAGAACAGCTTGAAACATTGCTCACGATCAAGGAGAGCTCCGAGCTGCACTCCATGCTTGCCGAGGTCTACGAAAAGCGGAATATGTTTCTCCCCGCGGCGCAGCAATTTCAACGTGCCGCGCAGATGGATCCGACCGAGGATACCGTGGTTGCCTGGGGAGCGGAACTCTTGCGCCACAGCAATCTACAAGAAGCGGAGCAGGTCTTCAACAGCGGTGTTAAGCTCTATCCTCAATCCTGGGCAATGAACACTGGCCTCGGCATAACCGAGCACATGGTCGGCGAGGATGCCGATGCCACGAAAACATTGCTACACGCAGCCGACCTCAACTCGGCCGACCCAAGATCGTATACTTTCCTTGCAGTCATCGACCGCGTTCCAGCCGGTCTGATGCCTGAAGTGACTTCTCGCTTCCAGCAATATGCCCAACAATATCCCAAAAGAGCTCAAGCGCAGTTTCTCTACGCCGCCAATCTTTGGCGGGCCGACGAGATGCTGAACCAAACGAAAAACTCCGATCGAATCGAAGCGCTTCTCAAAACCGCTGTAGCTCTCGATCCAAAACTAGCCGATGCTCACACGCAATTGGGCATCCTATACGCTCGCCGTGGCGAGTACAATCGCGCGGCCGCTGAATTTGAGCTGACAATCAAGCTTGCCCCTAACCAGGCCACGGCGCACTATCATCTGGGCCAGGCCCTTATCCGTCTCGGGCAAAAGGAACAGGGAGACGAACAGATACAGATCTTCCGCAAACTTCATTCCCAACAAAAGGATGACATAGTGATTGCATTTCTTATGACCAGGCAGGACCAAGCGAAATAGCCCGGCTTGACAACTGTGATGGCGAATTGATAATTCTCACCATCATGCAATCTACATTGCGTAATTCGCAAATGGGTGGGGATCGAGCCGGCGGAGAGGGAACTGGCCTTCCTGGTTTGCTGGGGACCGGTTTCAGGAATACGTTTCGCTTTATCACCAGCCTGGATTGCTTGCTGGCCTCAATTATCTTTCTCAGCGCTACTGCATCTCATGCGCAGTCCGACCTGCCCGATGGACCGGGCAAGGCGGTACTGCAACGCATGTGCACCCAATGTCACGGAGTCAATGTCATTAC
>Ga0182024_10017452_pt1 | contig 13476 bp, 11 predicted proteins | sample P32metaG_FD_120480 | JGI IMG/M metagenome (GOLD analysis project Ga0182024, IMG submission 120480) | Permafrost microbial communities from Stordalen Mire, Sweden - P3-2 metaG (Illumina Assembly) | ecosystem: Environmental > Terrestrial > Soil > Wetlands > Permafrost | place: Sweden: Stordalen...
GTGTCCATCATGTGCGCGGCCTTCAGGGTCAAGAGGCGCGACTGCTCGATTTCCATGCGGGAATCGGCGATCCACTCGCGGATGACGCCCTGATCGGCCAGCGGCCGGCCGAAGGCAACCCGGCTCTTGACCCGGACGCACATCGCTTCCAATGAACGCTCGGCGAGGCCGATCATCCGCATGCAATGGTGGATGCGGCCCGGCCCGAGCCGTCCCTGGGCAATCTCGAAGCCGCGCCCCTCGCCCAGGAGGATGTTCTCGATCGGCACCCGCACGTCCTTGAATTCGACCTCGGCGTGGCCGTGCGGCGCGTCGTCATAGCCGAAGACGGTGAGGGCGCGGACCACCGTGACGCCCGGCGTATCGCGCGGCACCAGGATCATCGATTGCTGCTGGTGGCGCGCCGCCCTGGGGTCGGTCTTGCCCATCAGGATGAAGATCTTGCAGCGCGGGTCCATCGCGCCACTGGTCCACCATTTCCGCGCGTTGATCACGTACGTGCTGTTACCCTCGCGGCGGATCGAGGCCTCGATGTTGGTGGCGTCCGACGAGGCGACCGCCGGTTCGGTCATCGCAAACGACGAGCGGATCTCGCCGGCGAGGAGCGGCTTCAGCCAGCGCTCCTGCTGCTCTGGCGTCGCATAGCGCACCAGCGTTTCCATGTTGCCGGTGTCGGGCGCCGAGCAGTTGAACACCTCGGGTGCGATCGGCGAGCGCCCCATGATCTCGCATAAGGGCGCGTATTCGAGGTTGGTGAGGCCGGCGCCCAATTCGCTCTCCGGCAGGAACAGGTTCCACAGTCCCGCCGCCCGCGCCTTCGCCTTCAGTTCCTCCATCACGGGCGGGATCTGCCAGCGCGACGGCGCCTCGGCCAATTGCCGCTCGAACACCGCCTCGGCCGGGTAGACCTCGCGCTCCACGAATTCCCGCACCTGCGCCTCTAGGCGCTTCACCTTGTCCGAAGGCTCGAAATCCATGCCAGGCACCCATAGCGACGGTTTGGCGTCAACGATAACGTGATTCAGTGCAAGCGGGTATCCTGCGTCTGTCCCACCCCGCCGCCCGGTGGCCGCCTGAGCCAGAAAGTCGATTCAGTAGACTTTTAAAAATCGCTTTAGGACGAATGAACTACGAATTCGAAGGACGTTGAGCGATAAGTAGATTGTTTAGCTGCGTAATAGCCGCCACTCTTCTGTCTGGAAAGGGACGGACAAATGGCGCAGACAATCGATTTCGAACGGCTCAAGCAGATTCGCAGGATGCGCGGGCTCACGCAGGATGAACTGGCGAAAAAGGCCCGCCTCAACAAACAGACAATCTACCGGCTTGAAAAGGCTAAAAAGCCGTTGCGCAAGGCGAACCTCGACCGCCTAGCCGAGGCGCTGGCCATTGAGCCCGGGGTTCTGACGGGAGAGATGCAAATCCCGGCGGACATCGCCCTGCCGCAAACGCCAGAGGACAGCACCGCCTACCAACTCAACGTGCGGGTGGACGGCAAAATCCGCAATGCGTTCTCGCTTGCGGCGCTACACTACAAGGTCCCGTTGCGAAGGATCGTCGAACTCGCCCCACTCCTCTTCGTCCTTGCCGCCGAAGGGAGCCTGCGGCACCGGCGCGACCGGCTGGCCGCACTGGAAGCTACGCTTGAACGCGCTGCAGATCAGTGGTTGCAAATCCCGCACCTCCCCTCCTCCGCTGCCGAACCGGATGAACACCGCGAAATCGTCAACGCCGAAAAGAAGTCAATCGCCGCTCGCGATCTATTCGCGGTGTTCGAATTTGGAAAGGAACTTAAAGACCGGGACGACCTTTACGAACACGACTCAGATAAGGAGAATCCCTTCGCGATATACCTTCGTGAACTCGCCGAGGAGTCTGAAGAGGTCGTAATCGAGGCTATCGGTTCAAGTTCTTATGATACTGACTACAGCGTTTGCTGGTCGGAGGCTGTCGATTTCGCCGATGGTGATCAAGAGCTTGCTATAGCGATCGACTTCGGACTGCTACCCATCCACGAAGTCCTTCGAGAATTCCAAATACCTGATCACCTGCGGGGTATGGAATGGACGCCAGAGGGCGTCCAACGACGAATTGAATGGATGCGTCGGGCAGTCGAACCAGAAAAAGCTTTTCTGGATCGAGTAATGCAACACCCTGACGGATGGATGCAAGAGAGAGGTGTAGCGCATCCTGCATTGTTGCTTCATTTGGCCGGCGGAGACGAGCCGCTCGCCCAAAAACTGACCAGAGCGGTTCGCTCTGGAAAAGTGCACGTCAAAGATATACCCGCAGAGCCGTCGGAACGGATCGAATGGATCCGCGGCATCCTGGAACCGACCGTCGTGAACGCACAAGAAGCGGCGGCCCGCCAAGGGGACAGGCGATGAGCGCCTTGAAGCCGAGCCGAGATGCGATCCTCCGCATGGCGCAGCGGGGCATTCGGCTCGACGATTTGGAACTCGCCGAATTCATCGGGACTGAGGTCGAGGGCGGACACTTCGTCCGTCAACGGGACGCCCAAGCCTTCGAGCGCGATGCGAAGAAATTGATAAACCGAGTGCGACGGCTGGTGGGCAAGCGGGTGGTCAGGCGCGGCGGCGCCATCATCACCGCGTATCACGCCGGTCGCGCCAAGCAGCGGGAGCTGCTGCGCGGTGCCGAAGCTCGCTCGCTGAGCCGGTAAATTCGCTCCCACTTCATCTGTCGAGTGTCGCGCTCGAAGCCGCCAGTATCGCGGCCAATTGCGACGCGCCGGTTAAATCGCCTCCAACCGCTCGAAAGCGGCCTTGAGGCGGTCGCGGTCGCGACGGATATCGGCTTCGCGATCGCGCTGCTCGTCGACGATCTCAGCCTTCGCGTTGGCGACGAAGGCAGGATTGGCGAGCTTGGTCGCGACCTTTGCCAGGTCGCTCTCGGTCTTTGCGATCTCCTTGGCGAGGCGGGTTTTTTCGCGGGCGAGGTCGACGACATCACCGATGTGCAACGCGAAGGTGGCGCCGGCGCCGATCGCTTGCACGGTGCCCTTGGCCTCCCCAACCGGGGCCGTGAAGTTGACCCGGGCGAGGCGCTGAAAATGTTCGGCATGGGTCGTGATCCGGGCCGCCACTACCCGGTCTGCGTCTCTGATCTCGACGTCTATCCGGGCGCCGGGCGGGATGTTCAGCTCGGATCGGACGGTGCGGATCGCGGAGAGATCCGCGATCAGCGCCTCCATCTCGGCCGCGGCGGCCGGGTCGGCGAGGTCGGGTGCGAGGTCGGGCCATGGCGCGACGATCAGCATCCCCGCATCGGCGCCGGCCAATTGCTGCCAGATCTCCTCGGTGATGAACGGCGTGAGGGGATGCAGCAGGTGAACCGTCTGCGCCAGCACCCAGGCAGTCGTCGCCTGGGTTTCGGAGCGCGCATCGGCATCTTCGGCCTGGAGGATCGGCTTGGTGAATTCGAGATACCAGTCGCACAAGGTACCCCACACGAAGTGGTAGAGGAGGTGCGCCGCTTCGTCGAAGCGAAAGCCTTCGAGCGCCGTCGTCACCGCGGCGGCGCAATCGCACGTCGCACCGGCGATCCAGCGATTGACGGTCTGCTGGCACTGGCGCGGGTCGAAATCGGGCACCAGCGCACAGCCGTTCATTTCGGCATAGCGCGCGGCGTTCCACAGCTTGGTCGCGAAGTTGCGCGAGCCCTCGACACGGCTCTCGGCGAGCTTGATGTCGCGGCCGGGCGAGGCGAGCGCGGCCAGGGTGAAGCGCAGCGCGTCGCAGCCAAAGCGGTCGATCAACTCGAGCGGGTCGATGATGTTGCCGCGCGATTTCGACATCTTCTGGCCGCGCTCGTCGCGCACCAGTGCGTGGATGTAGACCGTGCGGAACGGCACCTCTTTCATGAAATGCAGCCCCTGCATCATCATCCGGGCGACCCAGAAAAAGATGATGTCGAAGCCGGTCACCAACACATCGCCCGGGTAGTAGCGCGCCAGCTCGGGGGTCTCTTCCGGCCAGCCCAAGGTCGAGAACGGCCACAGCCCGGAGGAAAACCAGGTGTCGAGCACGTCCTCGTCGCGCGCGAGGGCGACCGCGCCGCCGTAATGCGCCGCCGCCTCGGCCGCTGCCTCCGCCTCCCCTTCGGCGACGAACACCCTGCCGTCCGGGCCATACCAGGCCGGGATCTGGTGCCCCCACCATAATTGCCGGGAGATGCACCAGGGCTGGATGTTGCGCATCCACTCGAAAAACGTGTTTTCCCATTGCCGCGGCACGAACCGAGTGTGGCCGCTCTCGACCGCCGCGATTGCCGGCTTCGCCAGTTCGGCGGCGTTGCAGAACCACTGGTCGGTCAGCCACGGCTCGATCACCTCACCCGAACGGTCGTGGTGCGGCACCATCAGGACGTGGTCCTCGACCTTTTCGATCAAATCAGCGGCTTCGAGGTCGGCGAGCACCTGCTTGCGTGCCGCGAAGCGTTCGAGCCCGCGATAGCGCTCGGGCACGGCATCGTTCAAATGGGCGTCGCGGTCGAAGATGTTGATCGATTCGAGGCCATGCCGGCGGCCGACATCGAAATCGTTGAAATCGTGCGCCGGGGTGATCTTGACCGCGCCGCTGCCCATTTCGGGGTCGGCGTGTTCGTCGGCGACGATCGGGATGAGGCGGCCGACCAGCGGCAGACGCACCGATTTTCCGACCAGGTCGGCATAGCGCGCATCCTCGGGATGGACCGCGACCCCGGTGTCGCCGAGCATCGTCTCCGGCCGCGTCGTGGCGACGACGAGGAAACGCCCGGCCTGGCCCTCCACCGGATAGCGGATGTGCCACAGGGAGCCCCTGGTCTCGCGGTTTTCGACCTCGAGGTCCGAGATCACCGTGTGCATCACGGGATCCCAGTTGACCAGCCGCTTGTCGCGATAGATCAGCCCCTCCCGGTAGAGCGTCACGAACACCCGGCGCACCGCGGCGGAAAGGCCGGCATCCATCGTGAAGCGCTCGCGGGCCCAATCGGCCGACGCGCCGAGGCGGCGCAGCTGGGTGGTGATCGTACCGCCCGACTCGGCCTTCCATTCCCACACCCGCTCGATAAACTTTTCGCGGCCGAGGTCGTGCTTGGTGGTCTGCCGCTCGGCGAGCTGATTGCCGACGACGATCTCGGTGGCGATGCCGGCATGGTCGGTGCCAGGCTGCCATAAGGCGTCGCGGCCCCGCATGCGCTCGAAGCGAATGAGGATATCCTGCAACGTGAAGGTCAGCGCATGCCCCATGTGCAGGCTGCCGGTCACGTTTGGCGGCGGCATCATGATCGTGTAGGGAGGCTTGCCGCTCGACGGATCGGCGGCAAAGGCGCCCGCCCGCTCCCACGCCTCGTATAGGCGGGTTTCCACAGAAGCCGGGCGATAGGTCTTGTCCAGCATCGCCGAACCGTCCCTCAGTCACTGTCATGCCGAAAGCACCCGGATTTGCCAACGACCCGGGCGATTCAAGCGCGATCGCAGAATGCTGTCGCTAAATTAGGGGGCTGCGCCGCGATTTGCCAGCGCGGCGGCGGAGCTTATTCTTTCAGCCCGCCGCCGAACCCCAGCCACTTGTCCTTCACCGATTTGTAGTGGCGCTCCATGTCATAGAGCTGCACCGGGAGCTTCAGTTCCGGCGCGATCAGCCGGCCGGTCGCCGCCGCCAGGTTGAACTCGGCAAGCGCGGCGTCGTGCTGGGCGGTCACCAGCTGGGACTGGGTGGTGAAGAGCTGCTGCTCGGCGATCAGCACATCGAGCACGGTGCGCGAGCCGACGAGCGCCTCCTGCTGGGTGCCTTCGAGGGCGATTTCCGCGGCCTTCACCGCGGTGCCGAACGAGGCGATCGCTGCGCGCTGCGCCTGTAGCGTCTCCCAGTTCTGGGTCGCGGTCTGCACCGCCAGACGGCGCGCATCGTCGACCAGGCTGCGCAGCTGTCCGACGGTTTGCTGCGCGGCCCGCGTCTGCGAATAGGTGAAGCCGCCCTCATAGAGCGGCATCGTTACCTGGGCGGTCACCGAGGCGGTGTCCTGGCGCGTGTTGCGCAGCGTGAATGAGGGCGCAAAGCTGCGGTTGAGATCGCCGATGATCGAGACCGTCGGCAACAGCGATCCACGGATGAAATCGACATTGTCGCGCCCGGCAAGTTCTTTGAACGAGGCCGAGATAACGGTCGGGTTGTCATTGGTGGCAAGGCTCAGCGCCTCTTCGCGGGTCGCCGGCAGCGTCGGCCGCTCGCGCGGCATGATCAGCCGGCCGGGCGGATGGCCGACGTATCGGGCGAAACTGGCCCGGCTGCTCTCCAAGTTCCCCTCGGCGGTGATGCGCTGCGCGGTTGCCTGCGCCAGCGAGGATTCGGCCTGCGCGACATCGGTCCGGGTCACCTCGCCAACCCGGAACCGGTCGCGCGTCGCATCGAGCTGCTTGCGCAGGACCGCTTCATTGTTGCGGCTGACCTCGACCAGGGTCTGGTCGCGCACAACGTCGAGGTAGAACTGAGCGACGCTCTGGAAGACGGTGGTCTCAACCCCGAGGGTTGTCGCGCGGGCTGCCTCCACCGTGTTGATCGCCTGCCGGGTCGCCGCCTCGGTGCGGCCGCCGCGATAGACCGGCTGGGTAACCTTGAGGTCGAGCGATTTGCTGATGAAGTTGGCAAAGCTCGTCGGTGTCGGGGCACCCGTGATGACGTTTGGAACCTCGGATCCGCCCCGGTTGTACCCCGCCGCGCCGGTGAAATTCACCGTCGGCCGCCAGTTCGACAGCGCCTGCGGCACGCTTTCGTCGGTCGCCCGCAGGAGAGCGCGCTGCGCCAGCAGCTGCGGATTGTTGTTGTAGGCGTACGCAAACGACTCGGTCAGCGTCTGCGCCGACGCCGATGCTCCGGCAAGCGCCAGCGCCGCCGCCACGCTTGCGACGCGGCTCGCCCAGCCCCCCGGCGACCGGCCGCGTCTGCGGCACCCTCTCGGCAGCGGCATCCACCCCCTCAAAACGAAAATTCCGGCTTCCCGACAAGGCTCGGAAGTAGCGGCGTAGCGGCGTCAAATATAACGCGCGAGGCGAGCGCTCCGCCAGTCCGCGTTATCAAAGTGGCACGCCCAACACATTCATGTGACCGCAAAACCACGGCAATTCGCCCACCTTCAGCAAGCTGACCATTGATTTCCTCAGGGATTGCCGTAACCGCGCCGCCGAACAGGATCAAATCGTAGGGTGAGCGTTGACGGTGCCCCAAGGGCAGCGATGCCTCGACATAGCTGACCGAGGCGATTCGGTGATCGACCAAAGCCGACCTTCCGATTCGGGCAAGCTCCGGGTTTTCTTCGAGCGCGATAACGTTGCGCGCCAAGAGCGCCAGCAGCGCCGCCTCGTACCCGACCCCGGCGCCAACCACAAGCGCGGTGTCCTTGGCCTCGACCATCGCCGCCTGCAACAGGCGCGCGGCAACCATCGGCTTCATCAGGTAGCGGCCGCCGCCGAGCGGCAGATCGTCATCGACATAGGCGACGCCCCGCAACCGCTCGGGCACGAACAGCTCGCGGCGGATCCGCATGAAGGCGGCGAGCACCCGCTCGTCGGTGACCTTGTTGGGGCGCAGCTGGCTTTCGATCATATTGACGCGAGCGGCTTCGTAGACGGTCATCGCATCACCGCGGCACCCTCAAGGCGACAATCTTACCGGCGCGGCCTTATATCGGGGTCCGGACCCAACCACAATCACCTGCGCGGCGAGGTCCGATCGCCAGGCGCGCGAATCGGCTGGCCCGGCGGCAGATGGCGGAGCAACTCGCTCGCGGTTATCGCGAGAAGCGGATGCCGCCACTCGGGCGCGATCTCGGCCAACGGAGCGAGCACAAAACGGCGTTCGTGCAGACGCGGATGCGGCAACAGGAGGTGCTTCGTCGCGAATCGGCCGCCATCGTAATCGAGTAGGTCGAGATCGAGGGTCCGGGCGGCGTTCGCGACGCTGCGTCGGCGCCCGAAGCGGGCCTCGAGCGCAAGGAGCGCGCCAAGCAGCGCCGCCGGGCCCAGCCGGGTCTCGACCATGGCGACCGCGTTGACGTACCACGGCTGATCCGAGGGTGGGACCGGCTGCGACAGGTACCAGCGCGAACACCGTACAACCGCGACGCCGATCGCCGGCAGTTGCGCCAGCGCCGCCCTCGCCGTCTGCTGTGGCGAGCCGAAACGCGGCGCGGCGAGGTTGCTGCCGATGCCGACAAGGATCACCCGCGATTACCTCCGCCGGCGCCGCACTTGACGGCAAATCCCGTGCGCATGAGAATAACCGACATTTTCGATCTTTCTGGGGTTTCAGATGATTTTTTATCCACAAGAACGCATCGCGATATTCATTGATGGCGCCAATCTCTATTCCGCTGCGCGGAGTCTGGCATTCGATATAGATTACAAACGCCTGCTCGACCTGTTTCGCTCGAAAGGGCGGCTGATTCGGGCGTTCTACTACACGGCGTTGATCGAAGATCAGGAATACTCGCCAATCCGGCCCCTCGTCGATTGGCTCGATTATAACGGCTATACCATGGTCACCAAGCCGACCAAGGAATTCACCGACCCGATGGGGCGGCGCCGCATCAAGGGCAACATGGATATCGAGCTGGCGATCGACATGCTCGAGATGGCCGGCTGCATCGACCATGCGATCCTGTTCTCCGGCGATGGCGATTTCCGCCGGCTCGTCGAAGCGGTGCAGCGTCGCGGGGTGCGGGTGTCGGTGGTGTCCACCATCCGCTCTACGCCGCCGATGGCTTCCGACGATTTGCGCCGCCAGGCCGACAGCTTCGTCGAGCTGCAGGAGCTCGCCCCCAGCATCATGCGCAACCATCATCCGCGCGACGAGATGGCGCGGCCGCGCGCCGAGCCGGTCGAGGCCGATGACGAATAGGCGCGGGCCCTGACCGACCGAACCCCGGACCTGCCCGGCCGCGACTGCCCGCTCTGCCCGCGGCTGGCCGGCTTCCGGGCGGCCCAGCGGGCGGCGCACCCCGACTGGTTCAACGCCCCGGTCCCCTCCTTCGGCGATCCCGCGCCGGCGCTGCTGATCGTCGGCCTGGCGCCGGGTCTCAGGGGCGCAAACCGGACCGGGCGTCCGTTTACCGGCGATTTTGCCGGCGATCTGCTCTATCGCACGCTGCTCAAGTTCGGGCTGGCCGAGGGCCATTACGGCGCCCATGCCGAGGACGGGCTGGCGCTCCGCCGCGCCCGCATCGCCAACGCGGTGCGCTGCGTACCCCCGCAGAACAAGCCCGAAACGAGCGAGCTCGCCGCCTGCCGGCGCTTTCTGGCGGCCGAGCTGGCGGAATTGCCGGGCCTCAAGGCGATCCTCGCGCTCGGCGCCCTGGCACATCTTCAGGTGCTGGCTGCGAAAGGATTGCGGCGCGCCCTCTACCCCTTTGCGCATGGCGCGACGCACGAACTGCCGGACGGCACATTGCTCGCCGACAGCTATCATTGCTCGCGCCTCAACACCAATACCGGCAGGCTCACGCCGGCAATGTTCGACGCGGTGGTCGCCGCGATCGCCGAGCGCGTCGTGGGGTAAGCCTCACAATTCACGCGAGCGCATGATCCGGGCACGGCTGCGCTGCCAATCGCGGTCGCGTTCGGCCTGGCGCTTGTCGGCCTTCTTCTTGCCGTGGGCGAGGCCGAGCTCGACCTTGGCGCGCCCGCGATCGTTGAAGTAGAGCGCCAGCGGCACGATGGTGACGCCCTCGCGCTTGATCGCGCCCAGAAGCCGGTTGACCTCCTTCCGGTGCAGCAACAGCTTCCTCGCCCGCCGCGGCTCATGGTTGAAATGCGCCGAGGCCTTGTATTCGGGGATGTTGGCGTTGACCAGGTAGAGTTCGCCCCCGGCTTCGTCGGCATAGGCCTCCGCGATGCTGGCGCCGCCCTGGCGCAGCACCTTGACTTCGGTGCCGTGCAGCACGAGCCCGGCCTCGATCTTGTCTTCGATCAGATAATCGTGCCGGGCGCGGCGGTTGAGCGCGGCATAACGGTCGGTCGCCCTCATCGCGGATACAAAGTTCCCGTCATCCCCGGGCTTGACCCGGGGATCCAGAGATGGCCGGGTCAAGCCCGGCCATGACGGTTAAACGGAAAGGTTCAACCAAAATGAGCTTGGCTAGTTGAGCAGCCCGGCGCCGCGCATGGCCGTCCGCACCTTCTCCTGGGTCTCCGGCGCCGTATGCCACAGCGGCTGGCGAACCTCGGGGGTGCAGCGGCCCAACAGAGAGGCTGCATATTTTACCGGCCCGGGGCTGGTTTCGACGAAGAGTGCATCGTGCAGCGGCATCAGCCGCTCGTTTATCTGTTGAACCGTCGCGACATTGCCCTTCTGCCACGCCTCGTGCATCTGCGACAATTGCGCCGGCGCGACGTTGGCGGTGACCGAGATGCAGCCGTGGCCGCCCTGGGCTAGAAACGCGACCGCGGTTCCGTCCTCGCCCGACAGCATGCTGAATTCGCGCTCTATCGCGAGCCGCGTTTTGACCGGGCGGGTCAGGTCATTGGTCGAATCCTTGACGCCGATGATGTTGGGGAGCTTTGCCAGCCGGGCCATCGTCTGGACGCTCATCTCGACCGCGGTGCGGCCCGGGATGTTGTAGATGACGATCGGAATGTCGACGGCATCGTGCACCGACTTGAAATGTTGGTAGAGGCCCTCCTGCGTCGGCTTGTTATAATAGGGGCAGACGACCAATGCCGCATCTGCGCCGGCCTTCTTGGCGACCTGTGTCGCGTGGATCGTGTGCGCGGTCGAGTTGAAGCCGGTGCCAGGGATGACCGGGGCGCGGCCTTTCGCGACTTCGACGCAGAGCGCGATCAGCCGCTCCTGTTCATCCTCTTCGAGCGCCGGGCACTCGCCGGTCGTTCCGATCGGCACCAGCCCGTGCGTGCCCTGGCCAAGCTGCCAGGCGACGTGTTCCTGAAAGGCGGCTTCGTCGACCGCGCCATTGCGAAACGGGGTGATCAACGCGACAAACGACCCCTTGAACATGGCTTCCTCCCCGGCTTCAGCCCGGCCTGTGGCGAACGATAGTCCCCGCCGCCGCTCGCTACAACAGCACCGATCGGGGTTTGGTTGCTTTTTGACCTCGCGCGGTGGTGTTACAGATAGTTACAGTATCAACTTGCCGAGCGCGGCGCGAACCCCTAAACACAACGCTTCCGCCGTGATGATGCAGGGAGTGGGGGGCATTGTTCACGCGATATCGCGCTTTATTTCTAGTCTCCGGCTTCTTTGCTACCTTTGCGACAGCGAGCCAAGCGCAGGGCCCCGACCTTGAGCGCGCGGCCCTGGCCGCGGTGAATGCTGCGCGCGGCGGCGAGTGGACCAAGGCCTATTCCGAGGCCGGGCAGAGCAAGGACCCGCTGGTGCAGAAGATAGTCCGCTGGCTCGATTATACGAAATCGAGCCCAGGCGGACGCTTCGCCGAGATCGCCAGTTTTATCGAGCAAAATCCGGATTGGCCGCTGCGCAAGACATTGCTGCGGCGCGCGGAGGAGGCGCTGGCGGGCGAGAGCGACGACACCGCCGCGGACTGGCTGATGCGGCATCCTCCGATCAATGGCGCGGGCCACGCGCGCGCCGCCGAGATCATGATCAACCGCGGCAACGCCGAGGCCGGCACGACGGCGCTGCGAACGGCCTGGGCCCAGGGCGACTTTACGTTGCCCGAGGAGCAGGCTCTCCTGGCGCGGTTTTACGACAGGCTGCGGCCGGAAGACCACCGGCGGCGGCTCGACCGGCTGTTGTGGGACGGCCAGACCGATGCGGCCCGCCGGATGCTGACGCTGGTGCCGGCCGATTACCGCAGCGTGGCCGAGGCACGCCTCGCGCTGATCGGCGACGCGGCGAACCTCGATGCCGTGCTGGCGAAGGTCCCGGCCCAGCTGCGCGCGGATCCCGGGCTGGCCTACGAGGAGGCGCGTTGGCGGCGCAGGAAGGACGATTACGACAGCGCCGCGCAGCTGCTGCTCGCCCATGACGACAACCCCACTCGCCCCGATCTGTGGTGGGCCGAGCGGCTGATGGTCGCGCGCCGCCTCCTGGCGGCAGGCAATGCGGATTTCGCCTATCGCCTCGTCCAGCAGCCGGGCGACGGCAAGGTCGATTCCGAGGGCGAATTCCTCAACGGGTATATCGCGCTGCGCTATCGCAAGGAGCCTGCGCTCGCCTTCGATCAATTCGCCCATATCCTGGCCCGGGTCACCAGCCCTAACGTCAAGGCGCGCGCCGCCTATTGGAGCGGGCGCGCCGCCGAGGCGGCCGGCAAACCGGAGCTGGCGATGAAATGGTACGCCGCCGGCGCCGATCATATGGCGACCTTCTACGGCCAGCTGGCCGCCCATCAGCTCGGCCGCGACGCCCCGCCGCATCCGGTGCCCGAACCGCGCCCGGACCGCGCCGCGCAAGCTCGCTTCAACGGTGAGGAGCAGGTCCAGGCGGCGCAGCTGTTCTTCGGCGCCGGCGACCGCGAACACGCCCGGGCTTTCCTGATGCAGATGGCGGATCTGGCGAAGACCCCGCTGGAACTTTCGATGCTGGCCGCGCTCGCGGAGGGCTATGGCCGGATCGATCTGGCGATCGCGGTGGCGCGCCGCGCGATCGACGCGGGAATGCCGCTGATGGTGCATGGCTACCCGGTCACCAATTTGCCAACGGGGGGTATCGCCGAAGCTCCGCTGCTCCTGGCGATCGTGCGTCAGGAAAGCGCCTTTGCCCCGGACGCGATGAGCCAGGTCGGGGCGCGCGGCCTGATGCAGCTGATGCCGGCGACCGCTGCCGGCGTCGCGAAGAAGCTGGCGCTCCCTTATTCGCTCGCCCGGCTGACCACCGACGGGCTCTACAACCTGGTGCTTGGCCGCTCCTATATCGAACGGCTGATCGAGGATTTCGGCGGCTCCTACACACTGGCGATCGCCGCCTACAACGCCGGGCCGGGACGGGTGCGCCAGTGGCTGCACGATTTCGGCGACCCGCGCGGCCAGGATATCGGAATGGTCGACTGGATCGAGTTGATCCCGTTCAACGAAACCCGCACCTACGTCGAGCGGGTGCTGGAAAACCTGCAGATCTATCGCGGCCAGGCCGGCAACAGCGCAACCGCCTTCTCGCTGGCCAGCGACCTCGCCCGGTGACCTTGCGTCCCGCCCACTGACCTTGCGTCTCGAACGACGCATCGAAATCGTCCAGTCTTGAACAAGGAGCGCCGCCCGCGGCATTCGGAGCGGGTGACGCCGCAGGCCAAGGTGTGCAGAATGCTGCACCGCAGTCGTTGACAGGATCGTCCCCGTGTCCGATCTCGCCTACCGGGTGGAGCTGACGCCGCCCGATATCGAACCTTATCGAGCCGGCAATACCGGCACCGAGTACGTCACCAGCTTTGTCGCGAGCGAGCCCGGGCCGCATGTCATGGTGACCGCGCTGACCCACGGCAACGAGATCTGCGGGGCGATCA
>Ga0182024_10017453_pt1 | contig 13475 bp, 17 predicted proteins | sample P32metaG_FD_120480 | JGI IMG/M metagenome (GOLD analysis project Ga0182024, IMG submission 120480) | Permafrost microbial communities from Stordalen Mire, Sweden - P3-2 metaG (Illumina Assembly) | ecosystem: Environmental > Terrestrial > Soil > Wetlands > Permafrost | place: Sweden: Stordalen...
CCAACTTGTCGTCGCTGTTTTTTAGAATTTGCGCCATGCCAGACGTGAGCTTGTCGATATCCTTCGTGAACGCGGCGCCCTGCTTGTCGCTCGCCAGCGCGTTCGCAATATTCTGTTGCGTGACCGCCAATGTGGAAGCAGCGAACGCGGCCTTGACCGCCGCATCGACGTCCGTGCTGTTCTTTTTCGTCTGTTCAGCGATCAGTTCGACATATTTTTCGGACTCCGCTTTATTGGCGGTAACAGTCGCGATTATCGATTCTAGCTTTTGGTTATGCAATTTCTCCAGACTTCCGATCGCGATATCAATAGCTGTCGGGAACTTTTCAAGCAGCATGACCGCCTTGTCCATCGCCTCCAGGCGGGCTACTATAACCTGCTCTCTGGCGCTGATCCATTCTCTCAGCGCCATACCGTCCTTGTTATGAACTAGACTTTTCAGTTCAGCGAGTTCGCGATCGATGCGTACTGCCTCCAAAGCCCCCCATCGCTCCGATGGAATGTTATTTGTCATCAGCGCGACTCCTTCATTAGTTGGCCGCCGGCGTCGGAGCCTGGACCGGGACGGCCGCCGGCATTGGCTAATGTTTTTTCTGTTGAATCATCGGCAGTCAAAGGCCAGTATGAAGATGATGATCCGTGACCGCGACGACGGCCGAGGTCGGCGGCGGGTTCGGCGGACAGGCCAAGGCGAGGGCCGCAGCGGCGGATTTTTGGATTGCGTTGAGCTTGATCCATCGCCCCGAACTCGGCGCGCTCGCCGATGTTTATTTCAGCTTCTCGAGGTCAACCTCGATCCGCTGCATTCTCATGTTCATCGAAGCGACCTGAGCCTTAGGAATAAAGGGCTGCAAGGCCGTGTATGCTGCAATGATGTCCGCAACGATCACGACGGCATTCGTTGGCGGCGGGTTCGGCGGACACGCCTTCGCCAGGGTCGCCTCCGCCGCCAGTTCGAGCGGGTTCAGCGGCGGTTTCGAGATTTCGACTGCAGTGAGTATGGGGCAGCCTTCCGCGAGTGCGGCTGTGATGTCAGACTGAAGCTGTTGGTTGCAGCCGGCGAGCGGTATGCCGAGCGCGAGCGGGAGCACGACCAAGAGTTGAGCGACTTTGAACATGAAGAGATTCCCTTTAAGCGAGTGATGGCGCGCCGAAGACGGACTCGAACCGCTTATTCGAGATCAATCATGATCTCCCGTAGCGACCCTTCCGCTATCGAGGCGTGTTGCTGAGACTTACCGCCCGGTTTGGATATGTGGGGCGTTCGCCCCTTCCTGCGCGGCCGGGATCGCCTTGGCGACTGCCGCGGCGATCATCGGATCGAGCTTCGGCCCGAGTTTCGCGGCTAGGTTCGGCGCAATGGCGTTGAACGTTTTGGCGACGAATGCACCCAGAGTATCGCTAGGCGAAATAGTGATAGCGAGATCTGGATTGGAGAGAAGGCCTTCGAGCACGACGAGGCCGTGATCCACGATTTCTTTGACGACGGTGGGGCCGACGACGCCCGCGACAAGGCCGCCCATCCCTCCGGGGACGGCGGCGAGAGCGAGAGAAAAGCCGGCTTCGGCGGCGCCCTCGATGAGGGGCTGTTCGTGTACGAGAAGCTGCTCGGCCCAATCGTTCCACGAAATGCGGACGGGCTGAGCCATGGTCGGAACTATGCGTGGAGCGGTGGTGGCGAGAGTATCGGTTGCGGTTGTCATGAATTACCTTCGGTGGCGGCCGCCGGGATTGGCCTGACCGCGCGCGCTCCGGCAGCCGGCAGGACGGCCAGCGCGCGCGGTGTTTGTTTTGTCGAGAGAGTCAGAGTGGAACGCCGACGAAACTGCAGTCGCCGTCGAATATGGCGTTTGCGTCAATCTGACATTGAAATTGGAAATCGCTCGTTGAGTTGGCGCGAGCGCATGACCATCGAGAGAGCGCCAAAATGAACAGAGAAAGCTTTTCTTCGTTGCCGCCCAACATCCCGTCGAATTCGGCGTCTTCGAGGATCGCGCGCAATCGAGGTCACGACAATCTGGCTGTTCGAGAGACGATTCGATCTGATACGTTTGGTAGCCGGGTGTCGTAAGGACGCGGCAAGCATGGTTGAGGTTGAACTGCCGGGCCACCGTAAGTATGAGACTCACCCCAACACTACGCCACGCCGTGCGACCAAAGCTCGTAAGCTCCGCCCATCATGGCGGCGCCGAGCGCCACGAGGGCCCAGTCCTCGTGCGTGTCGAACAGGCGCGCGCCCGTAAGGGCGCGATAGAGCCCCGCGAAGAAAAGGGCTTGGCCGACGACGAAGAGAGGCCCGGCGATGCTCATGGCGTGACAGCTTCCGCGTCGCCCAATATCGATGCGAGCGCTTGGATCGCGACTACGATCCGTGCGACTGCCGCCTTCGCATTGCCTCCGTCGGCGGCCCGAAGATGGATCGCCGTGGCTGTGAGGCGCTCAATCTTTCGTCGGATTTCTGATTCGGCGCGCAGAGTGAGCATTTCAGGACACCTCTTCGAGTGTCGCCTCAATCGCGGCGCAAGTCTCGACGCCGGCCCAGCCGTCGACAAAGCATCCGTGCGCGGCCTGGAAAGACTTCACGGCCGAAATCGTCGCGGGCCCGACTTCGCCGTCGACGGCGAGCGGCGGCTTCGCGCCGAGCCGATTGAGCGCGGCCTGGATATCGTCCACGCTCATGATGTTCGGAGGCGTCACGTCGTGGACGGGAAGCGGGGTCGCCGACTGGACGATCGGCTGCGGAGCGATAGGAACAGGCGCGTCGCCGAATTCCGCCTCGCATGCTTTGATGCGCGCGAGCATGTCCGGCTTCGTCACCTTCGAGCCGGGGCAGGCGTGATGATCACGTGCGCAATCATGATGGAAATGCAGCCCCCGCGAACCGATAGCGATTTCGGCGAGGTCGCCCCACTTGAATTTTTCGTTCAGCGCGGCGAGCGCGGCCGCGGCGTTGTCGCGCACCTTCGCGCCGTCGCCGCTGGCGAAATCGTCGCCGCCGACCTCATAATTTCCGACCATCTCGATTCCAAAGGTCTCTGAATTCCAACAAGAAACCGAGACCCCTGGCTTCGTGAGATCACAGAGAACCCAGACATAGTCCGGGCAGGCGACGAGATGCGGGCCGGCATGCCAGCCCATGCCCTGATAGTAGCGGTTGAGATTGCCGCCCCAGCGCTCCTGCGGTGTCGCGCCCATCGCCAGCCATTGCTTGAGCGAGGGGACGCCGGTGTTGTGCAGCGTCGGGAATTTGGGGCGCCAGTCGCCGAGCGCCAGCGCCGCCAGATGCGCGCGAAACTCGGCAATGGTGTAGTGCGTCGGCGGCGATAGAAAGGTTGGCGTCATGATCGATTGTCCCAAAAAATGTGTTTGAACAATATCCCGCCGGCATAGATGACGATCGCAATCATGACGGCGGCAAGCGCGAGATCGCCTGGGCTGGCGTAGGGCATCACCAGGTCGCCGCCGATGAACCGACGGGGATCGGATCCAGAAGCGGGTAGACCGGCGTTCCCGCGCATACGGCCCGGCTGATCGGCGGACGTTCGAAGCGCGGAAACTCGCCCGGCTGCTTTTCGTTGGTCTTTTTCGGGGCGGCGTTTCTCAGGGAACTTGTCATCACGCCCTCACAAAAGCCGCGACCCGGCTTCTCGCGATGATCGCGCGCGCGACGCGGCCGCTCCAATTGCCGGAAATAATTTCGACCCGATCGCCACGGACGGCGATCAACAGCCCAACGTGGCCGTATCTAGCGGCGCCGGTCGAAACGACGACGAGGTCGCCGTGGCGAGGATGCGGATCGAGCGGGCCGTAAGCCAGCGCAGACGCGGTCATGCGGCTCGGAAGCGGACGACGGCCGGAGCGGCGGAAGAAGAAGGTGACGAAATCCGCGCACCGATAGCCGGCGGCGCCGGTCGGGTTATGCGACCTGAGCCAACGTTCTGCTACCGCCACCGTATCGAGTGCGCCGCTATGGGCAGTCGCTTCGCGCGGCGACCACGACAAGCGCCCTTGCGCCTCGACGGCGCTCGCGAACATGAGCAGTCCGGTGGCGGCGAGGGTCGCCAGGGTGCGCTGCATCAAGACGGATCGCCGAGCGCAGCCCGGCGGACGCCAGCCCAATCGTCGCGTGGGACCTTGAACGCCTTTGTGACGCAGCCGTGATCGACCAGGCCGACGACGATCGGCTCGTCGGGGCTTTCGAAGACCAGAATGTGGTCGGCGGCCCAGTCGCTGACGGGCGGAAACGCGTTGATGCCGACGAGGAGTTTAGTCGCCTCTTCGCCGCTATAGTCGGTGAAGACCGCGGCATTGTCGTCCGCGACGCCGCGTCGGCCGTAGCCGACGGCTTCGTCGTAGGGCATTTCGCAGTTCGGGGCCGGCGCGGCTTCGGCGGCGAGGGCGCCGGGACCGAAGTACTCCGCGTGAAAAGCCATTACCGAGAGGATGGCGAGGCGCGCGAACGCGCCCCGCGGGAGGCGAGGTTGAAGCATGGAAAGTCCTTTGTGGGGGTTCGAAGTGCCGCGAGTCCGCGCGGCGCGGGATCAGTAGACCGCGGCTTTCAGTGCGGCGATTTCAGCTTGCGCGCGAGCAAGTTCGCGCCGGGTCCGCGCTAGTTCGATCCGCAACTGCGCGTCCTGGTCTTCGGATTGGATGCGCTGCTCCCGCAGCGCGGCGATCGTGTCGTTGGCCTGTTGGCTGATACTTTCGACCGTGGGTACGGCGTCTTGCGCGAAGGCCGGCGCGGCGAGCGCCAGCAGAATACATGCTACGATTCTCTTCATACGATCACCGTCCAGTTGCCGAGGGCCGAGTAAACCGGCGTCCCCGTTGCGGGCGATGTTCCGCTGCCGGCAAATGTATACGTGAACTGCGTGTACGGAGGGCTGCCAGTAACGGCGATCGTAACAGTGCCGTTATAAGCGGTTTGGGTGGCACCAGTAATAGCTATCGATTGCCCATTCGACAGAGCGGAGGTCGGTGCGATAGTGGCTGTGACGGTGATCCCCGACGAGGCGAGGTTGCTTATCGCAAAATTGCCGGCCCACTTATAGGTCGCGCGGACACGATTCGAGCCGCCGCCCGTGGTGATCGCCGCGCCCGATGTGGATGTTGGGGAGTCGGCAATCGTCAGCGTCGCCCCTTCCAGGGTCTGAGGCGTAATCGGGGCCGTCGATCCGGTTACCGCGGTCGGAAGAACCACAGTTGGAAGCTGCGCAAAAGTGAGGCCGTCCCCTCCATAAGTCGACGGCTGCGTACCGGCAGCGCCACTTACATTCTGCGAACTATGTATGATATTCGGCTTACTCGTCCCCGTAGCCGTATTCCATCCCGTATTTCCCCAGGTATTATTGTCGCAGCTAAATATACTTAATGGACCGGTAAGTATTCCGTTGTTGCTCGTGCATCCCTCAATTACGCAAACAGCCGGGAAGGTTCTGAAATTTGCGTGGTTAGCAAAAATGCCCGGAGTCGCATTGTCCTGATTGCACTCGCTTATGGTGACGCCACAGGCGGCGCTGATGAAGTTGTTGCTTTCTGAACGGCAACCTTCAACAATCACATTTTCTCCGCCGCCACTTATAAGTATATCCCAGCCAGAAATATTCCCCTGATTCTCGAATCCGACCCCAATGATAGATGCTACGTTACCGTTAAGGATCCATATTCCTGCAGTGACGCAATTTTGTACTATTCCTCCGGAAACGCTGATGTTTAACGCATTTGCGTTATCGGTGAATAGGCCAGCAACTGTATGGTTATTGTAGTGAATATCATCCAGGTGTATTTCCGAACATTGAAATCCCTGCGTCGGCGTCCCATTACCCGCAGTGCCGATCGTTATCCCATAAGCGCCGTTGGCTGTCTCGATATTCCTCACTGAAACCGACTGGCAGTTGAGGAAATTCGTGGTGAGAACCGACCAGTAAGTAGCGTTGGGCGGGGCGTTGCCGGTCGTGCCGGCGATGCAGGTATAGGCGACGGTGCCGGCGTTGACGACGTTGCCGGGAACATACGCCACGCCACTCGAGTAGGTAGGAGCAGCGCCCAAATCCAGGCAAATTCCCGTTCCGCTACTGACCAGCTCCATTTGCTCGATAATAGAACGGTTCACGCCCTGCCCGATGAATACGCAGCCGTTGGCGGTCGTATTCGTAACGATCGTGGCGAACTTACCGTCGCCATAAATCCATCCGCCCTGAATAGACATGAGTAGCAGCGGGGACGTTATTTTATAATTACCGTGCGAAAAACGAAGTGGGTAGTTCAAAGTGTTATTGACGGCGCTGTTGGGAGCAAGCGCCGTACCGAAACAAAAATTGATCGCGCCCTGAATGGAAGTCGTGTCGTCGTTAGACCCGTTTCCCTTGGCCCCGAACCATTTGACGTCCACCGGGCCAGAGAATTGCCGCTTCCAACGGCGCGAGGCGGCGTCGACGACAATCGTTCCCCCGTTGTCCGCTGTAGTCGTATCCGAACTGTCGTAGACAAATATGCCGCCGCCGGCATCGGGAGGCGATGTGAGCGATGCAGAGTAGTAGCCGTTCAGGATGACTAATTCGGCCGAAATGGCGCTCGTCAAGGCTCGCAATGCCGCCACGTTGGCGACGGGGAGCGCGATGCCCACCAATCCCGAATTGGCGCTTGCGCTTGCGCCGCCGGAAGAGGGCCCCAACTGGGCAGACGCCGGAGCGGCCAGGGCGGCCAGGGATACCGCGCCTAGCAGCACGAGGGCGCGTTTGCTGGCTCGGGGCTGGTCTAAATCGCTTCTGTACATTCGGTATTTCCTCAAAAAGCGATGGCTTGGAACGCGACGACGTCGCTGGCGGCCGTGGTCGACGTCAGCGTGCACGACGTGGACGAACTCGCGGTCTGTTTGAGCGTGTCAGTAGATGTCGTCTGATCCTGCGCGATGCAGACGTATCCGTTCGGAGCCGTCGGAAGCCCGGATAGGATAAAGATTCCCCCCGAGCAGACCGCCGCGGAAAACGTTCCCGCCGCCGAACCGCCCGTGAAGCCGCTCGCCGTGCATGTCCCCGTCGTGCCGGTCGGATGCGAGCCGCCGGAAATGAAAGAGGCCGCCTCGATCGAGCCGAGGTTGTTGGCTGCTGTCGTACCAAATTGTGTGACGCCGGCTGATAACCTCGACATTTGAGTGTCGAGGGTCCCCGAATTAAAGCCAATAGATACCCCAGAAAAAACTTCAAAAGTGAACGTGGCTAGATTGGCCTTGGCCAAGCCGCCAATAGAAAAGGCGATATTCGTGGCTGATGGAAAGTACATTCCAGTGTTGACGCTCCCACTGTCGCCGAACGCGGTGGCGGACAGGGAACCGAGCGGGCCATAGAAACCCGCCGCCGCCTTGACATTGCCGGCCTTGTCGACACTCGCTTGACTAACGCCCCCCAACTGGAAATCTGCCAGCAGGCTCGCCGCGCCGCTCGCCGTGTTGGTCGGGTTCACCAGCAACGCAGCATCGATGACGCCTGTCGAGTTCCACGTCGGGGCGACCGTCAGCCCAGCCGTCGTCGCGCTGCCGGTCGTCGAGACGTTGAAAAGTAAACCGCTCGATTCCGTCAATGTCGTGCCGCTGTCGAACATCAGCCGGCCGGCGCCGCCACCGCTCGTCGCGGTCGTTCCGACAGTCAGAGTGACGGCGCTTGTGCACGCCGCCCACGCCATCGCGGTCGCGGACGAGTTCGTGGTCAGACAAGCATTGGCGGAGCCGAGCGCAGTGAGCCCCGTCCCGCCATAGAGGAAGCCGACCCCAGTCCCTTGCCAGACGCCAGTTCCGATCGTCCCGACGGTCGTCAGACTAGGCAGAGACGAGATGGCATTCGTCAGCAGGCCGCCGCTCCCGTTGACCGGATTGGCTACGGCCGTGAGGACGCTGGGGTCCGTCGCCGTCGTCGATGGTCCCGTACCCGCGCCGCCTCCGACCATGAGCGAATTCGCAGCCAGTAGCGCGCTCGAGGAAATCTGCGTCGTCATGTTGAAAAAAGGGATGCCGCCGCTCGTCACGGTCCCTGCGATTTGAGTAGGAAACGAGAGCGTCGAAGAGCTGCCAGAACCAGGCCCGAGCGGGATCGATGGCGTTTGCGCCGACGCCGTTCCCCCCAACAGCAGCGACAACGACGTAAGGAAGGCGATCAACTTTCGCATCGCGGTTATCCTCAATTGCTCTTGTAGTAGGAGACGTCGATCGTCGGCGAGCCCGATTGAGCAATGAACTGGATTGCGCTCAGAGGGCCGCCGTAAGCCCAGCAAGAACCCGCAGCGGCTGGGATTCCGACCGAGGCGGTCGGCGCGATCCCGTCATCGCGATAACGCACCGACGCCCCCTCGACGCATATCCAGGCGATCGAGGCGCCGGCGGGCGCCGTCAGGTTCGCCGCTGTCGCCACCGAGAGCGCGTACTGCCCCGTCCCCGCAGAATTGTAGAGATAGATCGGCGCGACGCCGGAGATGATAGTGCACGGCGGCGTCGCGCAACTATCGTGATGCGTCTGCGCCTTAGCCGGCGCGATCCAGAAAAGCGATGAGCACAAGAGCGCGGCGAGGAACGGTTTTTTCATTGACTGCCTCATTTGAAGTATTCGAAGTGACATCCCTGACGTCACGGCCAACAAAACAACTTTGACGCCCCGAAGGTCGATGATTAACTTCGAGTACGTCAATTTTGTATTGACTGTTGTCGCTACGAACGATGTTCATTCAATAGTGATAAAGATTGCAGTTCAGTAGTGATCGAGATACAGAATTTATCGCCGCTACTATACAGGGCTAACACCCGAAGCGATCCCGCTCGTCGGCCCTGCGAGCGTCCGGCGCCGCGAGCACGTCAAACCAGGCGCCATCCAAAGCTGCTCGCGGGACGATGCGAGCGCCTTTGCGGCGCTACGTCCTCAGCGTTCGATCGTGGTGACGAGGGGCTCAAACTGCGGCGCCGTCGTCACGCCGGTGAAGAAGGCGTGCAGGATCAGCATCCAGCCGGGTGCGATGATGACCGGCTCCATATGGCGCACCAGCGTCGAGGCGCTCGCCGCCGAGATTGAACCCGAAGGTTGCGCGGCATTGGAGAATCTCATGACGAACTCATCGTTCAGCACGGGAGCGGCGGCCTTGAGGACACATTGCCCGAGAATGCGCTTGTTGCCGGTCGCGGCGCCCGGAACCAAGTTCCCGATGACGGCTTGACTTATCGAGCCCTGCTGGGAGCCAATATTGCTCGAAGCGTTGAAGGACAGCGCCGTACCGCCGGGAGACGCCGGCCAACGCGAAGCGGAATCGAGCACTGCGACGATGCGCATCGCCGTGATGCCGGCGCCGACGTTCGAACAGATCAGCTTGATCGTATCGAGGCGCACGCCGACCGGCGAGCCCGCTGTCGCGGCCGAACTCTTTAGCATCAGCATGGCCGAAGTGTCGGAGAAGGTCGCCTGCGCGGCGGCGGTGAAGCCGGTCCCGGCGACATAGCCGGACATCACGCCGGCGTAATAGGAACCCTCGTTCAGAGCGACGTCGAGACCGTCGGGGCTCGCAGCTTGGTTGATGCTTTCGCCATAGCCGTTGCCTCGCGGCGCGACTTCGGAGGGCCCGTCCGTCGTCTTGGACGGCCGTTGTGTGAAGGCAGAGACAAAACCGTTCAGCATCTGTTAGACTCCGATGTAGTTGAGAGTGAGAAGCGAGCGCGCCATTTGCGAGGGCGCTATCCGTCCGTCGAGCGTCGTCACGATGGCGAGCGCATCGAATTTACCGGCGGCGAAGGCGGTCAACGTGACTCCGATGATGACGCCGTTCTTCAGGGAGTAAGGATTGAGCGGCGAAATTACGGGCCGCATTGCCGCGTTGAGACGCGGTTCCGCGATCGAGAAGTGCGTGATCGGCTGCGAAAGGCCGACGATCGCCTGTCCAGAAAAGGCGGCGGACGTGGAAGTCGACGCTGTCGAAGTGGTCTGCGCCCCGCCGGCGCCGTCGGACATCGTCCACTGACCAATGCTGTTGCTCTCGAACTCGAGAAAGCCATGCGGCGTAGCGATCGTGGATGAATAGACGCCGACGACGACGTCGGTACCCTGCGGCGTGGCGAAGATGGGTTTTGTGAACGAAGCCGCCCCACTTTCGTCAATAATCAATAACCGCGCGCCCGCCTGAAACGACGCCGCGGCGGGCAAGGACACGTAAATCGGCGAGACGATCGAAGCGACCGCGATGACCCGATCTGTCGCCAATGCCGAATACGAGCTGACGATAGACGTGCGGGCGACCTTCGAGATTTCCGTCAGTTTGGCGGTGGCCCAACCGCCAGGCGTGACGCCGTCTTGGACAACCAACCGGTTGTTGGTGATGTCGACGACCGTTTCCCGCTGTGGCCCGGTATACGCCGCGACATTCGCCGCGGTGTCGCCGCGAAGCCGAAGTTGTTCGCTCATGAGGTCAAGTTCCCGAGATCGAGCGTGGTCGTGGGCGCCGTCGACAGATTGCCGAAGTCATCGGCAACATCTGCGGTCGTCGAGACGAGGCCGAGGTCGACCGGGAAGCCGGTCGTCAGCTGCGCGGCGATAGGATCGGCTGCGCCGATGCCAGAAGGCGAGTAGGCGTAAGCGGTGCATGTCGCGAGGCTCTGCATGCCGCCGCCGAACACGTTGAAGCTCTGAAACTTGAAATAGAGCATCTGGCCGACATAGTTGGCCGGCAGATTGTAACTGACAACGGCTCCGTCCAGACGGGTGAAAGGCGCGCCGGGTAGGTGCGCCGCGGCCGGCGTTCCATAGATGCCGCGCTGTAATCCCGTCAGGCTGTAAGCATTGGGCGCAGTGAGGGTCGCGCTCTCGTAGGAAAGAAGTTCGCCATAGATCAGCGCACGGGTCGCGCCGCTCTGGGCCCCGGCCAGAGAGGTTCCGTTCAACGCGGCGCCGCTCTCCGCCAGGTTCACCGACAGCGTATCGATGCTGTCCCAACCATTCGCCACCGGAAGCGCAGCCGTCAGAAAGCCCTGACGCAGGGGCTGGGTGATCGTCGCCATTTGCGAGTAGGTGATGTCATCGAGTGAAATCCAGACATCGGCGCCGCCCCAATTCGGATCGCAGACGCCGCTCGACCCCCCGGAGGCGCCGATCCAAATCTGCGGCGTTCCGCCCGTGACCGCCGATGGCGGCTCATAGATCAGCGGAGCATTTACCGGGTCGGCCGCCACGGCCCGGTTGGGCAGGAAACCCGAAGGCCCTGAATTGGGATAGAGAACCGGCGTCGAGACGCCAACCGTCAGTTCCTCCGCGGTGACGGTCAGCAACCCCTTGTCGTCCTCCTCAACCGTTGTGATGCGCACGGGATAGTTGGACAGCCCGAGATTGGCGTCGCTGATCGTGACGATGTCCATGGGGTCGAGCAGGCCGTATTCCCAGGACAGCTTGAAAGTGAAATGCGCGCGCACGTAAAGCATTCGTTGTAGGATCGTCTGCGCCACCATCGGGCCGATGTTCACTTCGTCGCAAATTTCATGCGCCTGGATCGTCGAGCCGACGCGCGGACCGTAAAGCTCGATCTGCGATTGATCGCGCGCCTCCACGGGCGTCGTTCCGTACTGGTTGGTCCGCGAAAGGCATTCGACGCGTTGAATTGTCGGCAGTGAGAAGGGATCCACGCGCGCGGCTTGAACCGGGTCCTTGTTGCCCTTCTCGTCGACGAAATCGAGATCGCTCAGATTGTAGATCGGCGTCAAATTCGGAACGTAGCTGGTCGGCGTCGCGTAAGTATAGGAGATCGAGACGACCTGGCTTTCGTCGCCGCCGGCGAACAGGTAGGTTCCTTGCGGCGAGAGCCCGTAGCCGCCGGCCGTCGAGGGCGCGAACGTCCCGATATAGGTCAGCGGCGCGCCCGTGAATGCATAGGTCACGCCGCCGTCGGCGGCGAATTCGGCTGCGGTGCAAACGGTGATCGAGGGCGCCGGCGTGGTCCCGGAACTCGCCTGCGCCGGCGTCGGGACCGCGAACTGGACGGTGCGAACGACATTTCCGGCGGCGATCCCAGCGTCGCCATAAGGAATGAATTTGAGCTGGCCGCCGCTCCAGACCGCGGCGCAATTGAGGATTTGCAGCCAACGCGAGAGGATGCTCGATCCTTGCTCCTGATCCACCAGCGCCGGGCTGAATGCGATGCCGAGCGCGGCGCAATAGGACTGCAGCGAGGCGTCGCCGCCCAAGCCGAACAGCGTCGTCGCGTTGATGCTGGCGGCGGAGAAGCCGGCGCCATATTGCGGGTTGGTCAGGAAGTCGTTGACGACCTGAGCTGGATCGGCGTCGATTCCGTTGACGCCCGTGCCCGCGAGAACGCCGATGATCTCGAAATTGTGGTTGCCGATGTCGGCGGTATCGCCGAGCTGGTAGCTGGCCGCGCAGGCGAAGCTGGTGCCCTGATAGGCGAGCGCCTGCAAGGGGTATTGCGACGAAAGATAGCCCCACGTCGCCTGCGGCGTAGTTCCGTTGAACAGAGTCAACCCGAGCTCGGCGAGCGTGTAGGTCGATTGATCCTTCCAGATGATGCCGATGCCCGATATCGGCCCCTCAGAGAGCGCCATGATGAGGTCGGCAGTGAAACTGTAGCTCGACGCGCCGGCGCCGCCAAACAGGCCGCCCTTGCCGCCGCTACCGCCGCCGTGGGTCTGAAAACTCTGATACCAGACTATGTTCGCCGAAGCCTTGGTCTGTCCCCAGATGCTGCGACTCGGCAGTGTATTGACCGAGGTCTGGAGTTGAAGCCCCGTATAATCGGGCGTGGTGGCGGCTTTCGAGTTACGAAACCAACTCACGGCTCGGGCCTCCAGTAACTCGCGAACTTTGCCTGCGGCAAACGCGCGGCGACTTCGGCGCTGTGCGCGATCTCCTCCTCGAGGACGATGCGTGCCGGCTGAAACGCGTGTACGATCGTCAACGGATCGGGCCGCGTCACGACGCCGCCGTGGCTGAAACAGCGGCCGTATTTGAACAGGACCACGTCGCCGGGCAACGGCGAGGCGACCTCATGCGCGCGCGCCAGCAGGAAACCGAGATAGCGCTCCTCGCCGCGGTGCAGGTGCCAATCCTTGACGTAGGGGCGGGGGTCGAACGGCTCGACCAGGCCGAGGTCGCAGAACACCCGCACCAGCAGCATCGCGCAGTCGCAGCCGGCGCCTTTGACGTCGGCCATGTGATGGTAGGGCGTCCCGACCCATGCGCGCGCGGAAGCGACGACGGCGGCGCGATCGGGGGTCGGGGGCATGGAGTGTCCGGGAAGCGTGGTCGCGACGACGCGACGGGATTTTCGCCGTGAAGCGCGTGATCGCCCAAAGGTCGTTCCGCCGAGCGACGCGATTTGTCAGGTCTGAATTGGACGCATGGCCCGCTCGACCGCGTGCATTCGCGCCATATGCGTGGGGTTGTCGACCTACATGGGTTCGTCGCACACCGAAATGATGACGCGGCCGTCGTCGAGGCGCTCGA
>Ga0182024_10017454_pt1 | contig 13475 bp, 10 predicted proteins | sample P32metaG_FD_120480 | JGI IMG/M metagenome (GOLD analysis project Ga0182024, IMG submission 120480) | Permafrost microbial communities from Stordalen Mire, Sweden - P3-2 metaG (Illumina Assembly) | ecosystem: Environmental > Terrestrial > Soil > Wetlands > Permafrost | place: Sweden: Stordalen...
CACGCCCTCCTTGTCGAGGATGCGCATCACGACCGACTCGCCGTGGACGGTAGGCAGCGTCACGACGCGGATGTCCACGTGGCGTCCGTCGACGACGATGCCGACGCGCCCGTCCTGCGGCAGGCGACGCTCGGAGATGTCGAGCTCGGACATGATCTTGACCCGCGAGACGACACCGCCAACCATCCGCCGCGGGACGGTGGCCGAGGCAGCGAGGACGCCGTCGACCCGGAAGCGCACGCGCAGCTCGCGTCCGTGGGGCTCGAAGTGAATGTCGGAGGCGCCCAGGTCAACGGCCTGGGCGATGATCGTGTTCATCAGCTTGACCACCGGAGCGTCGTCGGCGGATTCCTGAAGGTCGACGATCTCACCCTCGTGCCCGGCCTCCTCCTCCTCGGCGGTGACCGCGGCTCGCACGGCGTCGTCGAGGCGGTTGAGGCGGGAGATCAGCGCGCTGACGTCCTCGCGCGCCGCCACGGCCGGCTTGACGTCCAGCCCGGTCATCAGCGCGATGTCGTCGACTGCGAGGACGTTGGACGGGTCGGCCATCGCGACGAGCACTGTGCGCTCGTCTAGGAACGACACGGGCACGGCCTCGTAGCGCTTGGCGGCCGACGAGCCGATCAGGTTCGCTGCGCCCATGTCGACCTTGAAGATCGCGAGGTCGAGATGGTCGAGGCCGTAGCGCTCCGCGACAGCGCGCGACAGCTGCTCCTGCGTGAGCCCGCCAGCGTCGAGCAGCACGCGCTCGGGCGTCTGGCTCGAGGTCCGGGCCGTGGCGATCGCCTGGTCGACGCGCTCACGTTCGACGAAGCCCATGTCGACGAGCACGTCCGTCAGGAAGCGCCCCGACCCACCGCGGCGCGATGGCGGGGTCACCCCGTCGTTTGGCGGCGCAGGCGGCCCGTAATCCTCCGCGTTCGGAAGATCGGCCGGGTCGTCCACCGTGCGCAAGCGTGGCTGCTCAGGAACCATCGTACGATCACCCTCCCATCGGCGCTTGCACCGTGGGACTTGATGATCGATTGGTTAGCGGCTCTCTCGGGCGATCCCCGGCGCGTCGCTGCCCGCGCGCGCCGCGACGGCCATCGCCTGCCGCGGCGCGGGTTGTGCGAACCAGTGCTCGAAGGCCAGCGCACCCTGCGAGACGAGCACGTCGATGCCGTCGACGACGGTAGAGCCGGCGCGCCGCGCCGCCGCGACCAGCGCGGTCTCGCGGGCGCCATAGACCAGGTCGACGACGCACGCGTAGTCCGCGACGGCGGCAGCCGCCAGCGGGCTCTCCGATGGGTCGGCGAGACCCACCGGCGTGCAGTTCACGACCAGCGCAGCGGGCACGGGCTCGGCCACCGGCGTCCCCCCCAGCTCTGCGCACAGCTCGCGGGCGCGCTCCGGTGTGCGCGCGTGCACCAGCACGTCGCCGGCGCCGGCGCCCAGCAGCGCCCAAACGACAGCGCGCGCGCTCCCGCCCGCACCCAGCACGAGTGCGTCACGCCCGGCCGGCGACGCCGGCAGCGCCCCGAGCAGGCCTGGCGCGTCCGTGTTGGAGGCCTCGATCTGCTCGCCGCGGAACGTGAGCGTGTTGGCGGCGCCGATCGCGCGCGCGCCCGGCGAGGCAGTGTCCGCCAGCCCGAGCGCTGCTCGCTTGTGGGGGATCGTGACGTTGGCGCCCGCGAAGCCCGCGACAGGCAGCGCTCGCACGGTTTCGACGAATAGCTCCGGCGGTATCGGGAGGCGCTGGTAGCGCCAGCCCGCCAGCCCGCACGCGCTCAGGGCGGCGGCGAACATCTGCGGTGAGCGACTGTGGGCGACCGGCCAGCCGAGCACGCCGAGACGGCGACGCTCCCCGGAGGCGCCGGCGGCGCCCTCGGTCACGGCCGGCAGCTCTGGGGCGAACGCCCGCCGTTCGCCGCCTTGGCGGACTGGTAGCGCTTGGCGTCGGCGAGGAACTGCTGATAGCTCGTCGTGAAGGCGTCCTCACCGCACGTACCCGGCTTGACCACGTAGAAGAGGTAGGGCACGTGGGCCGGGTCGGCGGCGGCGCGCAGCGATGCGAGCCCCGGGTTGGCGATCGGCGTCGGCGGCAGACCGTCTCGCAGTCGCGTGTTGTACGGCGTGTTCAGCGCGAGATCGGCGTCGGTCAGCGGTCGGCTGAAGTCGCCGCCGAGCCCGTACAGGATCGTCGCGTCAATGCCCAGCGGCGTGTGCTGGCGCAGGCGGTTGTAGATCACGGCCGCGATCAGCGGGCGCTCACGGTCGAGCAGTGCTTCCTTCTCGACCATCGAGGCGACGATCACCACGTCGTACGCGGACAGGTGGAGCCGGTGAGCTCCCGCCAGCGAGACGCTGGCGAAGTGGCGCTTGAAGTCGGCGAGCTGGTCGTCGACCAGTTGGAGCACCGGGGCGCCGGCGCGCAACTGGAAGGTGTCGGGGAAGAGAAAGCCCTCGAGCGAGACGCCGCGCGGGGCGCCGTAGGCCGCCGGGTCCAGCCGCGGCGAGCGCCTGGTCGCTTGCAGGTAGCTGCCACGCAGGCCATCGGCGCGCACGAGCTTGGCGATGCCGACGCGATCCATGCCCGGCGCGATCGTCACCGTGACCGTGGGCACCACCAGCGGTCCCTTGTCCAGCGCGTCGAGCGCGGCCGAGTAGCTCATGCCGAGCGCCAGCGAGTAGCGCCCAGGACGGATGTTGGAGCCGCGCCCGCTCAGCCGGGCGTTCAGCGCGAAGAAGAAGCCCGAGGAGACGACGCCGTGGTCGGCGAGATCGTTGCCGATCTGACGCGCGCTCACCCCCTTCGGGATCACGACGCTCACACGACCGTGGCCGGAGCCATGAAATGGCTGAAAGGCCAGGACCGCAAGTACCGCGACCGCGACGAGCCCGAGCACGACGACGAGCGCCACGACGCGCGCGGCAATCCGCCGTGCGTTGAGCGGGCGACGCGGACGGACCGGTCGCGGACGGGCGCGCGGCGCGCCACGACGCAGGTGCGGTCGCCGGCGAGGCGTGGGCACCTCACCCGCCGGCTCGCCGCGCTCGACGATCGGCTCCGCGCCCCCAGGCGCCTGGATGCGAATAAGACCAGGCGGCCGCGCGCCATCAGCCGCGTTCTCCGGCACGAACGCATCGGCATCCGGAGGGTCAGGCGCGGGCGCCGCGAGGTCCGGCTGAGCGGGCGGCCCCTCGCCAGGCACGGGCGCCGCGCCGTCGGACTGAGCGGGCGGCCCCTCGCCGTGCGCGGGCGCCACAAGGTCCGGAGAACCGCCCCGCTCGTCGCCAGAAGCGGGCACCGCGAGGGCGGGGGGCCCGGGCGCCGCCACCGCCGGGACGGGCGCCGCGCCGCCCGGGCTGACCTTCCTCGAAGAGGGGGGAAGCCCGGCGGCGTCGGCGGCCGCGTCCCCGTCCGAAGCACCCGTCAACGAACCCCTCCGAGCCTCGCGGTCGACCCGCGCACGCTCGCGCTCCTCGGGAGTGCGCTCGGGCGACTGCGGTGAGCTGCGGCCGAAGAGTGGCATCGAGCCGTCAGAGCCTAGCCACTACTTGGCCGCTGGCATCGCGAGCCAGGCCTCCAGCAGGTGCGCGGCGGCGCGCGAGTCCTCGCTGGCCGCGCCATCACCCGCGCGGGCCTGGCGGGTGGTGAAGCGCTCATCGTGCAGCACGACCTCCACGCCGACCAGCCGGGACTCCAGCAGCGCAGCGAACTCCCGTGCGATCCGCGTCTGCGCGCTGTCGCCGCCGTCGAGCCGCAGCGGCAGCCCGACGACCACGGTGGAGACGTCGTGGGCCTCGACGAGCGCGACGATCGCGGCGATCCCGCGGCGAGAATCGGGGAGAACCACGGGCGCCAGCGGGCTCGCCAGCGTGCCAGTCGGATCGCTCAGCGCAACGCCGCAGCGAGCGGCTCCGTGGTCGAGCGCGAGCACGCGCCCGCGGGCGGCGTCCGCACCCCCGGCTGTCGGCGTCAGAGCGATGCCTCGATCGCGGAGCGCGCGACGTCGAGAGCGTCCTCGAGCCTGGCGACGTCGCGGGCGCCGGCGCGCGCAAGCGTGTCGCGCCCGCCGCCGCCGCCGCCGACGGCGGCGGCCGCTTCGCGCACGATCGTGCCCGCCTTGACACCACGCTCCACGAGCGCCGGCGCGACCGACGCGACGAGCGCGACACGCCCGTCGAGCTCGCTGGCGAGCACGATCGCGGCGTCGCCGAGCCGCGCCTTCAAGCGGTCGACCGTCGCGAGCAGGGTCTGCTCGTCGCCGACCGAGACGCGCCCGACCAGGAGCACGGCGCCGTCATCGCGGCGCACTGCCTGCTCGGCGAGCGCGTCGATGTCGACGGAAGCGCCGGACGAGGCGCCGTCGCGGCTGGACTGCTCGAGCTCGCGGCGCTGGCGCTCGCGTGCCGCGAGCGCATCGAGCACCTCCTCAGGCCGGGTGCGCAACGTGCGCGCGACCTCCGTGAGCACCTGGTCGCGGTCGCGCAGCAGCTCGACGGCAGCGGGGCCGGTGATCGCCTCGATGCGCCGCACGTTCGCCGCGCTCGAGCTCTCCGAGAGGACCTTGAAGACGCCGATCTCCGCCGTGCTGCGAACGTGCGTACCGCCGCAGAGCTCCCGTGAAAAGGTCCCGTCGCCGACCTCGACCATGCGAACGACGTCGCCGTACTTCTCGCCGAACAGCGCCATCGCCCCGAGCCGGCGCGCTTCCGAGAGCGTCGTCGTCAGCGCCCGTACGGGCAGGTTATCCAGCACGCGCCTGTTGACCTCGTCCTCGACGTCGCGCAGCTCCGCCTCGGTCAGCGCCGAGCCGTGGCTGAAGTCAAAGCGCAGCTTGTCGGGCCCTACGGCGGAGCCCGCCTGGCGGACGTGCGGGCCCAGGCGCTCACGCAGCGCCGCGTGCAGCAGGTGCGTGGCGGTGTGGTTGCACTCGGTGCCGTGGCGGGTGGCGCGGTCCACGCGCGCGTGCACGCGCTCGCCGGGCATCAGCTCACCGCGCTCGAGCTCGAGCACGAGCGCCTGGTCATCGCCGAGCCGCACAACATCGGTGACGCGCGCGCGGCAGTCGCCGGAGGCACACTCGAGCACGCCCGAGTCCGACACCTGACCACCGCCCGCTGGATAGAAGGGCGACTCTGCGAGCTTTGCGAGCACACGACCGTTGTCGCGCTCCAGCGCTGCCACCGTCGTGTCCTGCTCGACCGCGCCGTAGCCTGTGAACTCGGTGCGAAAGCCCGCACTTTCGGCCCACGAGCGCACGCGATCGCCTGTGCCGTCACCACCGCCTCGCGCCGCCGCCGGGGTCGATGCGCGCGCGCGGGCGCGCTGTGCGTCCATCAACACGCTGAAGCCGGCGCTGTCGACGCCGAGACCGTGCTCGGCGGCCAGCTCCATCGTCAGGTCGATCGGGAATCCGTAGGTGTCGTGCAGCCGGAAGGCGTCGTCGGACGCGATCGTCGTCGCGCCGCGCTCGCGCGCCGCCGCGATCAGCTCGTCGAGTAGCCGCGAGCCCTGCTCGAGCGTGCGCCCGAACCCCTCCTCCTCGGCGATCAGCCACTGCTCGATCGCCGCGCGCTGCTCGTGCAACTCGGGGTACGCCGCGCCCATCAGCTCGATCACCCGCTCGCCGAAGCGCACGAGAAACCCGGGCGCCATCCCCAGCGTGCGGCCCTGCTGGATCGCGCGGCGCATCACCCGCCGCAGCACGTAGCCGCGATCCTCGTTGGACGGGACCACGCCGTCCGCCACCAGGAACGTCATCCCGCGACCGTGGTCGGCGAGGATCCTGAGCGCGCGATCGACTTCGCCGCCCTCCCCCATGCGGCGGCCGCTGAGCTGCTCGCCGAGCTCGATCAGCGGCACGAACTGATCGGTCTCAAAGACCGACTCCACGCGCTGCTGGATCGCCGCCATCCGGTTGAGGCCGAGCCCCGTGTCGATGTTCTTGCCGGGCAGCGGCGTCAGCGTGTTGACGGGATCCTGGCGGTACTGCATGAAGACGAGGTTCCAGTACTCCAGGAAGCGCTCGTTGTCTCCGCCCGGCCGGTCCTCGGCGGCGCCGAACTCAACGCCGCGGTCGAGGTACAGCTCCGAGCACGGGCCGCACGGTCCGATCGGGCCCGCCTGCCAGAAGTTCTCCGAGCGCGGGCAGGCGACGATCCGCTCACGCGGGACGCCGACCTCCAACCACGCCTCGATCGCCTCCTCGTCGGGGCCCAGGCCCAGCTCCTCATCGCCTTCGAATACCGTGATCCAGATGTCCTCGGGCTTCAGCGCGAAGCCATCGAGCGACAGCTCCCACGCATACTCCACAGCCCCCCGCTTGAAGTAGTCTGCGACGGAGAAGTTTCCCAGCATCTCGAAGAACGTCAGGTGACGCGTCGTCAGCCCGACCTGGTCGATGTCGACCGCGCGAAACACCTTCTGGCAGCTCGTCAGGCGCTGATGCGGAGGACGCTCACGTCCCTCGAAGTAGGGCTTCAGCGGCTGCATGCCGGCCGTCGTCAACAAGACCGACGGATCGTGCTCAGCCGGCACGAGCGAGCCGGAGCGTACCCGCATGTGGTCGCGCTCGACGAAGAACGCCAGGAAGCGCTCGCGGATCTCGTCGGAGGTCATGGACGCCGAGTCTAGGTGGGATTCGGAGCCTCGACGAACGCCGGCGCGAGACAGTCACGCACTGGCGGCGATCGTGCCCCAGCCGAGCACGACATCGCCGGCCATCATGCACGCGACCTGGCCCGGCGCGACGGCCTCCGCCGGCTCGTCGAGGTCCAGCACGAGGTCGGCGTGGCGCCCCGCCGCCGGCGAGCCGTCGATCCGGCACTCCAGGCGCCGCGAGCGGTAGCGCAGCTTGACGGCGTCCACGCGCCCGCCGTCGCGTCGCAGCACCGCGTCTCGCAGGGCGACCCGCCTTCGGAGAAGCGCATCGCGGGGACCGACGACGACCCGATTCGTCGTCGCGTCGGTCGCCAGCACGTATAGAGGCTCGCCGCCGCCGAGTCCCAGCCCGCGTCGCTGGCCGACGGTGAAGTCCTGGTGGCCGCGATGCCGTCCGACGGGCTCACCGGCGCGGTCGACGACGTCTCCGTCGCGCGGCGCAAGGTTGCCGTGGCGGTGAAGGAAGTCCTGGCGGCGCGTGCCGGCCAGGAAGCACAGGTCCTGCGACTCCGGCGCCCCCGCGACCGACAGCGCCGCCGCTCGCGCGCGCGCGCGGACTTCGGTCTTGTTCAGCTCGCCGAGCGGAAAGCTCATGCGCGCCAGCGACTCGGGCGCGAGCGCCGCGAGCATGTAGCTCTGGTCCTTGGACTGGTCGACCGCGGAGCGCAACAGCGGACCGTCGCCGTCGTCGACGATGCGCGCGTAATGGCCGGTCGCGAGCCGCGCGGCGCCGAGGCGCTCGGCCAGGTCGAGCATCGCGTCGAGGCGAACGTGGCCGTTGCAGCGCACGCATGGGTTCGGCGTCTCCCCGGCCGCGTGCGCGGTGACGTAGTGGGCGACGACGCCGGCACGGAACTCGTCGCGCAGATCGATCGTCAGGTGCGGCAGGCCCATTCGGTGAGCGAGCGCCCGCGCCCGGCGAACGGCCTGCGCCGAGCAGCACGAGCGTTCACCGTCGTGCTCGGGGTCGGCCCACAGCTCGAGCGTCACGGCGACGGCCTGCAGATCGTCCTCCCCCACGAGCAGCGCGGCGACGGCGGAATCGACGCCGCCACTGAGCGCCACGAGCGTGCGTCCGGCGACGGGGACGAGCGCCGCGTGCGCCCGCGCCGCACCGCCGAGTGCCCGGTGCAGGGCGTCGGTGGCGAGCTCCGCCGCGTGCAGCTTTCCGGGGCTCAACCCGCCGAGCTCGGCGGCCACCGCGGCCGCACTCACGCGGGCGGCGTCCAGCAGCGGCGCGCCGCTGACGAGCGAGACCGTCGCGCTCGCGGCCGCCACGATCGCGCCACACCCGCTCGCGTCGAAGCCGGCATCGGTGACGCGTTCACCGTCGACGGCAACGTCGATGCGCACGAGGTCCCCGCACGGTGCGCCGCCGGCGGCGCCGCTGAACCCGCCCAGCGGCCGGTGCCCTACGCCAACCGGATACTCCAGATGCTCTGAGAACGGGTGATCGAACGCCGAAGCCACGCCTGAGAGGCTAGCCGCGCGCGGGCGGATAGCGACGTTGAGGCGATCAGCTGCGGGCGTCGTAGATCGCCTGCGTGATGTTCTCGCTGGCGACGAGCCCCGTCATCTCCTGAACGCCGTTCTTGGAGATCACCAGCAGCGTCGGCGACTGCGTGATCGCCAGCTGCCCGGTGATCGCGCGGTAGCGGTAGAGGTCGGCGAGCGGTACGGCACGCTTGACGATCTGGCCGCCCTGAGTCCCGATCCCGGCCAGCTCGGAGCGAACCGCGTCGTCGTCGGCGGAGCCGGGCTTGTAGAAGAGCAGCAGGAAGACCTGGCCGTTGGTGGCCGGGTCGGCCGCCCCCGGAACGCGCACCACGGCGCTCGGATGCTGGTTCGTGGGCACCGTCGCGGCAGGCGCGGCGGGCTGGGCGGACGGCGTCGGCTGGGCGGGCTGGGTTGGCTTGCTCGGCTGGCCCGCGCTCGGGTCGCCAGATTCCCGCGCGGCCTCGCCCTGGCTCTGGCGGACCACCTGCTGGGCCCTGGACACGGCGCTGCCGAAGAACGGCAGCTTCGTCCCGTGCGTGGGCGCGCTGGACGTCGCCGTGGGCGTGGGGTGCGTGGCTGCATTCGAGCCGCTGCTGCTGCCCGACGGCCTGAGCGCGACGAACCACACCAACGCGCACGCGAGCACGACGCCAAGCAAGATCTGATAGGGGCGCGAAAGCTCCATTCCCGGTCCTGCATCGGCAGGAATCCAAGCGCGGATTAGCGCAACCCCCTCAGCTAGGCGGTTCTACGCGCAAGCCCAGCTCGCGCAGCTGCGCGGGATCCACCGGCGCCGGCGCGCCGGTCAGGGGATCGAGCGCGGTCAGCGTCTTCGGAAACGCGATCACATCGCGGATCGATGCGGCGCCCGCGAGTTGCGCGACGATCCGGTCCAGTCCCATCGCGATTCCGCCGTGCGGTGGCGCCCCATAGCCAAGCGCGTCGATCAGGAAGCCGAAGCGTTCCTGCGCTTCCTCGGGACCGATGCCGACGAGCTCGAGCACACGCCGCAGGACATCCGGGCGGTGCGTGCGGATCGAGCCGCCGCCGATCTCGTGGCCGTCGAGCACGAGGTCGTACGCGCGCGAGCGGAGGCTCGCGGGGTCATCGAGGTCGCCGACCGGCGCGGTGAACGGATGATGCAGCGAATCCCAGCGCCCGCTTTGCGGGTCGTGCTCGAACATCGGAAAGTCGGTCACCCAGAGCGCGCGATGCTCGCCCGGGGCCACCAGCTCGAAGCGCTGCGCCAGCTCCAGTCGCAGCGCCCCCAGCACGCGCGCCACGAGCGCCTGCTGGTCTGCGACAAAGAACAGCAGGTCGCCGGGCCAGGCCTCGAGCGCCGCGACAATTGCCGTGCGCTCCGGGTCGGAGAGGAACTTGGCGATCGGGGAGCGCCAGCTGCCGTCCTGCTCGACGAACGCGTACGCGAGGCCCTTGGCGCCCAGCCGGCGCGCCTCCTCGGTCAGCGCGTCCAGCTCCGAGCGTGCAAGCTCCCGCGTCCCGGCGTTGATCGCGCGCACGACACCGCCCTCTTCGAGCGCCCCGGAGAAGACGCGCGCCTCGGTCCCGGTCAGCGTTGCCGAGAGGTCGACGATCTCCAGCCCGAAGCGGGTGTCGGGACGGTCGGATCCGTAGCGCGCAAGCGCGTCGTCGTAGTGCAGCCGCAGCCACGGCGGCGGCCCGACCGCCGTGGCGCTCTCGCCGACCTCGAAGACGGCGGTCATCACCTCCTCCATCAGCTCGATCACGTCGTCCTCCTCGACGAAGCTCATCTCGAGGTCGAGCTGCGTGAACTCGGGCTGGCGGTCGGCCCGCGAGGCCTCGTCGCGAAAGCAGCGCGCGATCTGGTAGTAGCGCTCCAGCCCGCCGACCATCAGCAGCTGCTTGAACAGCTGCGGCGATTGGGGAAGCGCGTAGAACGTCCCGCGCGGCGCGCGCATGGGAACGAGGAAATCGCGGGCGCCCTCCGGCGTGGAGCGTGTCAGCAGCGGCGTCTCGACCTCGACGAAGTCGCGCGCGTCGAGCTCGGAGCGGATCCTCGAGATCACCGCGTGGCGCAGCTCCAGCGCCGAGCGCAGCGGTGTCCGGCGCAGGTCGAGCGCGCGGTGGCGCAGCCGCAGCGTCTCGTCGACGGGGCCGTCGTCGTCGATCGGAAACGGCGGCGTCGCGGCGTCGCCGAGCAGCTCGAAGCGCTCGACGACGAGCTCGACCCCACCGGTCGCCAGCTCCGGATTGACGTTCTCGGCGTCACGCAGCGCCAGCGTGCCCAGAGCTGTGATCACGTCCTCGGAGCGCAGCCGGTGCGCGGCCGCGTGCGCGTCGGCGGCGTCGGGCCGGAAGACGAGCTGCAGCAGACCCGATCGGTCGCGCAGGTCGATGAAGATCAAGCCGCCGTGGTCGCGGCGGCGATGGACCCAGCCCGCCACGACGATCCGCTCGCCAGCCTGCGACGGGCGTGGCGCACCGCACCAGGTATCGCGATAGCGGTTGGGTCGCGGCGCGTGCTTCATCGCCGGCGCAGGACCTGCGCGATCAAACCCTCGGAGGCGGTCTCCGTCTGCTCGCCGGTATCCATCTGGCGCAGCGCGACGCCGTCTGCGCCCAGCAGCGCCACGAAGCGCGCGCCGAGCCGGTCGGCGTGCTTGAGCTGTCCCTTGGGAAACGATCGCCCGGCCAGCTCCAGCTGCGCGTGCAACCCGGCTTGCCGCGCCTGCGTCGCGAGCGCGAAGGCGACGCGCCGCCGCTGCGGCGCGTCGAAGCCGACGTAGAGGTCGACGGGAGCGCCGGCGCGCGCCAGCGGCTCGCCGGCGAGCAGAATCCGCTCGACGCCGGCCGCCCAGCCGCAGCCGGGCGTCGGCGGGCCGGCGAGCTGCTCGATCAGCCCGTCGTAGCGCCCGCCGCCGCCGACGCCGCGCTGCGCCCCCAGCTCGGCTGACTCGAACTCGAACACCGTCCGCGTGTAGTAGTCGAGGCCGCGGACGAGCATCGGGTCGACCTCGTAGGCCAGGGACGCGTCGTCGAGCAGCTCGCGCACGGCGGTGAAGTGCTCGCGATCGGCGCTGTCCAGCGCGTCGAGCAGCTTCGGCGCAGTCGCGATGACCGCCCGCGTTCCGGCGTGATCGGAGTCGAACGCGCGCAACGGGTTGCGCTGCATCCGCTCGCGGACCTCGGTGCTCAGCTGCTCGGCGTGGCGGTTGAGGTGCTCGATCAGCTGCTCGCGATAGAGCGCGCGCGTCCGCGGCGTGCCGAGCGAGGACAGCCGCAGCCGCAGCCCGCGCACTCCGAGTGTGTCGAACAGCTCGGCGAGCAGCAGGATCGACTCGGCGTCGACGGCGGGATCGTCGGATCCAATCGCCTCCGCACCGACCTGCCAGAACTGGCGGTAGCGACCCGCCTGCGCGCGCTCGAAGCGAAAGAAGCTCGACATGTACCACAGCTTCACCGGCTGGGGGCGACGGCTCATGCCGTGCTCGAGATAGGCGCGGCAGACCGGCGCGGTGCCCTCGGGGCGCAGCGTCAGCGAGCGCCCGCCAGCGTCCTCGAAGGTGTACATCTCCTTCTCGACGACGTCGGTCGCTGGCCCGACACCGCGCGCGAACAGCTCCGTCGCCTCAAACGCCGGCGTCTCGATGCGCTCGTAGCCGGCCGCCTCCAGCACACCGCGGGCGCGTTGCTCCACCTCCGCGTATGCCGCCGCCTGCTCGCCCAGCACGTCACGCGTGCCGCGCGGCGCCTTGAGCCGCTCGCTCAATGGCTCGCCAGCGCCTGCAGGAACGGGTTGGTCGCGCGCTCGCGCACGAGCGTCGTCTCACCCATGTGGCCCGGGTAGACGTGAGTGTCGTCGTCGAGCGTGTCGAGCAGATGCGCGATCGAGCGCTCGAGCGTCGGCCAGTCCCCACCGGGAAGGTCGACGCGCCCGACCGATCCGGCGAACAGCACGTCGCCGGACAGCAGCGCCCCCTCGTCGGGGATCGAGTAGGCGACGTGGCCGGGGCTGTGGCCGGGAGTGAAGAGCACATCGATCGTCAGGCCGGCGAGCGTCAGCGTCTCGCCGCCTTCGACGAGCACGTCGGCGTCATAGCTCTCGAACGGGCCGAAGCCCGGCCACGGGACGTAGTCCATGATGTGCGCGAGCACCTCGCGCTCGATCTTCGGGCAGTAGACGGGCGCGCCCGTCGCACGCGCCACCGGCGTCACGGCGCCGACGTGATCGAAGTGCGTGTGCGTCAGCAGAATCGCCTCCAGCTCGGTGACACCGAGCGCGTCGAGCGAGTCCAGCAGCCGCTGAGGCTCGTCGCCGGGATCGACGATCACTCCCTGCGCCGACCCGGCAAGCCGGACGATGTAGCAGTTCTCCTGGACCGGCCCGACGGTGAAGCAGCGTGCGTCGATCATTTCGACTTCTTGCGCTGGCGGCGGTGGTAGAGAAACATGTCCGTGTAGTAACCGAGCACGGTGTAGAGGGCGAGCACGAAGACCAGCAGGCTGATCCCCGAGACGGGCTTGACCTTCAGCACGACGATCGCAGCGATCAGGAAGATGCCCGACGCGACCAGCGCCCGGTTGAACGAGTTGCGCCAGGTCGGCGGCTTGTTGAGGCGCTCCTCGCGGCGCAGCGCCGACTGCGCCTGCTTGTCGAGCTTGCGCTCTTCCGGGCGGGGCTTGCGTCCTGTGCGACCTCGTGCCTCGATCGTGCCGGCCGCCGTGCCGCGGTGCTTGGTCCGGCGCTTGCGCTTCGTCTGGGCCACGCTCAGGAGGTTAGTGCGTTTGCCAGCACGTCCTCGAGCGCGGCACCACCTTGCAGGGATACTTTTTCCGGGAATCCGGCAAGCGCCACCCGCGGCGCCAGGCCGACCAGCTCCGCGCCGGCGACTGGCGCACTGCGCGCGACCGCGGCGACGACGTCGGCGAGCGAGACGGCGGCCGGATCCTCGATGTTCGTGGAGACCTGAACCGCGTCGCGCGAGTCCAGCGCGAGCCCCAGCGCGCGCACCCCCGGCATCCCCTGGCTGCCGCCCTCACGGATGCGTGCCGCGATCGCCTGCGCCTGCTCCAGCGTCGCCGGAGCGCGCAGCTCGACGTTGAAGGCCACGAGCGGGGCACGCGCGGCGACGAGCGTCGCGCCGGCGCTCGCGTGCGTCCGCGAGGGCCCGAAGTCGGGCACCAGCTCGCCGCTGGCCAGCCGCCGTGCAAGCCCTTCGGTGGACCCGCGCCGCAGCGTCGCGCGCGTGCGCCCCCCCGCGAGCGAGCCGTACAGCAGCACCGGGATCCCCAGCTCGCCGAGCATGTCGGCGAGCACGAGCGCCTCGGCGCAGGCGGCCCCGCGACG
>Ga0182024_10017455_pt1 | contig 13474 bp, 8 predicted proteins | sample P32metaG_FD_120480 | JGI IMG/M metagenome (GOLD analysis project Ga0182024, IMG submission 120480) | Permafrost microbial communities from Stordalen Mire, Sweden - P3-2 metaG (Illumina Assembly) | ecosystem: Environmental > Terrestrial > Soil > Wetlands > Permafrost | place: Sweden: Stordalen...
ACACTAGGCTATGAAGTACAAAAACGGCTCCCGCGATTTTTCGCTTTCATTCATTAGCAAACGGGCCGCCCTTGCCATCCCGCTTTTAGTTTTTCGTTCCGACCAACCGAACTCAACCTCACCTGAATCCAACTAGACCTTATGAAGATAACCTCGACAATCACCAAAAAACTTCTGGCGACACTGGTACTGTTGGTGGCGCTCATGTTCGCCTGGTCGGCGTCAGCCATCAACTCCAACGGCACCGGCGGCGGGGACTGGAGTGCCCCCACCACGTGGCAGGGTGGTGTTGTGCCCACGACGTCTTCCCAGGCCGTCATTCAAAGCGGCGACACCGTCATCGTTTCGGACTCCGAAGCATTCAACTCCATGTCCGTCAACGGGATATTAACCATAAACAGCACCGGGACTCTTACAATGAGCGGTACTGGCGTCGTATCGGTGAATGGAACCATCAATAATAGTGGCATCTTGGTCAACAGCGTGACTAGTGGTTCGGCATTTGCAGGCTCCGGCACGTTCAATAATTTCGCGGGCGCCACAGTAGATTTCACTGCTGATACCTTTTTCCCTAGCCAGTTTATGTACATGGGATGGCCGAATACCTTAAATTTCGCCGTGAACAGCACCGTCGAATTTAGCGGGACTTCCACATGCAATGGCGAATATGATTTAGCCTTTCCTTGCAGCGTGCTGGTGGCAGGCGGGACTCTGAGCAGTGGATCACCTCTGTTTTTTGATGGAAATCTTACCTATAACAGCGGAACTCTAAATTTTAGTGGTGGGACGGAGACATTCGCGGGCACGGCCAATCAAAGCATCAGCGGGACGTCAGAGCCTGCCTTTAACACACTAGTCGTCGACAACACCGGTACCCCCCCCGGCAACACGGTTTACGAGTATAGTGGCACTCAGGCCACAACCACTCTCACCGCCGGCAATCTCGATGTGGCGGCCGTCGCCGCCGGGGCCAACAACGTCGGTGACATTACGCTGGCCTCCAGCACCACCCTCACCGTCACTAATGCCGTGGCCAACGGCTACGTGTCGGGCACCACCCTGACCGGAGGCGCTTCCGCCTCGGGTTTGGTGTTTGATTTCACCGGCGTAAATCCCAGCACCACGGCGGCGTCTCTCGAGTTGAGCGGCGCCATCAGCGGCCTTACTTCCGCCGACGGCTCCACCATCACCATCTTGGGTACCGGCATCCCGACTGGTGCCTCAGTTTATCAACTGGCTTCCTTTGCCGCCAGCACCGCCCCCAGCTTCTCAACCGTCAACTCGCCGAGTGGGCTGATATGTACGATAACCACATCCGCGACCGGGATTACCATGACCGTGGCGACGGCGGGTGGCCCCCCCCCGCCGCAACTGTTCATCACCCTTTCGGGAACAAATGTCATTTTGACATGGTCGGGACCCGGTTTCAATTTGGAATCCACCACAAATCTTGTTTCACCGGTTGTCTGGACTCCGATCAGCGGGCAGAATGCCGTGACCAATCCCGCCTTAGGCACACAAATGTTTTACCGTTTAAGCCAGTGATTGCTTACGGAAACGCTGATTAAAGGCTGTTTCTACGTTTCCGATTTCCGACGGCAGACAGTGAAGCTTTTTCGGACGAAAGTGGGTGCAGCCGAATTAGTATTCGCTTGCCGGGAAGGCGGTTAGGCGCAAGTTTCCAAGCTACATCTTTGTGCAGGTATTCGATAGCAGCCGTATATGACATATTCGTAGTAAATAGCCTTTGAATTTAAATTGTTGAGATGAAAAGATTGACGTCCTCATTGGCGTTAAAGACGTTGCAGTTGCTAACTATTACTATGAAGTCCGTAGCCCCTATCATCCTTGCAGCAGTTTTTGTTTGCTGGGTGGCGGTGGCTGTGCCTGTAACGACAAATTCATACTCCCTCATTTACACCTCGGCACCACCGAATAATCCCCTCAAGGGTTTTATGCCTTATACGGGCAGTTATACGACGTTTCCTTATAGCATGGAGTGGAGTTATCTCCCATTGCGTTCATTGATGAGCGGGCCAACAAATTTTAACTGGGCCAGCCTCGACCAGTTACTCAGCAACGACGTCAATCGCGGTCATCAAACGGTGTTTCGCGTCTATCTTGATTATCCCACATTGCCCACTGGCATACCACAGTATCTACTCGACGCAGGACTGATTACACACAGCTACAATGATTATGGCAACAACGGCATCAGCGTTAGCCCGGATTACAGTAACCCGCTGTTGGATCAAGCGCTGACGAATTTCATTGCTGCGCTTGGGGCTCGTTACGACGGTGACCCGCGCATTGGCTTCATCGAACTTGGATTGCTCGGCTACTGGGGCGAATGGCACACATACCCGGAGACCAGTTGGTTCGCGTCGATTGCAGTGCAGGAAGAAGTACTGGCGGCGTATGCAAGTGCATTTAGTAAAACTAAATTGCTCGTGCGCTGGCCTAGTGGCACCAACTCGATGGCGCAGCGCATCGGTTATCACGACGATTCGTTTGCGTATCAAACAATTGATCCGCCCAGTTATAATTTTTTGGGTCTGCTCAAGGCTGCAGGCGAAACGAACAAGTGGCAAACGCAGCCTATTGGCGGCGAAGTTTATCCACCAGAACAGTCCTGCATATGGGACACCAACCAGCCTTCTTGCGTACCAGCAGGGCAGGATTTCACCGACTGTGTAAACTTTACCCACGCCTCATGGATGTTGAACCAGGGCGTGTTTAGCCCAGGGTTCACCGGTGCGCAGGAAACTTTGGCTTTGGCTGGTGCTCGACAGTTGGGATACGAGCTTTATGTTACCAACGCACAGTTGATCGATGCCCGACTGTCTGGGCCGTTGAACGTCTCCTTGCAGATTCAGAATACCGGCGTCGCACCATTTTATTACAACTGGCCGGTGCAAATCGGCGCTCTCGACAGCAGCAACACACTTGTGCAGACATGGACAATACCGTGGACGCTCACTTCAATCCTTCCCGCGTCCACGAACACTATCTGGAGTTACACCCAAACCAATCATGGCTTGGCCATCGGCCAATACAAACTCTTGCTACGCGTACAAAATCCGCTCACGAATGGTGTGTCGTTCAATTTTGCCAACCAGACCCAAGGTGCCAACCTTGCTGGCTGGCTTACACTGGGACAGTTTTCAGTGTTGCCCGACCTCACGCAGCCAACGTTGAGCGGCAGTTGTTCCCTTCCTGATTTTTACCTTCAGGTCAACAACGCCGCACCGGGAGTATGGACCGTTGAGCGCACAACCGATTTAGTAGTATGGACACCATTGCTAACAACTAACACAAGTACGACCGAATGGAATTTCACCGATGAGATTTCATCACAGGCGCAATTCTACCGTGTGGTGGGTGAGCCTTAAATCCCAATGAATCAAACAACACCAAATAGCTGTAGTGCAATAACCATCAGGAAATAAACGCAACCAAAATAAATAAACGAACATAAAACCAAACATTTTTCAAACTCAATTCCCCTAAAAAAAAAATCCAAAAAAACAACCTCCCATGAAAACTAAAAAAATAGTGAAAACAAAAATACAGCGATGCCTCTTATCGGCTTTAGCTGGTTTCGCGCTGATATGCTCGGCCAATGTAGTCGCGGCTCAAAACTTAGTGATCGCCAACTTCAACACGGGCCTAGACACATTCTCGGGTACGTCGAGGCTCGACCCAAGCGACATCGTCTGGGATCCATCGCAGGACGCCGATGGGAACCCAAACAGTGGATCGATGCACATCACCGTGCCTTGGACATCCGCCGGAGAAAGTTATAGAGATGTTCAGATAGCCTTTGGACCATTCAGCATCACTAACCCAGCTTCTGAATATGTGACGTTTCAGGCCTATGTCAAGATTGACACAACGAACTCTTTTCCATCATTGGACGGGGGTTATGGACAGTATGCACTTTGGTTCAGTGGCGGGACTAACAACAGCTTTTACCAGGTGGTGGGCGAAACTCCCCTGATTGTGACAAATGGGTGGCAGCTCATCAGTGTTAACTTGGCATCGGTTCCGAATGATCTCTATACCGGAGTTTGGTTTGGGTTCGTCTCCGATGGCTCCAAAGCTAACACCAACACATTCGCATGCTGGCTTGACAAAATGAGCCTTCAGGCTCCCGTGTTCACAAATCGGCCGACGCTAAGCCTCGTCAAACCTCCCCCTCTAGGCCTGACCTGTCTTTCCAGCCAGGCTGGCGGCACCTATCAGCGCCAGATAATCGGAACGGTCGGCGGCAACTATTCCTGGAACACGGCCACTGCAGTCTCAAACACAACAACGTATTCCATGACCATTACGAACTTTCCAGGCGTGGCCTACTCCGGCTATGAAGCCCATATGTACCTGATTAATAGCCCTTCATATGGTCAAGTTGATGCTAACGTTGATTATAATGCGGTGAACTGCACGTACTTTACCGTCTACGACAACGGGGATGGTTCGGCGTCGGGCGATTTCCGCTACAAAGTGAACAATGTAGGTGGTGGTGAGAATTTTACTACACTTACAAATGGGAGTACCGATGAATATGTTTACTGCGCAGCTGGACCATTGGGAAAGTGGAGTCTGACTTTTAATAACAATACCAACGTCACCATGACGGCTCCCGACGGCACCACTAACATGTTCAGTGTTTCCGCCAGTGATATGAATAATTTCCAAGATCCGTTGTATGTTTACGTCGGCACCCGGCCGAATGACAATTCGCGCATTGGACAGTGGGCGACCTTCAACAAGTTCACGATCACCGGTGCGGCGGCCTCGATCAACGACCAATTCACGAATCTTAATCTCAGCACTTGGTTAGTGAGCGCTGCGGATACCAATGGTATTATTATTACCACTCCAGATACAAAATACTGGATGACCTGGCCCACACCGGACGCAGGTTTCACCAACGTCTTCGCTACGGATAATCTCAAAAAAAGCCTGGCAAGTTCCCAGTGGTTGACCCTGCCACCCAGCGCTACCGGATGGATAAACGTGGGAGGGTTTGAGCGTTTAAACATCATCAACCAATCAACCTTGAACACGGCATTTACGTATACCCCAACGAATAGCTTCTTCGGACTATTCCATCATTAGTTGGTAACTGGGTGGGGTGCCGGTTTTTCCGGCGCCCCTTTTCTTATGAAAGGCCGCATATGTCTATTAATTGTGCTAACCGTGCTTCCACATTGCATGTTTGGTCAACTTTTGCAGGGTGCGGATACGAATAGTATTCTGGTTACAAAACAAACAAATGTCAGTTGGTGGGTGGGTGTTATCGAACATGGTTACCAGATGCCGCTTACCAATGGTTATACGGCAAATGTGTGTGGAGAAAATTACGAAAATCAGGTTCAGCCGCTGCTATTGTCGGATCAGGGTGATGTAATCTGGTCGGAAGACCCATTCAAGATTCAGATTCAGCAGGAAAGCTTATTGGTGGAATCGAAGGGCGACCCGATACGGATCAAAGCAGGGAGTTCCCTGCGTGAAGCGTTTTTATATGCAAGCAGGACGTTTTTCCCTCCTTCTGGAAAGGCACCAGATGAACTGTTATTTTCAAGCCCCCAGTACAATACTTGGATAGAGTTAATGTATGACCAGAACCAAGCCGGTATATTGGAATATGCCAATGGCATCAGAGGTCATGGCTTTCCCGCTGGGGTTCTAATGATTGATGATAATTGGCAGGAGGATTACGGGAAATGGGATTTTAACAAAGGAAGGTTTCGAGATCCTAAAGCGATGATTGCCCGTTTGCACGCGAAGGGTTTTAAAGTAATGCTTTGGGTGTGTCCGTTTATCAGTCCCGATTGCGATGTTTATCGGGACTTGGAAAAAAGAAACCTCCTAGTAAAGGATAATTCGGGTGCGCCAGCCATCGTCAGGTGGTGGAATGGAGCAAGCGCCCTGCTCGATTTCACCAACCCCAAGGCAGTGGATTGGTTTCGCTCCCAGCTGGACTATCTGCAGTCAACCTATCAAGTAGATGGATTCAAGTTTGATGCTGGCGACAGTTATTTTTATAATGGAGTTATAGCCTCACAACCTGTATCGCCCAATACACATTCAGAATTGTATGGGAAAATCGGTCTTAATTACCCGTTGAATGAATACCGGGCAATGTGGAAAATGGGCGGTCAGCCCCTCGGTGAACGATTAAGCGACAAGGCACACTCGTGGACTGACCTTCAGAAATTAGTTCCCGATATGATTCTTGAAGGATTGATGGGCTATCCATTCTCCTGTCCAGACATGATAGGCGGAGGTGAATTTACGTGCTTTCTGCCAGGTTCGTCGACCATTGACCAAGAGTTGATTGTGCGTTCTGCGCAATGCCAGGCTTTGATGCCCATGATGCAATTTTCTGTGGCTCCCTGGCGGGTACTCGATAAAGCCCATCTGAAAGCTGTCCTTAAAGCTGTCAAGGTGAGAGAGGAATATAAAGGTTATATTTTGAAACTAGTCAAGGAAGCGGCGGTGACGGGTGAGCCGGTTGTCCGTTCCATGGAATATGTTTTCCCGCATCAGGGGTATGAACGGGTTAATGATCAGTTTATGCTGGGAAATCAAGTTCTTGTTGCTCCAGTATTGCAGAATGGGACCAGCAAAAGAGAAGTGGTTCTTCCAATGGGTGCGTGGAGAGGATTTGATGGAAAGCTGTACCAAGGTCCGGCTGAACTTTCGCTGGCGGTTGGGTATGATGAGTTGTGTTATTTTGAAAAATCGGAGTAACCAGGCACCGCGTTGGCGTGCTTCATAATTTCACATTTACTCCCGGAGGAACCCTACCGCCCAAGGTATTTCAAAACCGCTTCAGTCCGGGAGTGGACATGCAACTTGTTGTATATCCCACGGATATGAAAACGAATCCCGTCCATACTAATGTCAAGATTGTCGCCAATCTCCTTGTATTGTTTTCCGAGAGCAAGTTGCTTGAGGACTTCCATTTCACGTGGCGTGAGGTTTTCCATATTCGTCGGTACGGGATCGCTTTTGCGGAAGCGCTGGACGATACGGCGGGCGATCTGCGGTGTCATCGGTGAACCACCACTGCAGACTTCCCGAATGGCTGCCAACAGCCGGGACGGAACAGTGTCCTTTAGGAGATAGCCATCAGCGCCCGCCAAGATGGAATTAAACAGGGAATCATTATCATCATGAACTGTTAACATGAGGATATATACTCCTGGCAGGAGCACCTTCAGTGGCCTGACGCATTCCACCCCATTCATCTCTGGCAGGTTGACATCCATTAGCACCACGTCTGGCTTGTGACGGGCGATATCCGCCAGTGCTGATTTGGCATCTGCATAATCGGCCACGACGCGAATTCCGGATGCCTTTTTGAGCAATCTCACCATGCTCGCACGCAGATCATTGTCGTCTTCCACCAATGCTACAAGGACGTTCATAATTCAAAATTTGTCGTTGGTAATGGCTGTCATTATGCACGGGTAACGATCTATAAACACCTGCACAAAGATGCAGCCTGTCGTCGCCAGGTTGCTGGAAAAACGAATGAATTTAGCGGGGAAAAAGGCAGAAACACCGCAAAATAAACGAGATAGAATCATTTATCCGACGAATAAGTCATCTGCACTCGGATGGAAGTGCCTTTACCCGGTTGACTTTCGATGTGCAGCAATGCTCCAATCATCTCAATTCGTTGCCGCATATTTGCCAGACCGCTACGCCGGCTTATGGCGGCAATGGCGGTTTCGAATCCGCGGCCGTTGTCCTCCACCCGAATCTCCAGAACCCCGTCTTGAAGCGTCAGGCGCAGATGCGCTTCCGAAGCTTGAGAGTGTTTCAGGATGTTATTCAATGCTTCTGTCACCACCATAAACAAGTTATGCCGCACCTCGGCTGTGAGTGATATGACCGGCACCTCTGTCGGGAAATCCAAGTGGCAGATAATCTGTGTCGGTTGGAAAAAGTCGTACGAATACTGGCTAATGTACTGAACCAAACTGTCAAGCGTGTCATTGCGCGGGTTCACTGCCCAGATAATAGTGCCCAATCCCCGCACCGCCTTCTGGGCCGTATTCGCAATTTTCTCGGCATGTACTTCGACTTCCACGGGTAGGTCTTTATCCTCCTTGACCAGTTCACTGAGGACCATCATGTGAGTCAGACAGGCGCCAATATCGTCATGAAAATCTCTCGCAATGCGTGCGCGTTCAAGTTCCACCGCGTGAACTTGCTCTTGGTGTTCAAATCTCCGTTGCATCTTGACTTTCTCAGTGCGCCGAACCGTAAATGCTATCCCAGCCCCGCCGCTTAGGACGGCCGCCCCGATAAACCACCAAGTTTGCCAAAAATGCGGTAAAATGATTAGTTCAAAGCTTGCACCCTGAGTATTCCAGACGCCATCGTTATTACAAGCCAGCACCTGGAATTGGTAACGACCATGCGGAAGGTAGGAATAATCTGCGACCCGCTTCGTGCCGCCGTCCACCCAATCTGAATCGAGCCCATTCATTCGGTACTTGAAGCGCACTTTCTCTGGTGCTGAAAAGCTAAGGGCTGTGTAGTGGATCTCCAGTCGCCCTTTTCCAGGCGGCATTGTCAGCACCGCAGATTCCGTCTGACTGTGGACTGCAAGCTTCGGGTTTTGGACTTGTCCATCCACAATCACTTCTTCTATGTGCACTGGCGGTGGCAGGGTATTGGCATCTACCGCATCCGATCGCACGACGACCACGCCCATCAGAGTGGGGAAAAGCAGGCGTCCATTCCTCGTCATCCAACCAGAGGGTTGAAATGCACATGTGCAGGCGGACGACGGCATCCCATCGGATTGATCGAAGCTGGTGCAGGAAAAACTCTTCGTCTCCCCACGCGCAAAAGATTCCAGAGCTTTTTTTTCCACATAAAACACACCGTGAGGCGAACTGAACCAGAGTCGCCCATTGGAATCTTCAGTGATATGACAAATGGTATTGTCCGCGAGACCATCACGCGGTGTGAAGTTCGTAAACTTCCCATCACGCAAGCGGCTTAAGCCACCGTCAGCCGAGCCGATCCAAAGGGTATCATCGGCGTCCACATAAAGAGACCATGCCAGGTTGCTCAAAAGGCCGTTGGTTGTGGTATAAGAGGCAAAGTGACCGTCGTTCAAACAAAACAGCCCTGCTCCTTTGGTTCCCACCCAGAGCCGGTTTTGCTTGTCGGCTGTAATAGCCACCACCTCGTACTCATCGGAAAGCCAAGGCATGGGTGCTTTGGTGAGCTTTCCATTTTCATAGTACGCCAAACCATTCAAACATCCAAACCAGATGCGACTCTTGTGGTCTTCATAAATGACATTTACTCGATCTGAAATCTGAAGCCGATCAAACATCTGCACAAAGTGACCCTGACGGAATTGATACACGCCATACGAGGAAGTGCCAACCCACAGATTTGACTGACTATCCTCGAACAATGACCAAACGTCAGTCAGTGGAAGATCACTGGCCCCATAACGAATCATATTGGTGCCTTGGAAGCGGTAAACGCCACTATAACTGCTGCCGACCCAAATGGCTCCTTTATGGTCTTCACAGATCGAATAGACAGGTGTAGTGAGCGTGGAGCCGCCCAAAACACTAAAATGCTGGGGTTGTAACCGAACTAATCCTCCATCAAAGAGGCCTAACCATTCGTTTCCCTCACGGTCTGTCAGGTAGCAATCGACGGTAGTGCCTGGAAGTTCGCTTTGCCGGTCCATCCTTGAGACAACCCCATCAGTTGAGACACGCACCAATCCTTCAGGGTAATGTCCCAGACAAAGGTCTCCCCAGCGGTCTTCGCAAAGGACTTTCAGTGAGGTTCTCACTCCTGAAACCTCACTCGCAGGGCCAACCCAATGTCCTGCCTTGTATTTCCTGTACCAATAGTTTGTACAACACACCCACAAGCCACCATCTCTGCAAGCGGCTAGATCCCTAATTTCAACATGACTTCCCAATTCCGGTAGTTCAATTGGCTCAAATTGGTCCCCCCGCAAGACGGCCAGCCCCCGCGATGTGCCCAGCCAAATTTGACCCTGAGTATCCTGAGCCAATGCGTAAACCTGCCCGCCGGCCAGTGCGCCCTCCAAAGCAACAGACTTTAGTTGCCCAGAGCTAAACCGCAACAGCCGGCCCGTTTCCTCAACCCGGCTCACCATCCATATTTGACCCTGTTTGTCCTGGCACACACTCCTAGGCAACACCGGATAGAAATCCCGATTTGCGGAAATGGCTGTCAAATTTGTACCCGACCAGCGCCACAGCGCCCCTGACTGTGCCACGAACAGCGAATCCCCAGAGCGTTCCCTCAAGCATGCAACAATCCCGTCCTCTTCGTTTCCCGCATCCAGTAGTTGCTCGAATTTGCCGTCGCGAAGAGCCACCAATCCACCCCCTCGTTCGGTGGCGATAAAGAGTGTGCCATCTGCTCCCTCAAAAAGTCCACCAATACGGCTCTTCGGCAGCTCCGGACAGTTCTGGGGTGTGAAAACCTTGAAGCTTACCCCGTCAAAACGTGCCAATCCGGCCAAGGTTCCTACCCAGATGTAGCCATCGCGAGTCTGTACGAGTGCTGTCACGGAGAGGTGTGGCAAGCCGTCGGACGTTGACCAAGCTTTAATGACGAATTTCGACGGGGATTGCGACGAAGTCTCCGCAGTTTGGGCTCTGGCGATAACACAGTAAAAAATCCACATTACACCGATTAGCGTGTGCCAGTTGAGCAACGCGTCTGCCCGCCGGATTGTGTTATTAGTCCGCATGCCAAACACTTAAATTTAACACCTTGAATCAATCATCACAAGCGATAACGACGATAGGTCCACGTTTCCCAACTACATCTTTGTGCAGGTGTCCAACAATAGTTGTTATGACATAATTATATTCAGCAACAATTGGAATCAGAATTCATGTTTGAAAGTAAAGATTGATTTCCTCATTGGCGCCAAGAATGTAAACCACGTTCATTTTTCGCATGAAAGAGACAAAAAACTGCCATTCTACAGCGTTCACGCTGATTGAGCTGCTGGTGGTAATTGCCATTATTGCAATTTTGGCGGCCATGCTTTTGCCGGCACTATCGAAGGCCGAACTCAGAGCTCAAAGCGTGCAGTGCCTGAGCAACACCAAGCAGTTGGGTCTGGCTTATTTCATGTATCTCCAAGATTACGGTAAAACATTTCCTTATCCCCCTCCGGCTCCTGCACCCCCCGCGGACGTCTGGCAGTCAATACTGGCAGCTAACTACGCCAATGCGGGGAATATTCGTTTGTGTCCTTGTGCCAACACTCCGAGTAAACTCTCTTGGTTCTGGGTTGGCGGAGCCTATGGCACCGCGGATCAAGCGTGGCTATGGAAATCACAGACGCAAGCCAAAACAACCAACCAGGGAAGTTACACTCTGAATGGATACCTTTATTCGGGGAGTTATTCTCCGGCTCCATTGCCACCGGCGAAATACAAATTTAGCAACGAGAGCAGCATTATGCATCCGTTCAATACCCCGGTTTTTTGCGATGGGATATGGACCGATTGCTGGCCGGACACCAACAGTCCACCGGCCAGCAATTTATACAACGGCAACGGAAGCGATCAGAACGGTTTTGGCCGGATCACGATTGCCCGACACGGTTCCACCCCGGCCAGATCTGCTCCGCGAAACTTGCCTGCGGGTGCAACGCTACCTGGCTTGATCAATATTGTTTTTGCCGACGGCCATGCCAGCGATGTGAAACTCGGAAGCCTGTGGCAATTTGAGTGGCATACCGGTTGGGCGGCTCCTGCCACAATTCCCCCTTAATGAAGCCGCTTACATCAAATTAGCTGCCCGACGAGTTCAATTTGCACTTGAAGTATAGAAAGTCTTAAATGAAAAAGATTTTTATTGGGATTGCTCTTGCGCTGCATTTTTTGTCCGTTCAGGCGGACGAAAATAAAGGCTGCTTGGAAAATAACGCCATCGCCTGGCAGTGGAATTTGTCGTCGGGCAAATTGGTATCCACGCTCAAGGACAAGGCCGATGACACGTTGCTCAACATCAACAGCGAATGTTTTCAATTAGTGTTAGGGGACGGGAGAACAATCAAAGCCTCCGACTTCAAATTGGTCGGAACACCTCGCACGGAAGAGTTGCCGGTAGAGCCGGAGTCGCCCAATATGGCACGCCATTTTCGAGGCAGGCAAATGACCTTGGATTTTTCAGATGATCACGACCATCTGACGGCAAGCTGGAAGGCGAGACTGCGCGAAGGATCAACCTACTTGCAGCAGGAACTGACATTGCGCGCAAGCGGAGACGATGTCTGGATTAAAGATATCACCTTGTTTGACCAGCAGGTGCCGGAGGCGAAAACCGTCGGCGTTGTGGATGGATCGCCGGTGGTGGCGGGCACATTTTTTTGCGGCTATGAGCACCCCATGGCGCAGAACTCGGTTGCAGGAGATCATGAAGTGCAATGCCGCCTGACCCGTAATGCGGTGCTGAAGGATGGCGAAATCCTCGTTCAGAGTTTTGTATTGGGGGCGGCAGCACCCAGTCGGATGCGGCGCGGTTTCCTCGCTTACATTGAGCGGGCACGTGCGCATCCTTACCGGCCATTTCTTCATTACAACTCATGGTTTGATATTGCGTGGGACAAGCAAAAATATGACGAGGCGCAGAGTCTAAATGCCATTCAACAATTTGGCCGACAACTGGTGCAGGCTCGCGGAGTGCGGATGGATTCCTTTCTTTTTGATGACGGCTGGGATGATAACAAAACCCTCTGGAAATTTCATGCTGGTTTTCCGAACGGCTTCACACCATTGAAGGCGGCTGCCGCCAAATACCATGCCGGCATCGGGGTATGGTTGTCTCCGTTCGGCGGCTATGACGAAGCAAAAAAACAGCGTTTGAAGTATGCCAGTCAATTTGGTTACGAAACCAACGCCAGCGGCTTTTCCATCGCTGGGCCGAAATACTATCAACGGTTTCACGATATTTGTCTGGAGATGGTCCAGCAATATGGCGTGAACCAATTCAAGTTTGACGGTCTCGCGGCCGGTGCCAAGGCAAATGAAAGCGGTCTCACGCGCGACGGCGATGCGATGCTACGGCTCGTCGAGGATTTGCGCGCCGCAAAACCCGACATTTACATCAACCAGACCACCGGCACCTGGCCCTCGCCATTCTGGCTGCTTTATGTGGACTCGACCTGGCGCGGCGGTGCGGATCACGACTTTCAAGGCAAAGGTTCTTGGTGCCAGCAGTGGATGACTTATCGTGACACGCAAACCTATGAAAACGTGGTAAAAGTAGCGCCACTCTATCCGCTCAATTCCCTTATGTTGCACGGCATCATTTATGCGACGAACGCAATTCATTTGAACAGCATGAGCGACGCGGACTTTGCCGACCAGGTGCGCGATTTTTTTGGCAATGGCACGCAGTTGCAGGAGATGTATATCACGCCCAA
>Ga0182024_10017456_pt1 | contig 13474 bp, 12 predicted proteins | sample P32metaG_FD_120480 | JGI IMG/M metagenome (GOLD analysis project Ga0182024, IMG submission 120480) | Permafrost microbial communities from Stordalen Mire, Sweden - P3-2 metaG (Illumina Assembly) | ecosystem: Environmental > Terrestrial > Soil > Wetlands > Permafrost | place: Sweden: Stordalen...
AGGCCGGCCGCCCGACGGTCGACCGCCTGAACCTGTCGCTGGAAGCACGATGACCGGCCGCGTCCTCTTCCATGTCCAGTATCTGCTCGGCATCGGCCATTTGCAGCGCTCGCTGCGCATCGCCGAGGCGCTGGTCGAGGCCGGGATCGCGGTGACCTTGGTCCAGGGTGGCCCGGCGGTGCCCGAGGTCAGCCGGGCGCGCGGCATCGACATCGTCCAGCTCCCGCCGATCCGCGCGCGCGACGCCACCTTCGCGCTGGTCGACGATTCGGGAAACCCGGTCGACGACGCGTTGCGCGCCGCGCGTCGCACGGCACTGCTCGCCGCGCTCGCCGCGGCGAAGCCCGACGCAGTGGTGATCGAGGGCTACCCCTTCGCCCGCCGCGCCTTCCGTTTCGAGCTCGACCCGCTGATCGCCGCGGCCCGCGCGGCCGGCGCTCGGATCATCTGCTCGGTGCGCGACATCCCGACGGTGCGCGGCGATCCGGCGCGGCTCGCGGATATCGTCGCCCGCGTGCGCGACGGGTTCGACGCGGTGCTGGTGCATGGCGACGCGGACTTCATCCCGTTCGACGCCGCCTTCCCGGCGGCCCCGCAAATCGCCGACCGGCTGCACTACACCGGCTATGTCTCCTCTCGTCCGGACCCGGCACCCGGCGAGGATGGACCGGATGGCGAAGTTGTCGTCTCGGTCGGTGGCGGCGCGGCGGGCCAGGCGTTGCTGATGGCGGCGCTCAACGCGCGCCGGCGCGGCTGTCTCGCCGAGCGGGGCTGGCGTATCCTGGCCGGCGCCGGCCTCACGGACGCGCAATTCGAGGCGATTCGCCGTGTCGCGCCCTCCGGGGTCGTCGTCGAGCGCTTCCGCCGCGATTTCGCGACGCTGCTGCGACGCTGTCATGTCTCGGTCAGCCAAGCCGGCTATAACACCGTGCTGGACATCCTCGCCGCGAGGGCGCGCGCCGTGCTGGTGCCGTTTGCCGCCGAACGTGAGACCGAGCAGCTGATCCGCGCCGAGCACCTCGCCGGGCGCGGCGCCGCGGTTCTGCTGCGCGAAAGCGAGCTCACGCCGGCGATGCTCGCCGCCGCGATCGAGCGCGCCGCGTCGGGCGATCCGCTGCCGCTCGCGATCGATACCGACGGCGCGCGCCGCTCGGCCACGCTGATCGCGCAATTCATGGTATCATCCACGTATCTGCCGCGCGCCGCAGCGGCGAATAGCGCCGAATGGCCCGATCTGGTCGTCGAGCTGGATCGCTGGGAGGAGGCCGGACAGGTCGCGCAGCTATGGTGGCGCGACGACGACGCCATTGCGCCGACCCCGCAGCTCGACCGGCTTCTCGCGCTGGCCGACGCGACGCCACTGGCGCTGGCGGTGATCCCCGCGAATGTCGTGCGGGAACTCGCCGCGGCCCTCGATTTTTTCCCGCGGGTCACGGTGCTCCATCATGGCTGGCGTCATGCGAACCATGCGGCTGACTACCCTGGCGCCGGCAAGAAGAGCGAATACCCGGCCGAGCGTCATCCGGTCGACATCGCCGACGAGCTCGACGAGGGGCGCCGGCGGCTCGTCTCCCTGTTCGGTCCGCGCGCGCTGCCGGTGTTCGTGCCGCCGTGGAACCGCTTCGCCGACCGCTTCGTACCGCTTCTCACGGAAGCGGGGCTGACCGTTTTGTCGCAGATGGCGCCGCGCAAGGGGGAACCGCCTGGCGGGATCAGGGTGCTTGACGTTCATGTCGATGTCGTCGCCTGGCAGGCCGACCGCGGTTTTGTCGGCAAGGGCCCGGCGCTCGGCCGGCTCATCGCGGAGCTTCGCGCGAGCCGCGAGACCGGCGCCCCGAGCGCGATCGGCGTGCTGACGCATCACCTGATCATGGATTGGGCGAGCGAAGATTTCCTGTTCCGCCTCGGCGAGATCGTCGCGACGCATCCCGCCGCGTGCTGGGCCGATATGCGCGAGCTGATGGTCGCGCCATGACCCAGGCCGACGCGACCAGCGGCGCACCTTCCGACGCCACGCGTTTCACCTACCCGGCCTCGGCGATGATCGGTGATTACCTACGCGCCGCGGCGGGGCTTGTTCCGGCCGCGGCGATCTTCGTCACCGTCTCGACCGGCGGCGTCGCCGCGGTGGTGCTCGGCGGTTTCGCGGCGATCTTTGGCGCGTTCGCGGTCCGCACCGCGCTGCGCCACGGCACGAGCCTTGAGCTCAGCGCCACGGAGCTGCGCGCGACCGGTCTGCGCCAGGCGGTGATCCCGTGGGCGCAGCTCGACCGGATGAAGCTCGCCTACTACTCGACCCGGCGCGACCGCAAGAGCGGTTGGATGCAGTTGGAGCTGGGCGCCGGCCGCGCGCGGCTCAGCCTCGACAGCCGCCTCGACGGCTTCGATCGACTGGTGCGTCACGCCGCGACCGCCGCTTCCGAGCGCGATCTCGAACTGAGCGAGGCGACCGCCGCGAACCTCCAGGCGCTCGGCATCCGCGTGCCGGAACAGCGGGTGGCGCGGTGAGCGAGTTGTTGGAAGTGCGCGACCTGTCGGTGCGGTTCGCGACGCCGGGCGGCCATATCGATGCGGTGAAGAAGGTTTCGTTCCGCCTGCGCCCGGGCTCGACCGTGGCGCTGGTCGGCGAATCCGGGTCCGGCAAGTCGGCGGTCAGCCAGGCGATCCTGCGCATCCTGCCGCGCAACGGCGAGATCGCCAGCGGTCAAATCCTGTTCGACGACCCGCGCGACGAGATGGGGCCGGTCGACCTCGCTTCGTTGGCGGCCGACGGACCGGAAATGCGCGCGCTGCGTGGCGGCAGCATCTCGATCGTCTTCCAGGAGCCGATGAGCTCGCTGTCGCCACTGCACACGGTCGGCAACCAGGTCGGCGAGGCGTTGAGCCTGCATCGCGGATGCACGGGTCCGGAGCTCAAGGAGCTGGGGGTCGACATGCTGCGGCTGGTCGGCTTCCCCGATCCGGCACGCGCCTGGCGCAGCTATCCGTTCGAATTATCCGGCGGCTTGCGCCAGCGGGCGATGATCGCGATGGCGCTGGTGTGCCACCCCGCCCTGTTGATCCTCGACGAGCCGACGACCGCGCTCGACGTGACGATCCAGGCGCAGATCCTCAAGCTCATCGTCGAGCTGCAGCGCGAGCTCGGCATGGCCGTGCTGCTGATCACCCACGATCTCGGCGTCGTCGCCAACATCGCCGAGGAGATCGTCGTGATGTATCACGGCGAGGTCATGGAATCGGGCTCGCTCGACGACATCTTCCGTGGCGCCGCGCACCCCTATCTGCGGGCGCTGCTGCGCGCGGTGCCGCGCTTCGACATGAAGCCGGGCGAGCGGCTCGTGCCGCTCCGCGAGATCCCGACCGGCGACGCGCCCTATCTGATGGCCGACAAGCCGGCCCGGGCCGAGGAGGCTCCGGAGAGCGCGGCCAGGGACGGCGCCGCGCCGCTGCTCGAATGCGTTGATCTGAAGAAGAGCTATGGGCTGCGCCGCTCCGGCATCTTCGGCGGCGCCACGGCGGGGCGGGTCGTCGCGGTCGACGGGGTGAGCCTGGCGATCGCGCGCGGCGAATGCCTCGGCCTCGTCGGCGAAAGCGGCTGCGGCAAGACCACGCTGTCGAAGATGCTGCTGCGCGCGGTGACGCCCGATAGCGGCAGCGTTGTCTTCAACGACCACGGCAACACCTGGAACGTGCTCGCGCTCGAAGGCGATGCGCTGAAGCAGTTCCGCCGCAAGGTGCAGTTCATCTTTCAGGACCCGTTCGGCTCGCTGAACCCGCGCATGACCGTCGCCGACATCATCGGCGAGCCTCTGGTCATCCACGGCATCGGCGACGCCGCCTCGCGCCGCGAGATCGTCGCCGAGCTGGCCAATCTCGTCGGCCTCGACGTGCGCAGTCTGCGGCGCTATCCGCACAGTTTCTCGGGCGGCCAGCGCCAGCGCATCGGCATCGCCCGCGCCCTCGCCCTGCGCCCCGATCTGGTGATCTGCGACGAGCCCGTGTCGGCGCTCGATGTGTCGATCCAGGCCCAGGTTCTCAACCTCTTGATCGACCTCAAGGAAAAGCTCGGCCTCACCTATCTCTTCATCTCGCACAATCTGGCGGTGGTCGATTACATCGCCGATCGCGTCGCGGTGATGTGCGCCGGAAGGATCGTGGAGATCGCCGGACGCGGCGTGCTGTTCCGCGATCCCGTCCATCCCTATACCCAGACGCTGCTCGCTGCGGTGCCGGCGCCCGACCTCGCGCACCGGCTCGATTTCGAGCAGCTGATGGAAGACAAGGCCTCGGACCCGGCGGAATGGCCCGAGCCGTTCCGCCGCCATCCGGGCAACCCGCCGCGTCTGATCGAGGTCGCGCCGCGCCACTTTGTCGAGGCGACGGCGATGCCCGAAATCGCGCATCGCGACATGAAGCTGGCGGCCAAGTGAAGGCCGCGCTCGCCTTCGTCATCGCGGGCCTGCTGTTGCTGACGGCCGGTCGCGCCGAGGCCGCGTTGCTGGAGACGCCGCTTTTCGCCGACGCGGTGAAGAGCGGCAAGCTGCCGCCCGTCGTGCAGCGCATCCCGAGCGAGCCGGCGCTGGCCGAGCTCGAAACCCTCGGCAAGCCGGGCGGCGAGCTGCGCATGCTGATGTCGAGCCCCAAGGATACCCGGCTGATGGTCGTCTACGGCTACGCCCGGCTCGTCGCCTATACTCCGGGGCTGGCGATCGTCCCCGACATGCTGCTCGGGGTCGATGTCGAGGAGGGCCGCGTCTTCACGCTGCATCTGCGGCCCGGCCACAAATGGTCGGATGGGCAGCCCTTTACCGCGGAGGATTTCCGCTACTGGTTCGAGGACATCGCCGGGAATTCCGAGCTGTCGCCGTCGGGGTTGCCGCTGCAGATGCTGATCGACGGCGCGCCGCCGAAGTTCGAGGTGCTGGACGACACCACGGTGCGCTACACCTGGTCGAAGCCCAACCCGCTGTTCCTGCCGGTGCTCGCCGGTCCCGACCCGGTGTTCATCTATGCGCCGGCGCATTATCTGAAGCAGTTCCACGGGAAATACGCCGACCCGGCGAAGCTCGCCGACCTCGTCAAGGAGGCAGGCGTGCATAATTGGGCGGCGCTCCATACCAAGCGCGACAGCCAGTACCACAACGACAACCCCAAGCTGCCGACGCTCGATCCCTGGATCCTCAAGACCAAGCTGCCGGCCGACCGCATCGTCTTCGAGCGCAACCCCTACTACTACCGGGTCGACGGCGCGGGGCATCAATTGCCCTATATCGACCGGGTCGTGTTCAACATCGCCGACAGCCAGATCATCCCGGCCAAGACCGGCGCCGGCGAAAGCGATTTGCAGGCGCGCTATTTGCGGTTCGACGACTACACCTTCCTCAAGGCCGGCGAGGCGGCCGGCGATTACAAGGTGCGGCTGTGGCGCACCGGGCCGGGCAGCCAGCTAGCGCTCTACCCCAATCTCAATGTCAACGACGAGACCTGGCGCGCGCTGATGCGCGACGTGCGCTTCCGCCGCGCGCTGTCGCTGGCGGTCGACCGCCACGAGATCAACCAGGCGCTCTATTTCGGACTGGCGATCGAGGGCCAGAACACGGTGCTGCCGCAAAGCCCGCTGTTTCGTACCGAATACCGCGCCGATTGGGCCAAATACGACCTCGACCAGGCCAATTCGCTGCTCGACCAGGTCGGCCTGACCAACAAGGATTCGGAGGGGATGCGGCTGCTGCCCGATGGCCGCCCCTGCGCGATCATCGTCGAGGATTCGGGGGAATCGAGCGAGAAATCCGATGTGCTCGAGCTGATCCGCGATTCGTGGCGCCGCGTCGGCATCCAGCTTTATACCAAGCCCGCGCAGCTCACCCTGTTCCGCCGCCGGGTGTTTTCCGGCGAGGCGGTGATGTCGATCGACAAGGGCATCGAGAACGGCCTCGCCACCGCGACGATGTCGCCGGCTGAATTCGCGCCGACCAGTCAGGAGCAGCTCGAATGGCCGAAATGGGGCGAGTACATCGAGACCAAGGGCAAATCCGGCGAGGCGCCCGACCTGCCCGGGGCCGAGAAGCTGTACCGGCTTTACGGCGACTGGCTCGCCGCGACCAATGACGAGGACCAGGCGCGCATCTGGCACGACATGCTGACGATCTGGGCGGACGAGGTATTCTCGATCGGCCTCGTCGCTGGCGTGCAGCAGCCGGTGGTGGTCAGCGACCGGCTGCGCAACGTGCCCAGCGACGGCATCTACAATTGGGACCCCGGCGCACATTTCGGCATCTACAAGCCGGACGGGTTCTGGTTCGCCGAGCCCAATTCCGGCTCGACCGCCGAGCTCGCGCCGAGCCGATGAGACCGTGTCCGTCCAAAAATTCCCCTCCCCCGGGCTTGACCCGGGGGTCTACGAATAGCGTCAATCTATTCGTGGATGCCCACGGAACAGGTCCGTGGGCTGAAGGCCCACGGGTCAAGCCCGGCCAAGGCGGTGACGGGTCGGAATTTCGGGTGGCATCGTGCTAAACCGAACAATGGGCTGAAGGGGCGGGATGCTCGGCTACATCGTCCACCGCATCCTGATCATGATCCCGACGCTGATCATCATCAGCATCGCGATCTTCACGATCATCCATCTGCCGCCGGGCGATTATTTCTCAACCTACATCGCCGAGCTGCAGAGCTCGGGCGAGCACGCCAATTTGGCGAAGATCGCGTTCCTCAAGGCCGAATACGGCTTCGACCTGCCGCTCTGGCAGCAATACCTTTTGTGGGTCGGCAATCTGCTGCGCGGCGACATGGGGTATTCGTTCCTCTACGACATGCCGGTCAACCAGGTGGTCGGCGATCGCCTGCTGCTGACTTTTGTCGTCTCGCTGGCGACGGTCATCTTCACCTATCTCGTCGCCTTCCCGATCGGCGTCTATTCCGCGACGCATCAATATAGCCTGGGCGACTATTGCCTGACCTTTCTCGGCTTTCTCGGACTGGCGACGCCGAGCTTCCTGTTGGCGCTGCTGCTCGTGTATCTGGCCCATGTCTGGTTCGGCATCTCGGTCGGCGGGCTGATGGACCCGCGTTACCTGAACCGCCCCTGGGGGTGGGACAAGGTTGGCTCGCTGCTCGCTCATATCTGGATCCCGATCATCGTCATCGGTACCGCCGGCACCGCCAGCATGATCCGCCGGCTGCGCGCCAATCTGCTCGACGAGTTGCAAAAGCAATACGTCGTCACGGCGCGGGCGAAGGGCCTGCACCCGCTCAAGGTGCTGTTGAAATACCCGCTGCGCATGGCGTTGAACCCGTTCATCAGCGATATCGGCTCGCTGTTGCCGCAGGTGATCTCCGGCGCGGTCATCGTGTCGGTGGTGATGTCGCTGCCGACGACCGGGCCGATGCTGCTCGATGCGCTGCGCAGCCAGGACATGTACCTCGCCGGCTCGTTCCTGATGTTCATGTCGTTCCTGACGGTGATCGGCGTGTTCGTCTCCGATCTCGCGCTGGCGACGCTCGACCCGCGCATCCGCCTGCAATCGGGGCGCCGGCAATGAGCGAGCTGATGGCCGAGCCACTGCCGATCGGGGTCAAGCCCAACCCCGACCCGCTGCCGCATTACGTGTCGCCGGCGCCGTTCGACCCGATGGCGGTCGAGGTGATGACCCCGCGGCAGGAGCGCTACAACCAGGCCTCGCAGTGGCGCTTGATGTGGTGGCGGCTGCTGCGCCATCGCGTCGCGGTCGCCTCGGGGTTTTTGCTGCTCGCGCTCTACGCGACGACGCTGGTCAGCGAGATCCTCGCGCCTTACGGGCTCGACACCCGCAACACCGACTTCATCTACGCGCCGCCGCAGAAGGTCCACATCCTCGATGACGGGCGCCTCGTCGCGCCTTATGTCGAGGGCTACGACTACCGCCTCGACATGAACATCCTCAAGCGCGTCTACACCGCGAACCCGGAGAAGCACGAGACGCTGCGCTTTCTGTGCCGCGGCGACCCGTATCTGTTCTGGGGCTACATCCCGGCGCGGTTCCACCTGATCTGCCCGGCCGAGGGCGGGCAGCTTTTCCTGCTCGGCACCGACCGGCTCGGCCGCGATCTCCTGTCGCGCATCATCTACGGCGCGCGGATTTCGCTGACCGTCGGCCTCATCGGTGTCGCGGTCAGCTTTACCCTCGGCATCCTGATCGGCGGCATCGCCGGCTATTACGGCGGCTGGACCGACATCCTGATCCAGCGCGCCATCGAGGTGGTGCAGTCCTTCCCGCATCTGCCGCTGTGGATGGCGCTGAGCGCGATCCTGCCGGTGACGTGGAGCCCGATCCTGGTTTATTTCGGCATCACGCTGATTCTCGGCATGATCGAGTGGACGCATCTCGCGCGCGCGGTGCGCTCGAAGCTCTTGTCGCTGCGCGAGGAGGATTTCTGCACCGCCGCGGTGCTGATGGGCGCGACGCCGGCGCGGATCATCGGCCGTCACCTGCTGCCGAGCTTCATGAGCCACCTGATCGCGTCGGCCACCCTGGTGATCCCGAGCATGATCCTCGGCGAGACGGCGCTGTCGTTCCTCGGCCTCGGCCTGCGCCCGCCGATCACCAGCTGGGGGGTGCTGCTCAACGAATCGCAGAACATCAGCGTCGTCGCGCTCTACCCGTGGCTGATGCTGCCGGTGGTGCCGGTGATCGTCACGGTGCTGGCGTTCAACTTCTTCGGCGACGGCCTGCGAGACGCGGCCGACCCGTATCATTGAACGGGACCCGCGCTTCCTTCGCTAAAGCTGCAGCAGCAGCCCCTCATGGGCGACGATCGTGCCGGGGCGGAGCTTCGCGGCGTCGGCGGCGATCTGGTCCATCATCGCGTCGGTATGGCTTGGGTCGTGGTGGAAGATCACCAGCTGCTTGACCCTCGCCTGCTTGGCGAGCCGCACGCCTTCCTCCCAGGTCGAATGCCCCCAATGGCGGTGCGACGGGTATTCCTCGTCGGTATAGGTGCTGTCGTAGATCGCGACATCGGCGCCGTGCAATAGCTTGAGCACTTCGGGGTCGCTCGTGCCGGCGCGGTGCTCGGTGTCGGTGATATAGGCGACCACCTTGCCGGCGAATTCGACGCGATAGCCGGTGGCGCCGTCGGGATGGTTGAGCGGCGCCGTCACCAGCTTGATGCCGGCATGCGGGGTGAGGGTTTCGCCGGCGGTGAAGTCGCGGAAGTCGAGCCGCGCCGAGAGAATGTCGATCGGCACCGGAAAGAGCGGCGCCGACATCATCTTTTCCAGCACCGCCTTTATGGTGAGGCCGGCGGGTTTCAGGTGCCCGGCCCAGATGCGCATGCGATTTCCCGCCAAATGGGCGGGCATGAAAAACGGCAGTCCGACGATATGGTCGAGATGGGTGTGGCTGTAGAACAGGTCGAGGTCGACCGGCCGGCCGCCCGCGATCAGCGCGTTGCCGCACGGCCGCAATCCGGAACCGCCGTCGAAGATCATCAACCGGCGGCCGCAGCGTATCTCGACGCAGGACGTGTTGCCGCCATACCGGACCGTCTCGGGTCCGGGGCAGGGAATGCTGCCGCGGACGCCCCAGAAGCGAATGGTCAGATCGGCTTGAGCCAAGCCCGGCCTCTTTTGCGCGCTATCGCAACTATAACGTCGCGGACGGGCAGATGACCATATCGCCCGCTCGTCGTCCGCCATCCAAGAAAATTTATCGGAGGTTTTGCTCTAACGCGTTGTTAACGAGTTGGGATGTAACTGATGCGTTAGCGTTAGGGTTAATCGACAGGAGATATCCCCCATGTCTCGAAGCGAACAGGACGCCGCGATCGCGGAATTCATGCGCAACAAGGGCATCACCCGTTGCCCGACCGCTTGCGCCGTACCGACCCATGCGGCGGTTTCCGACGCCGATCGCGTGGCTCTGCAAGACTATAACGCGGCGAAAGAGGCCGCCCGCCTAGAGCGATCGAAGAACTACCAGCTCTTCGCCGCCTGATCTCTCCCTCTCTCCGGCCGCCGTCGCGGCCGCCTATCGCCCCTGGTAGCGCGGCCGCCGTTTCTCCCTGAAGGCGCGCACCCCCTCCGCGGCATCCTCGCTGTTTCGTACCGCGCCGAGTTCCGCGCCGTAACGCGCCGCCAGCTCGGCCGGACCCTTCGGCAATACCCCGTCATTGACGAATCGCTTCATCGCCGCCAGCGCCAGCGGCGCCAGATCGACGATCTTTTCCGCCATCGCCATCGCCTCCGCGACCTCGCTTCCGCCGGGCACGACGCGGTTCGCCAGCCCCACCGCATAGGCGCGCGCCGCGTCGATCGGCTCGCCTACGAGCATCATCTCCATCGCCACCTTGTGCGGGATGCGCGCCGCGAGGCCCGCGATCATCCCGCCGGTGATCCCGACCTTGCCCTCGGGCATTGTCGGCGGCGACCAGCAGGTCGCACATCATCGCCATGACGAGGCCGCCGCCGATGCACCAGCCCGCCACCGCCGCGATGATCGGCTTCTCGGTCGCGATCCCCACCGTCGGCACGCAGCGCCACAATTCCGGCAGGTCGGTGACGTCGGCGCCCGACGAGAACGCCCGCCCGCCGGTGCCGGTGAGGATCGCGACGCGCTGCGCCGAGCGGTCGAATTCGGCGAACGCCGCCTGCAGCTCGACCGCCACCGCCTTGTTGATCGCGTTGAGCTTCTCCGGCCGGTTGATCGCAATAACCGAAACCGGCCCGCGATGCTCGATGGTGACGACGGACATCCTGCAATCCTTCCTATTGTCTTCCCGGCGCAAGCCGGGATCCACTTTTCGGCGCCCCAGACAGTTGAGCAGCGGATCCCGGCTTGCGCCGGGAAGACAATTATCAAACACGTCAACGCTAAAATTGCCAAAATTGTGTGGCAGCTTGGGCCGGTGATGGCGAGAATCGCGGGCAATCTCCGCGCTAGTCAGCCCTCTCACAATGCAACCGGCTTCGCTGTAAATCCGCTGTATTAACAGCGAAACTGTGTTTCATGCGGCAGCTGGAGTTGGGTTGACAGGCGGGGGTATAGTCGGACGGCATCGGGAGGCGAGCACGAGATGAACCTGTTCAAGGAACAAGGCGTCAAGGATTACGCCGCGGCGGCGTCGCAGATCCCGGTCATCGATTTCGGCCCGTATTTCGCCGGCGAGCCCGGCGCGCTCGACTATCTCGTGCCGCGGCTGCGCCACGCCTGCGAGCATATCGGCTTCTTCTACGCGCTGAACCACGGCGTCGACGACGCGATCGTCGAGCGCGCCTTCGCCGCCTCGCGCCGCTTTCACGCGCTGCCGCTCGACGAGAAGCTCGCGCTCAAGCTCAACGAGAACAATATCGGCTACCTGCCAGTCAACGCCTCGGTGCAGGGCGCCTCGACCGTGCACAAGGCGACGCGGCCGAACCAGAACGAGAGCTTCTTCATCAGCCACGACCGTGGCGCCGACCACCCCGAGGTCAAGGCCGGCATCCCGCTGCGCGGCCGCAACCAGTGGCCGGGCTCGCTACCCGACATAAGCGACCCGATGACGACCTATTTCCGCACCCTCGGCGCGATGTGCGACCGTATCCTTCCGGCCTTCGCGGTGGCGCTCGATATGCCCGAAGATTTCTTCGCCCCGTTCTTCGCCAATGACGGGCACCACAATCTCAGGTTCCTGCACTACCCGCCGCAGGACCCGGATGAGGACAATCTCTTCGGCCAGGCGCCGCATACCGACAACAGCTTCATGACCGCGCTGGCGCGCACCGACGTGCCCGGCCTCGCGGTGCGGCTGCCCTCGGGGGAATGGCTCCCGCCGCCGATCGTCCCCGGCACGTTCCTCATCAACCTCGGCAACATGATGCGACGCTGGTCGAACGACCGCTTCCTGTCGACGCCGCACGGCGTGCTCAACGAAAGCGGCGCCGACCGCTATTCGATCGCCTATTTCCACAGCCCGAACCCGAATTCGGTGATCGAGTGCCTGCCGAGCTGCGTGTCGGCCGCCAACCCGGCGAAATACGCGCCGGCGGTCTATCGCGACCTGGTGCTCGAATTCTACCGCGCCAACTACTTCCACCAGAAAGGCCACAAATCCTCGGCGGCCGAGATGGTGCAGGCGGCCGAATGAAAATCGTCGTCCCGGCGAAAGCCGGGATCCACTCATCCGAGCCCGAGACGTTGACAGGTGGCTCCCCGCTTTCGCCGGGGCGACATGTTAAGCGTTTCGTTAGCTGAGGTGGCGCTGCGGTGACGCTGAAACTCTTCGCCTTCACCTGCGGCACCGTCACCGGCGAGTTCGGCCGTCTGATGGAGGGCGGCGCGGGCGACATCACCGTGCCGGTTCCGGTTTTTCTGATCGAGCATCCGAAGGGCCGGGCGCTGTTCGATACTGGGCTGCATCCCGATTGCCAACACGACCCCGCCGGGCGCCTCGGCGAGCGGCTCGCCGGGTTGTTCAAGATCGGCTTCGCGCCGGGCGAAGAGGTCAGCGCGCGGCTCGAGGCGATCGACCGCGACCCCGGCAAGATCGACCTCCTCATCAATTCGCATTTCCATTTCGACCATTGCGGCGGCAACGCGCTGATCCCGAACGCGACGATGCTGGTGCAGCGGCGCGAATGGAATACCGGCATGGAGCCCGATGCGGCCGAGAAGCGCGGCTTCAACCCGCGCGATTTCGACCTCGGTCACAAAGTTCTCCTGGTCGACGGCGAGCACGATGTATTCGGCGACGGCTCGGTCACCTGCCTGCCGACCCACGGGCATACGCCGGGCCACCAGTCGCTGCGCGTGCGGCTCGAGCGTGGTGACGTCGTGCTCGCCGCCGATGCCTGCTATTTCTGCCAAACCTTGCGCGAGCGCCGGCTGCCGCGCTACGTCGCCGACCGCGATGCGATGCTGGCCTCGCTCGACCGCCTCGAAGCGCTGGAACGCGGCGGCGCGCGCATCTTCTTCGGCCACGACCCCGAGTTCTGGCGCTCAGTGCCGCAAGCTCCCAACCCGATCCTATGAAGCTGCCGACCGCGATCCTGTTCGATCTCGACGACACGATTCTGGTCGCCTTCGGCCCGGCGCAATCGCAGTGGCGGCGCACGATCGCCGCCTTCGCCGACCGGCTCGGGGCGATGGAGGGGACTGTGGTCGCCGCCGCGATCCAGGCCGCCTCGACCGAGCTTTGGGCCGACCCGGGGCGCCACAAATACTGGCGCCACCGGATCGACGAGGCGCGCCGCAAGATCGTCTCCGACGCCTTCGCCGAGCTTGCCGCGACGGGTCATCCGGTGCCGTCGCAAGCGGTCGGCGACTCGCTCGCCGACGCCTACAACGCGCTGCACGACGAGGAATTGGCGATGTTCCCGGACGCGCACGCGACGCTCGACCGGTTGAAGGAGCTCGGCGTCAAGCTGGCGCTGATCACCAACGGCGCGGCCGAGCCGCAGCGCGCCAAGGTCGTGCGCTTCGCGCTGGGGCATCGCTTCGACCATATCCAGATCGAGGGC
>Ga0182024_10017457_pt1 | contig 13473 bp, 14 predicted proteins | sample P32metaG_FD_120480 | JGI IMG/M metagenome (GOLD analysis project Ga0182024, IMG submission 120480) | Permafrost microbial communities from Stordalen Mire, Sweden - P3-2 metaG (Illumina Assembly) | ecosystem: Environmental > Terrestrial > Soil > Wetlands > Permafrost | place: Sweden: Stordalen...
AGGCACAGCTCGGTGACTGCCTTGGCCGGCTCGGTGACGTCCTTCGGCGAAGCGATGATCCTATAGGCCGGCACCGAATAGGCCAGGACCTCACCGTGACGATCGACGATGTCGCCGCGCACCGCGGCGAGGTGAATGACCTCCTGCTGCTCGTGGTCCGCTTCGATGAGCATCTTGGCGTGCTCGAACACCTGCAGTTGCACGAGGCGCGCCTCGACGCCCGCCGCCCAGAGGCCCAAGAGGGACAGCACGACGATCGTGCGGCGCTTCACGCCATCCCGCCACAGTCCCTCGAACGCGGGGTCTGGTCGATCCGCCCGCCGCAGCGGGTCGAGTTCGGCAGGCCGAGTCGGCAAGCGCCGGACGAAGCGCAGGACCCGTCCGGCGCGCAAGTCCCCCAATCCCCGGCGACGCGCGCCCGTCATCGCACCACCTCGGCACGAGGCGTGCCCGCCCGACGCTCGATGACGAGCGTCGTGGCCGACGTCGGGGCGACCATGTGCAGATCGCGCGTCGCTTCCTCTTCGATGAGGTGCGGCGCCCGCAGCATTTCGACCTCGAGTCGCAGCTGCCGGTTCCGGGCGGTCTCGAGCGCCAGCTGCGCCTGTAGAGCCGACTCCACGTATCCGCCTTCGACGATGCCGAACCGCTGCCAGACCCAGAAGAGGAGCATCGCCACGACCACGATCGCGATCACGATCGTCCGCATCAGCTGCCGCTTGTGGTCGAGGTCGACTTCCCGCACGACCGGGTTGTTCCGGATGTCTTTCTTGATGGCGTATTCGACGTCGAGACTCATGCCAGCTTCTCCGCGACTCGGAGCCGGGCGCTGCGCGCGCGAGGGTTCTGCGCGATCTCAGCGTCGTCGGGCTCGATGGGCTTCTTGGTCAGCACGCGCACCGTCCCGGCCACACCGAGCGACCGCAACGTGTGCTTGACGATCCGATCCTCGAGCGAATGAAAGGCGATGGCCGCCAATCGCCGGCCCGCGGCGAGCGACGTCACGGCGGTCGTCACGAAGGCGTCGAGCCCCTCGAGCTCGTTGTTCGTCCAAATCCGCAGGGCCTGGAACGTCCGCGTCGCCGGATCGATCCGCTGCCATCCGCCGCCCACCGCCCGGCGGACGACCGAGGCCAGCGCGCCCGTCGTGACGAGCGGCGAGGCGGCCCGCGCGCGCGCGATCGCGCGGGCGATGCGCCGGGCATGCCGTTCTTCCCCGAAGCGGAAGATCACGTCAGCGAGCGTGTGCTCGTCGACATCGGTGAGCAGCGAGGCGAGCGGCCGGCCCGCGGTCGGATCCATGCGCATGTCGAGCGGCCCATCGTGCCGGAAGCTGAATCCACGGGCCGCCGCATCGAGTTGGGGCGACGAGACGCCGAAGTCGACCACGATCCCGTCCACGGTCGACTGGCCGCGGTCCGCCAGCACGCGCGCGAGCTCACGGAAATCGGCGTGCACCAAGACGACCTGCGCGCCACGATCGGCGAAACGCGCGCGGCAGGCATCGAGCGCCTCGGGATCGCGGTCGATGCCGATGACGAGGCCGGCGCCGGCGTCGAGCAGCGCGGCCGCGTGGCCGCCATACCCGATCGTCGCGTCCACGTACGTGCCGTGGAGGCCCGGCTGCAGGGCGGTAACGACCTCCGTGGCGAGAACGGGGGCATGCACACGTCAGATGCCCGCGTCCGCGAGCGCGCGAGCGTCGTCGTCGGCAAACGGTTCGCGCTGGAGTTTCGATAGGAAGCGATCGTGGTTCCAGACTTCGAGGTAGTGGAGTTGCCCGAGGACGTCGACGTCTCCCGCCATGCCGGCCGCCTCGCGCAGCCGCGCCGGAATCAGCACGCGGCCCTGCGCGTCGAACACGCCGTCCTGACCGTAGTAGTTGACGCGGTCGAGAAACTTCAGACGCGCCGGATGCGTACTGGGCATGCGGGCGAGCCGCTCCTCGACGCCGTGCCAGACGGGCATGGGGTAGAGGCGGACGGAATCGCCCGTGAGGCTCGTGATGTACAGCTCGACCCCGTGCGTTCCGGCGATAAGCGCGCGGAACGCATTAGGGAGCTTGAGCCGCCCCTTGGCGTCGATCTTCGCAGAATAGCTTCCTCGAAGCACTATTACTCCACTTTGGTCCAAATAAAGCCACGCCGATGGTAGGCGTACGCCCTGAACGTGTCAATTGCAAAGTGAAGACTGCGTTGAGCTTACGTTTTTATTTCGCCTCTGTTTCAGACACCGAATAAATAGCGAAATATAGGCTGCGTGCTAGCATGTCCGGTCCGCATGCTGAGAGCCGGCCTGATCGGGCTTCCGTCGTCTGGAAAGACCACGCTATTTCAGCTCCTGACGAGCGCTCGTGAGGCGCCTCGCACCCACGGGAAGGCGGAAGCGAACGTCGGCATCTCACGGGTCCCGGACGTGCGGCTCGACCAGCTCACTGCGCTCTTCCAGCCCAAGAAGCGGGTGCCAGCGACCGTGGAATTCGCCGACATGGCCGCCGGACGCGGCGAGGCGAAGACCCTCGTGGACGTCGTCGCCTACCGAAACGCGGACGCCTTGCTTCACGTCGTCCGCGCCTTTCGCGATGCGGCGGTCACACACCCCGCCGGCTCGATCGATCCCCTCCGCGACGTGAGGACAGTCGAAGAGGAGGTCATCCTGGCGGATCTCGCCGTGGCCGAGAAGCGGCTCGAGCGGCTCGAGAAGGACCTCAAGAAAGGCCAGTCGGCCGATCTCAAGCGCGAACAGGAGACGCTCGCGACCTGCACGGCGGCGCTCGAGGCTGGGCGGGCCCTCCGGACCCTGGGCCTCTCCGGTGAGGACGCGCACCGGCTGCGCGGCTTTCAATTTCTGTCGGCCAAACCCCTGCTCGTCGTGCTGAACCTCGACGAGTCGGACCTGAAGCAGTCCAGCGCGGGCGCCGCCGGACTCGCGAGCTGGCTGAAGGACGCGCGCGCGGCGAGCGTCGCCGTCTGCGCGAAGATCGAACTCGAGATCGCGCAGCTCGATCCGCCTGATGCGGCCGCGTTCATGGCGGATCTCGGCCTGGCCGAGTCCGGGCTGGATCGTGTGATTCGCGCCGCATACGATCTGCTGGGCTATATGTCGTTCTTCACGGTCGGCGACGACGAGTGTCGCGCGTGGTCGATTCCGCGTGGCACGCCCGCGCATGACGCGGCTGGCGTCATCCATTCGGATATCCATCGCGGCTTCATTCGTGCCGAGGTCGTCCCGTGCGAGCGCCTCCTCGCGCGCGGCTCGCTCGCGGCCTGCCGCGATCACGGCGAGCTGCGTCTCGAAGGCAAGGACTACCCGGTCGCCGACGGCGATGTCATTACCTTCCGGCATGCCACCTGACGGTGTTGCCCGGCCGAGCACCTCGGGATCTGGAGCCCCCTAGATGGCCGATCCGGCGGTGGTCTCGGTCGTCATCCCGGCGTTCAATGAAGGCGGCGCTATCGGGGACGTCGTGCGGGCCCTGGCGGCCATCGGCACCTGGCGCGAGATTCTGGTCGTGGACGACGGCTCGACGGACGACACGGCAGCGCGCGCGGCGGCGGCCGGAGCGCGCGTCGTGCGTCATCCGTACAACAAGGGCAACGGCGCCGCGGTCAAGACCGGCATTCGCCAGACTGCGGGCGAATTCGTGCTCCTCCTCGATGGCGACGGCCAACACCAGCCCGCCGATGCCCGTCGTCTGGTCGAGCGGCTCGGCGACTACGACCTGATCGTCGGCTCGAGGTCGCGCGCGGCGCAAGCGAGCGCCGCTCGGGCCGTGGGCAACGCCCTCCTCAATCGCCTCGCGAGCTTTCTCACCGAGCGCGACATTCCCGACCTGACGTCGGGGATGCGCGCCGCGCGGCGCGACTGCCTGCTCGAGTTCCTCCCGCTCTTGCCCAACGGCTTCTCCACGCCGACGACGACGACACTGGCGTTCATCAAGGCGGGCTACAACGTGGCGTTCGAGCCGATCGAGGTTCGCCGGCGGATCGGTCGGTCGAAGATCCACTTGTCGAGGGACGGCGTGAAGTTTCTCTTGATCGTGATGCGCGTCGTGACAATCTTCAGTCCCATGCGCGTATTCCTGCCGATCGCAGCCGTCGCTTTCCTGGCGGGAGCCGGGTACGGCGTGTGGACCGTCGTCGCGAGCCATAAGATCGCGAACGGCGCGGTCCTGCTCCTGCTGTTCTCCGTGTTGGTCTTCCTGGTCGGGCTGGTCTCCGAGCAGGTGGCCGCGTTGCGACCGGACGGCCGACGATGAGAGGTAGCCGGCGGCCGGAGTGGAGCGGGCGACGTGAGCGCCCGCGGAACGCTGGCGGGGCGCAGGGGCTCCCGCCACGAAAGCTTGCCGCTTGGCGGGGTGCAGGGGACGCCGCCGTGAGGAGAGACGGACTCCGCTGATGACGCTCCTGGTCGTGCTCCCCACGTACAACGAGCGGCCGAACCTCGATCGGGTCGCGGCGGGCATTCTCGAGCATCCGTTCACGCGCCTTCTGGTCGTCGATGACGCCTCCCCGGACGGCACGGGCGCGATCGCCGACGCGCTCGCGGCCCGGTCCAGCGGGCGGGTCGAGGTGCTGCACCGGACCGGTCCGCGAGGCCTCGGGCGGGCGTACATCGACGGTCTCCAGCATGCGCTCGCCAGCCAGGCCGACGCGATCGGCCAGATGGACGCCGACCTCTCGCACGACCCGAAGTACCTGCCGGATCTGGTCGCGGCGCTCGACGACTTCGATCTGGTCATCGGCTCGCGTTACGTGCATGGCGTGAGCGTCGTGAACTGGCCGCTGCGCCGAATCATGCTGAGCGCGTTTGCGAATCGGTACATCCGCACGATCACCGGCCTCGGCCCGCACGACTGCACCAGCGGCTTCCGCGTGTGGCGCCGCGAGGCGCTGGCGAGGCTCCCGATCCAGACCGCACGGACGAGCGGCTACGCGTTTCTGACCGAGATGCTGTTCGCGGCGGGGCGGGCCGGCTGCCGGATCGGCGAGGTGCCGATTGTGTTCGTCGAGCGGCGCGAGGGCTATTCGAAGGTCTCGTCGAGCGTGCTCCTCGAATCGCTCGTGACGCCGTGGCGCCTCATCGTCCGATCCGGCCGGATTTCCGGCGTTCGGTAGGGCAGGCCTGTTGGTCCGCGCCGGCCGGGCGTGTTAGCGTTTGGGTCCATCATGGCGGAGCGCCTCGGGAAGCGCCCGGTCGGGCTGTCGATCTTTTTTCCGGCGTACAACGACAGCGGCACGATCGCCAGTCTGGTGATCACGGCACGTCAGGCCGCCGAACGGCTGACGTCTGACTTCGAGATCATCGTCGTGAACGACGGCAGCGTGGACGCGACCCGCGCGATTGCCGACGAGCTGGCGCGCACGTATCCCGACGTACGCGTGATTCACCACGCGACCAACCGCGGGTACGGCGGCGCGTTACGCAGCGGCTTCCTCGGCGCGCGCAAGGAGTGGATCTTCTACACCGACGGCGACGCGCAGTACGACCCGGCGGAACTGGCGGCGCTGTGGCCGCACATGGCCGGTGCGGATCTGGTCAACGGTTACAAGATCAGCCGGTCCGATCCGCTGCACCGCAAGATCCTCGGGCGGACGTACCACCATCTCGTCTCGATCCTGTTCGGCCTGCGAGTCAAGGACATCGACTGCGATTTCCGCCTGATCCGGCGATCCGTGTTCGACCGGATTCGGCTCGAGCGCGATAGCGGCGTCATCTGCCTCGAGATGATGAAGAAGATCACGGACGCGGGCTTCCGCATCACCGAGGTCCCCGTACATCACTACCATCGTGCATTCGGCAAGTCGCAATTCTTCAACTTCCGGCGCCTGTTCAAGACCGGTCTCGACGTCGGCGCGCTCTGGGTCGATCTCGTGATCCGACGACGCCATCGACAATCGGCCGAGGCGCCGCGCGCCGTGGACCGTCAGGCCACGTTTGAGCGCGACCGACCATGAGCGGGGACTACCGCGACTTCTACCGCCGGCGTCGTGTCCTCATCACCGGCGGTCTCGGCTTCATCGGGTCCAACCTCGCCCGGGCGCTGGTCGACCTCGACGCCGACGTGCTGCTGGTCGATTCGCTGATGCAGGACTACGGCGGCAACCTGTTCAACATCGCGGGCATCGAACCGCGCGTGCGCGTGAACATTGCGGACGTCCGTGAGGCCTCGACAATGCAGGCGCTCGTGCGCGATCGCGAGGTGATCTTCAACCTCGCGGGCCAGGTGAGCCACATCGACAGCATGCGGGCCCCGCACACCGACCTGGAGATCAACTGTCGAGGTCAGTTGACGATTCTCGAGGCCTGCCGGCTGCGCAATCCCGAGACGAAGGTAGTCTACGCGGGCACGCGGCAGATTTATGGCCGGCCCGATCGGCTGCCGGTCGACGAGTCGCACCTGGTCCGGCCCACGGACATCAACGGCATCAACAAGGCGGCCGGCGAGAACTACCACCTCGTCTACAACAACATCTTCGGCGTCCGGGCCTGCTCGCTTCGGCTGTCGAACGTGTACGGGCCGCGCCAACTGATTCAGCACAACCGCCAGGGCTTCATCGGCTGGTTCATCCGGCTCGCGCTCGAGGGGCGGGAGATTCAGATTTACGGCGACGGTTCGCAAGTCCGCGACTTCGTCTACGTGACCGATGTCGCGGATGCGTTCCTGCGCGCCGGAGCCAGCGACGCGGTGAACGGCGACGTGTTCAACGTCGGCGGTCGCGAGCCCACCACGCATCGGGATCTCGTGACGATGCTGATCGCCGCCGCGGGGCGGGGGTCGATGCGGTTCGTCGAGTGGCCCGACGACAGCAAGCGCATCGACATCGGATCCTTCTACACGGACTCGTCCAAGTTCGAACGAACGGCCGGCTGGCGGCCGGCGGTGACGCTCCGCGCGGGCCTCGCCGACACGCTCGACTACTATCGCGAGCACATGGATCGCTACATCGACGCCGCCGGCGGCGGACCGACGTCGTGACGATGCGCGTGCCGTTCATGTCACTGGGGCCGGGTCCCGACGCGCCAGACGTGCGGGCCGCGATCGACCGCGTCATCGCGCGCGGCTGGTTCATCCTCGGACCCGAGGTCGAAGCCTTCGAGGCGGAATTCGCGGCGGCCAGCGGCGCGCGGCATGCCGTCGGCGTCGGCTCGGGCACGGATGCCCTGGCGCTGGCCCTTCGTGGCCTGGGCATCGGGCCGGGCGACGAGGTCATCACGTCACCGCTCTCGGCGGCCTTCTCGGCGCTAGCCATCCGCATGGCCGAGGCGACGCCCGTATTCGTCGATGTCGATCCCCACCGGCTCACGGTCGATCCCGCCGCGGTCGAAGCGGCAATTACGCCGCGCACGCGTGCCCTGATGCCGGTTCACCTCTACGGACAAGCCGCGGACATGCCGGCGCTGCAGGCGATCGCGACCCGCCATCGCTTGGCGATGATCGAGGATGCCTGTCAGGCGCACGGCGCGACGTCGGCCGGCCGCCCGGTGGGCACGTTCGGCGAGTGCGGCGCGTTCAGCTTTTATCCGACCAAGAACCTCGCCGCGCTCGGCGACGGCGGCGCCGTCATCACGAATGACGCCGCGCTCGCCGCCCGACTGAAGCGGTTGCGCAACGGCGGCCAGTCCGATCGCTACCACCATCCGGAGTTCGGCGTGAACAGCCGGCTCGACGAAATCCAGGCCGCGGTTCTACGCGCGCGGCTGCCCCTCCTGCGGGAATGGACCGCGGCCCGCCGCAACCGGGCGGCACAATACCGACACGCGCTCGCCGGCACGACGGTCGTCGTGCCGCCCGAGTGTGATCCCGGCCACGTGTATCACCTCTTCGTCGTGCGCACCGACGCGCGCGATCGCTTTCTCGACCATCTCGCCGCGCACGGCGTCGAGGCCCTTGTCCACTATCCGATCCCGGTGCCGAGACAGGGCGCGTTCGCGGGATCGGCTGCCACTTGCCCGATCGCCGATCGCGTGTGCGCAGAGGTCTGCTCCCTGCCGCTCCATCCCCGGCTCGACGACGCCGCGCTCGCTGTCGTCGCGGCAGCCGTCGCCGAGTGGCGGATATGATGGGCGGACTATGAGAGCGTTGCTCACCGGCGGGGCTGGCTTCGTGGGGTCGCACCTGGCCGAAGCCCTGCTCGATCGCGGCGACCAGGTCGTCGTCATCGACAACCTCTCGACCGGATCGATGGAGAACATCGGACACCTGAAAGGCCGCACGGGGTTCGAATACACGATCGACACCATCATGAACGGGCCCCTGATGGCGGAACTCATCGATGGGTCCGACGTCGTTTTCCACCTAGCTGCCGCCGTCGGCGTGAAGCTCATCGTCGAGGCGCCGGTGCATACCATCGAGACGAACATCGGCGGCACCGAGGTCGTCCTCAGGCACGCCGGCAAGAAAGGCAAACTCGTCGTCATCTTCTCGACGTCGGAGGTGTACGGCAAGAGCACGGACGTTCCGTTTCGGGAGACCGCGGACCTGGTCCTGGGCCCGACGCCCAAACACCGGTGGGCGTACGCCTGCAGCAAAGCGATCGACGAGTTCCTGGCGCTCGCGTACTACAAGGAACGAAAGCTGCCGGTCATCGTCATTCGCCTTTTCAACACCGTGGGACCGCGCCAGACGGGCCGGTACGGCATGGTCATTCCGACGTTCGTCGAGCAGGCCATCGCCGGCCAGCCCATCACGGTGTTTGGCGACGGCCGGCAATCCCGATCGTTCGGCTACGTCGGCGACATCGTGACCGGGGTGATCCGACTGGCCGTCGAACCGAGGGCCATCGGCGAGGTCTTCAACCTCGGCAACCCCGAAGAGATCTCGATCCTCGAACTGGCGCATCGCGTCAAGTCACTCACGCACAGCGCCTCCGAGGTCGTCCTGGTGCCCTACGACGAAGCGTATGAGGCCGGATTCGAGGACATGCCCCGGCGGGTACCCGACATCGCCAAGGCCCACGCGCTCATCGGGTTCGCGCCGACCGTTCATCTCGACGAAATCCTGCGGCGGGTCATCGCGCACGCGAAATCGGGTCGCGGCCTCTAAGGCAGACCGGCGCCCCGTGCCGGGCGTCACAAGGGTGGCCGGCCCCGGTCGTATACTGGAGGCTCGACGCAATTGTTGGGGGTCTCACAGCCATGCGCGCGTTCTGTGTTTCCGGCTTGCTCGTCGCCGCGCTCACCGCTGGCTGGTCCGTCTCGCCCCGCGCGCAAGCGCAGGCGCCGACGCCGCCGCCGCGGCGATTGGAATTGACGTTCAACAACGGGAAGGTCACGCTCATTGCCCAAGGCGTCACGGTGCGCGACATCATGGCCGAATGGGCCCGCCAGTGCGGCTGTGTGGTCCAGGGCACCGACCGTCTGACGGGGGGATCCGCCCTGCCGATGCAGTTCGAGGATCAGCCTGAGCTCGTCGTGCTCGAGTCCTTGCTGAGGACCGCGGGCGGCTATCTCCTCGGCCCGAGGGCGCCCGGCAGCCGAGGCGCGTCGATCTACGGCAGCGTGTCAGTGTTCTCGGTGTCCCGAGGTATCGAAGCGCCCACCTATGCGCCGTCGGCCCCGATCGCCGCACCGCTCGTCACGGGCGGAACACCAGATGATGAGATTCCTCCCGTGACGCCAGTCGCCACTCCGCAAACGCCAGCCCGACCCGCGGCCCCGACGCCCGGACGTCCAGGCGGTCCTGCGGTGCCCATCGTGCCCGTCGGGAGTGGGTCTACGGCCGGGTCTTCAGCTGGGTCGTGATCGCCTGCTCGACTTCGGCGGGGCTCCACGCCTCGTGCCGTACCGTGCGGCGTCCGAACGTCGACCATCGAATCAGATACAAGTCCTTCAGCTGCACGAGGTAGCCGAACGCCTCTCGTGTGTTCATCTTGCTTTGCCCGGCCCGACGGTCGTGAAACTGGTACGGCACCTCGACCAGCGTCGTCGGCCGCGCCCGCATGAGCAGCTCGAGTCCAATCTTGAAGCCGCCGGCCTTGATAGCGACTGAGGTCGCCATCACTCGCGGCATGAGGAAGAAGCCAGAGGTCGCGTCTCGCACCGGCGTCAGGGGGCGCGCGAGCCAGCACGCGAGCCGAGACGCGAGCCGGCGTCGAAGCGGCCAGCCGGGCGTGCCGCCACCGGGCACGTAGCGGCTCGCCACGACGAAGTCGGCCCGGGAGGTACGGCTGACGGCAAACATCGCGGGCAGAAGCGACGGCGGATGGCTCATGTCGGCGTCCATCACGCCCACGGTGTCGGCGGTCGCTGCGGCAAACCCGGCCATGGCCGCCGTTCCCAGTCCCGCCCGCGCCGGTCGGTGGACGACGCGCATGGGATGGATCCCAGTCAGTTCGTCAGCCAAGGCGCCGGTACCATCGGGCGAGCTGTCGTCGACGACGATGACCTCGAGGGCCAGGCCATATTGGCTCGCGACGTCATAGAGCGCGGTCACGAGATCCGACAGGCCCTCTCGCTCGTTGAAGGTCGGGACGACCAAGCTGAGATCGGGCGCCCGATCGTTGCTCACGCCAGCACTATAATTCATGAGCCAGCGCGCCCCTTTTGAGACGCGCGTTGACGATGGCAGACATCGACCGCTACCGACCGGACGATCGGCGCCAAGTGGAGGCGCTCTACCGCCGCGTATTCGGCGCCGACGCCGCTGATGCGAACCGTCTTCGTTGGGACTGGCAGTACCGGCGAAATCCGAACGGCCCGTCAGCCCCGCCGCCGATCTGGCTCGCGCGCGAAGGCGCCACGGTGATCGGCCAGTACGGGACGATGCCCGTTCGGCTGGCCGTGCTCGGGCGTGAGATTGAGGGCGCCTGGGGCATGGACGTCATGGTCGCGCCCGAGCGGCAGCGACAAGGCGTCGGCGACCAGTTGTTTCGGACCTGGGATCGGCAGGTCGGCGCCGCGCTCGGTCTCGGACCCTCCGAGGCTTCGGCGCAACTCTTTCGCAAGCTCGGGTGGCCGGACGCCGTCACGGTGCCCAGCCTCGTCAAGCCTCTGAGCCGCCGGGCGCTCCGGCGCCCGACCTGGCCGATGGGCATCAATCGACTGGTGTCGGCCGTGACCCTACCGTGGGTCCGGCTCGTGGCTCGGACGCGACCGTTGCACGGGGAGGTGCGCCCGATCCGGCAATTCGGCGACGAGTTCACGGCCATGTGGGAACGCATCGCGCCCCGCTTTGCCTTTGCGATCCGGCGCGACGCCCGCTATCTCAACTGGAAGTACCTCCAGACACCGCACGTCCGGTACGCCGCGGCCGTTCTCGAGCGCCAAGGCATCCCCCAGGGCTACGTCGTCTACCGGCACGTCCACGAGCCGCGCGGGCGCGTGACGCTCCTCGTCGACTTCCTCACGGATCCGGACGACGAGGCCGGACTGCTGACGCTCCTGCGGTGGGTGGATCGCGAGGCCCGCGCGGCCGACTCCGACAAGATTCGAACGTTCGCGCTGCACGTGGGCTTCCGGCGGCTCCTCAGGAAATCCGGCTACTACGCCGTGAAGTCGTCGATGACCCTCGTGGCCAAGATCAACGCCGTCGCGGTGCCGCCGGACTTCTACGAGCGGACCGACACCTGGCACGTCACGCTGGGGGATTCCGACCAAGATCGGTGACGAAGGTCGGGTATTCTCTCTTCATGTCCTTTCTCGACCGGGTGACGCACGACATCGCCGAGGCGATGAAGCAGAAGAATGCGGGGGCGCTGGCGCCGCTGCGGATGCTCAAAGCGGCGATGATGAATCGCGAAGTCGAAAAGGGACGGGCGCTGGACGACGCCGAGGCCCTTCAAGTCGTCAATGCGCTCGTGAAGCAACGGCGGGACTCGGTGGACCAATTTCGCGCGGGCGGCCGGCAGGATCTGGTCGACCGCGAGCAGGCGGAGATTACTTTTCTGCAACGTTACCTGCCGCCAGCGGCCGACGAAGCGGCGATCGCCCGTGCCATTGAGGCCGCCGTCGCGGAAACGGGCGCGTCTGGGCCCAAAGACATGGGGAAGGTCATGAAGGCCACGATGGCGGCCCTCGGAGGGGCGACCGTGGACGGCCGCGTGGTGAGCGAGCAGGTCAAGAAACGACTCACGAATCCGACCTAGTGGCCCAAACTTTTTGTTCCGGGGTCCGTCTAAGTTTATGAAAGGCACGCAAGAAGCCTCTCATCCATCCTCCGGGCAGGGGCCTCAATCGCAGGGGTTGAGGCCCCTACTTTTTTTCGGTACGCCCCCGGGCGGCAGATGTCCGCTCGGCCCGCCCCGCCCTTTTCCCTTCGAGACCTTCGTCGGCCGTTGACGCGTTCATGAGCGAACGCCTGGCGCGCTCGGCGCGACTGATTGGCATCGCGACCCTCTCGAGTCGCGTGCTCGGACTCGTCCGCGATCAGGCGATCGCCTACTTCTTCGCGACCGGCATGGCGGCCGACGCGTTCGGCGTGGCCACGCGGATTCCCACCCTGCTCCGCGATCTGTTCGCCGAGGGCGCGATGAGCGCGGCGTTCGTGCCGACGTTCACGCGCTATCTCGAGCGTGAGGGCCGCGCGGCCGCGTGGCGGCTCGGGTCCCAGGTGCTCAACGGTCTGGCCATCGTGACGGGCGTCCTCGTCCTGGCCGGCATCATCTTCGCGGGGCCCATCACCTCGAGCTACGCGTCCAAGTACGCGGACGTGCCGGGCAAGCTCCAGCTGGCGATCCTGCTGACGCGATTCAACATGCCGTTCCTGCTGCTCATCGCGGTGGCCGCCGCGTGCATGGGCATGCTGAACGCGCTGCATCGGTTCTTCGTGCCGGCGGTCGCGCCGGCGATGTACAACGTCGTCTTCATCGTCTGCACCATCGGGCTCGTGCCGATCTTCACGCACATCGGCGTGCCGCCGGTGATGGCGCTCACGGCGGGCATGCTGCTCGGCGGCGTGTCGCAAATCCTGATGCAGTGGCCGCTCCTCCGGCGCGAAGGCTATCGGCATCAGTGGGTGCTCGACCCTCGCGATCCGGGCTTGCATGAAGTGTTGATCCTGATGGGACCCGGCACGCTCGGCGTCGCGGCGGCTCAGGTCAACCTCTTCGTGAACATGTGGCTCGCGACTGGCGAGATGGGCGCCGTTGCCGCGCTCGGCTACGCGTTTCGCCTCATGTACATGCCGATCGGCATCTTCGGCGTCTCGGTCGCGACGGCCGCGATCCCCGATCTCGCGCGGCACGCGGCCCACAACCGGCTCGATCACATGCGGCGGACCCTGTCGTGGGGATTGCGATTGATGTTGGTGCTCAGCGTGCCGGCCACGGTGGGGCTCATGGTGCTCGCGACGCCGATCACGGAGCTCATCTTCCGTCGCGGCCAGTTCGACGCCCACTCGGTCGTGCTCGTCTCGTCGTGTCTCTTCTTCTACGCGGCGGGCATCGTCGGCTACTCGGTCGTCAAGATCGCGTCGCCGAGCTTCTATTCGCTGCAGGACGCCCGGACGCCGGTCATCATCAGCGTCGTTACGAT
>Ga0182024_10017458_pt1 | contig 13472 bp, 11 predicted proteins | sample P32metaG_FD_120480 | JGI IMG/M metagenome (GOLD analysis project Ga0182024, IMG submission 120480) | Permafrost microbial communities from Stordalen Mire, Sweden - P3-2 metaG (Illumina Assembly) | ecosystem: Environmental > Terrestrial > Soil > Wetlands > Permafrost | place: Sweden: Stordalen...
AAAGACAAAGACGAAGAGTTGCAGGATCCCTTGCTCGAATTGCTGCGCCAGGCTACCAGCATGCAAGAGGATGATTTTCTTGCGGAACTTCGCCGCCAGCGCTCCAGCGAAAGCGTCGCCACGTAGTATTCCCTTCCTGATCTCATTTGAACTGGATCGCTTCCGTTCGGCGCATAAGGAACTTTCACGCCCATTGTCGAGTAGACGTCGTGGCAGGTGGTTGACGAACTCGAGATTAGCGCACGGCGGGAAAAACTGGGCTGCGGCAGCGGGACTAGCGGGCCTGCAGGTTCGCGCCGGAGAAACGAAGAGCTCGAGTTCCGTCTCTAACCCGGGCTCTTCAGTCTCCGTTTGGTCTGTTCCACCCCTAATGCAAGCAGGGTAACGGATGATTGTTGTGGGATGGTTTAAGTAATGTTAAATCTGCATGAAATCGAAATGAGTTTGAGACGCCAGGCCCTGGCGTCGTGCGTGCGCCGTTCCAGTTGTTGTGCGAACATAGACAGCAACTTAAGATATGTCTGCGCACCAAGGCTGGTAGGTAAAGCTGGCGACAAGCAAAAAATCCGGACGGGCGGACAGTTCAACGGCAGCAGAGTTCGCCGGTCGCAATCAATTCACCTGGACGCCGATTTTGTCGATCGCGGCGGCGGCATTCGCGGTTGAAATCCCTTTCTTCTTTTTCGGAACTCCTTCAGGACACGACGTGGAGTTCCATCTTTACTCGTGGCTGGAAGTTCTTTCCCAGTGGAAACAGGGGATCGGATACCCGCGTTGGGCGGCGCTGGCGCACTTTGGCTATGGCGAGCCGCGGTTCATCTTTTATCCACCGGCGTCGTGGACTCTGGGAGCGGGGCTGAGCGCAATCTTTCCTTGGGTGGTGGTCTCAGACATTTACATTTGGCTCCTGCTCGTGGCGGCCGGCGCATCTATGTTTCTGCTGGCGCGCCGGTGGCTTGACCGGTGCGACGCAACTTTCGCTGCGGCGTTGTATGCGGTGAATCCTTATCATCTGGTAATTGTGTATTGGCGAAGCGCGTTCGCCGAATTGCTGGCGGCGTCTTTGCTGCCTTTGCTTTTGTTGCTCTTGTTGCGGGATGATAGGCGTCCACGCTCTACAATTTTGCTTGCGCTCGTTCTGGCGGCTTCGTGGCTGGTGAATGCTCCCGCAGCGGTAATGATTCATTATTCGATGGCGCTGCTGATTTTGGTCATCGCGTGGCAGAGGCGATCGGCACGCATTTTGCTGAGCAGTGGGATGGCGGTAATTTTGGGTGCGGCACTGGCCGCGTTTTATTTGTTCCCTGCGGTCTATGAGCAAAGGTGGGTGAATATTGCGCAGGCGGTTTCGGCGGGATCGCGTCCGCTGGATAATTTTTTATTCGTCCATACCAGCGACGCGGAACATGACGCCTTTAACCGTGTGATTTCGTGGGTGGTGGTCAGCGAGATTCTCTTGACGATGGCGGCGGCTTGGGCGGCGGGACGCTGGCGCAAGCGCAATCGTGAACTCTGGTATTCGCTCGCGATTTGGAGCGCGGTTTGTACGGTGCTCATGCTGCCGATCTCGAATTTGTTTTGGAACACCCTTCCCAAGCTCCGCTTCATGCAGTTTCCCTGGCGCTGGACGCTGTGCCTGGGCATCCCGTACACGCTGTTCATTACGCTGGGAGTCCGCCGATGGCCGGCGCGTGCGGCTTTGTATCTGGCGACGCTATGCGTGATCATTTTTGCGTGGCACCACTTTCAGGCACCCTGGTGGGATACTCGCGCCGACCTGCGGGAGATGCAGGACAACGTGGCTACGGGCGTGGGTTATGAAGGGACCGACGAATATACACCGCTGGGAGCGGATCCTTCTGCGGTGGACAAAGATGCCCGCCGCGTGACCGTGGACGGACCGGCTCATGGGGCAATTCGAATTTTAGAGTGGGACGCGGATCGAAAACAATTCACGGCGGATATGTCGGGAGCGGACAATCTTGTTTTACATCTGTTTACTTATCCGGCGTGGCGCGTGGAGGTGAATGGGCGAATCGTGCAGGCGGCAACCCGCGGAGGCACGGGGCAGATGCTTGTTCCCGTCGAAGCGGGCGCGAACCGGGTGCAGATTATTTTTGTGCGTACCTGGGATCGCACCCTGGGGGCCTGGATCTCAATGGTGGCGGTTGTTTTTGTGCTGGTGTCGCTCAGGAAACCTTCCGGGAGCGCCGCCACAACTTCGGCAAGCTCAGTGTAGGCTTTGCCGGCGGCAGGCGAAAGGGCGGCGCGACGACGGTGACAATGTGATGCGGACAATTCTGATTGCGACTTCGAACCCAGGCAAGCTGCGCGACTTTGCTGGCGCCGCGCTGCAGCATGGAGTTGAGATTGCGGGCATTCCTGACCTCGCTTCCCTGCCCAGCGTGGTTGAGGATGGATTAACGTTCGAAGCAAATGCGCGGAAGAAAGCCGAGGCTTACAGCCGTTACGTTCCGGGAGAGATTGTGGTTGCAGACGATTCGGGGTTGGAGGTCGATGCGCTGAATGGCGCTCCGGGCGTGCACTCTGCGCGATATGCTGCTCCAGATCTACAGAATAAAGAACCGCATGAGGCTGATGCCAACACCGACGACGATGCTAATAATGCGCGTGTGTTACGCGAACTTAAGAACGTTCCGTCCGAGCAACGTACGGGGAGGTTTGTCTGCGTGCTGGCGGCGGCGCGGGATGGCAAGACGCTGGAGACGTTTCGGGGAACGGCGGAGGGAATTATTCTTGAGGCACCGCGGGGTGTGCATGGATTCGGGTACGATCCGCTGTTTTATTTTCCGCAGATCGGGAAAGCATTTGCGGAACTGACCGCGGACGACAAATCCAAATACAGCCACCGCGGAAAGGCGTTCCGAGAGTTTCTGAAATGGTGCGATGCGGGCGAGCAAGGAGAGCACCGACAGCTTTCTTGACTTCGCTTCCGTCTCAGCCGGATAATAAAAAGTTATTTTGTCATCTTCAAACGCACAAGCAGACATACAAAAAGGTAAGGCAGAAATCGTAAGGAGCGATTCGTGGCGTCAGTAGCCGGTTCGGCTGCTCCCGGAGTGAAGCGAGGCGCGAAGCAGGGCGTGGCGCCGTTGCGCGCGGGACAGGGTACGTCGTTTCTTTTGCGCCGATTGCATTCTCTTTCCGGCATCGTTCCGGTGGGCGCGTTCTTATTCGAGCACATCCTCATTTCCAATTCAACTGCGATCAGCGGTCCTGACGCTTATGCGCGGCAGGTCAGTTTTCTAGCTAACCTTCCACTGGTATTTTTTCTCGAGCTTTTTGGGATCTGGATTCCGATCGCATTTCATGCGCTCTACGGGTTTTACATCTGGTACCGGGGCGATGCGAATACGATCGACTACCCCTGGACCGGAAACTGGATGTACACGCTGCAGCGCTGGACGGGCGGAATCGCGTTCGTTTATATCGTCTGGCATACATGGACAATGCGATTTAGCGGCGTCGATCTGCACGCATATCCCTACGCGTCGTTCGGCAAAGTGCAGGCGGAACTTTTCAAACCCGCGTTATTTTTATTTTTCGTGGTGGGTCTGGTTGCTGCCTCGTGGCACTTTGCGTATGGAATTTGGCTGTTCTCGGCGAAGTGGGGCATCGTTTCAGGGGAGCGGGCGCAGAAGCGGTTTCTGGTCGTCTGCTTAGCATTGTTTTTCATCCTGACCGGGGCTGGATTGGCAAGCCTGGCATCGTTCCGCTCCCGACCGCTGCAACCCACTGATGCCGGTACTGCGGCCATGCAAGCCGGCCGCGCACCAGCAACTTACGGAAGGCCGGTGGAGTGAGGATGGCAGCTCCGAAAATTATTGTGATCGGCGGCGGGCTGGCCGGACTTTCGGCGGTCATCAAGATCGCCGAGATGGGCGCGAGCGTCGACTTGTTTTCGATTGTGCCGGTGAAGCGTTCGCACTCGGTGTGCGCGCAGGGCGGCATCAACGCGGCGAAGAATCTCAAGGGCGAGGGCGATTCGACCTGGCAGCACTTTGACGACACCGTTTACGGCGGCGATTTTCTGGCCAACCAGCCACCGGTGAAGGATATGTGCGAGGCCGCGCCGGGCATTATCGATCTGCTCGACCGCATGGGCGTTCCATTTAATCGCACGCCGGAAGGCCTACTCGACTTCCGCCGCTTCGGCGGAACTTTGTATAACCGCACGGCGTTTGCCGGAGCTACCACCGGCCAGCAACTTCTGTATGCGCTGGATGAGCAGGTGCGGCGGTATGAATCCGAAGGCAAGGTAAAGAAGTACGAGCACTGGGAGTTTTTGTCGGCGGTACTCGATGGAAACCGCGTGTGCCGCGGCATCTGCGCCATGGATTTGCGCAGCATGGAAGTTAGAACCTTCCCTGCCGACGCCATCATTATCGCCACTGGCGGCAACGGAGCGATCTTTGGCAAGTCGACAAATTCCGTAGTCTGCACCGGTTCGGCACAGTCCGCGCTCTATCAGCAGGGCTGTTATTACGCCAACGGCGAATTCATCCAAGTGCATCCCACCTGCATCCCCGGCAACGACAAGCTGCGGCTGATGTCGGAATCGGCGCGCGGCGAGGGCGGACGCGTATGGGTTCCAAAGAAACCCGGCGACAATCGCGATCCGAAATCGATTCCTCAGGGCGAGCGCTGGTATTTTCTCGAAGAGTGGTATCCCAAATACGGCAACCTGGTGCCGCGCGACATCGCGACTCGGGCGATCTTCAAAGTTGTATTCGAGTACAACCTCGGCATCGATGGGAAGCCGATGGTTTATCTCGACCTGACCCACATTGACCGCAAGATTCTCGATCGCAAGCTGGAAGGGATTCTGGAAATCTACGAGAAGTTTGTGGGCGACGATCCGCGCGACACGCCCATGAAGATTTTCCCGGGGATGCATTACACCATGGGCGGGTTATGGGTAGACTTCAAGCAGGCGACGAATATTCCTGGAATTTTTGCGGCGGGTGAATGCGAGTACCAGTATCACGGGGCGAACCGGCTGGGCGCGAACTCGCTAGTGTCTTGCATTTACGGGGGCGGGATTGCCGGTCCGAATGCCGTGAAGTATGCGCGGGGATTGCAAGCGCTACCCGACGGCCACGCAGTTTTCGAGGCCGAGAAGAAGAAGCAGGAAGAGAGTAATTTCCTGCTGATGAACAATACAGGGACGGAGAATCCGTTTAGACTCTGGCGCGAATTGGGCGAGTTGATGACGAAGGATTGCACGGTTATCCGCTACAACAAAACTTTGGTGGAGACGGATGCGAAGCTAGTGGAGTTGCTGGAACGATTCCGAAGAGTGAACCTGAGCGACCGCACCCAGTGGGCGAATACCAGCGTGGTATTTACTCGGCAGCTTTACAACATGCTGCAGTTGGCGAGAGTAGTGGCGCAAGGAGCAAAGCTACGGGACGAATCGCGCGGGGCACATTACAAGCCGGACTTCCCCGAGCGCGACGATAAGAATTTCCTGAAGACCACGAAGGCATATTTTGCGCCGGATGCGGATGAGCCGAAATTTGAGTTCGAGCCGGTGGACGTGTCGCTGATTCCGCCAAGGGCGAGGAAATATGACGTGGCGAAGTGAGAGCAGAGTTTATCTCATCTGAGCGGAGAGAAGTACCCGATGAACCATGCCGGTGCCGATATGTTGCATAGGTCCTTCGCTCCGCTCAGGATGACAAAGATTGAGCTACGAGTTCATGGCAGATAAAAGCTAATGGCCGATAAATCCGTAATCATCAAGATCAAGCGCCAGAACAATCCAACTTCCAAGTCGTACTGGGAGGAGTTCGAACTCGCGTGGCATCCCGGGATGAATGTGATTTCCTCTCTGATGGAGATTGCGGCGAACCCCGTCACGCGCGACGGCAAAGAGACTACGCCCATCACCTACGATTCGAATTGTCTGGAGGAAGTTTGCGGGTCTTGCGCCATGCTGATCAATGGACGAGCACGCATGGCTTGCTCCGCTCTCATTGATAATCTCGAGCAGCCGGTAAAACTTGAACCTTTTTCCAAATTTCCTATCGTCCGCGATCTGGCTACCGACCGCAACGTGATTTTTGAGAATCTGAAGGTGGTCAAGGCTTGGGTTCCGATTGACGGAACCTACAACCTGGGACCGGGCCCACGGGTTAGCCCGGAGGAGCAAGAGCAGGCTTATCCGCTTTCGCGCTGCATATCATGCACGTGCTGCATGGAGGCGTGCCCGCAGTTCAACGAAGAGACGGGATTCGTGGGCGCCGCTACGATTGCGCAGGTGCGGTTGTTCAATATGCATCCCACAGGTCGGGAGCTTAAACACGAGCGACTGGCGGCGCTGATGGGTGACGGCGGCATCCAGGAATGCGGCTACGCGCAGAACTGCGTGGAGGTTTGTCCGAAAGATATTCCTCTGACTAAGGCCATTTCTGAGGTGGGCGGAGAGGTTATGAAGCAGGCCTTGGGGGATCTTTTCCAGCGGTAAAAGGGCCTAAACACAGGGGCTGTTCGACTTCGCTCGGGCAGCCTACGGGAATCACAAGGTAGTTCTAATCAGGCCGATTGCCGCTTTCTGGTGCTGATTTTTGTCACTACTGCCGCAACAGAGCAATCCCTTTCTGTATCTAATGAGCGCTAACTGTCTGGTGCTTCGGCACTTGAGTGAGGCTTAGTTGCCGCCTCCGGATGGCGTTTAGCGTGCACTTCCAGGAGATGAATGCCGCTTCCGGGGCGGTTGGGGTAACCAGCAGTAACCAGTTTCCCGGAAATGATTTTGATAACGGGCGTAACGGGGTTTCGGCAGACATCATTAGGACGCCTTGACAGCATGGCTTAAAATGGCCCGACAGTTGGGAGAATTTCTGAAATCGCGATTGCAGCGCCGCTTGATGTTGCTTTTATTTCTGGCCTCGGTCGGCAGCCCGCTGTTTGCGGCTACGACCACCACAACTCTGCATAAGCGTGTCCACCACTTCCGGCGTCCCAGGCTCCATTGGACGCGCTGGAATCCGATGTTCCGCCCGTCGCACGAATCTCTCTTGTTACAAAATGCAGAAGTCGACCGGCTGGAATTGCCGCGCATTCAGGATGACGATGAACTGGAAGCGTTGAAGTCGAGTGGCGCGCTGCAACCGATTATCGCCGGTGAGTCATTGCGTTTCGATCCCCGGCTGGATCCTTCGCGGCGGTATTGCCGTCCGTGGACGCGGGATTTTGTGCAGGATATTTCGCAAGCCTACTATCATCGCTTTCATGAGCAGATTCAGGTGAACTCGGCGGTGCGGACGGTGAAGGTGCAGAAGAAACTACGGCGACACAATCGCAATGCGGCTCCGTTTGAGGGAGATACCGCATCATCCCATCTCGCCGGACTGACGGTCGATCTGCAGCGGCGTGGGATGAGCCAGGAGCAGATTCATTGGATGGAGCACTATCTCTTCTACATGAAGGCTCTGGGCCTGGTGGAGCCGGAAGAAGAGCGGCACCAGTGGGTATTCCACATCATGGTTTCCGGCCGCTATGCCGATTGGCGCGAATCGCAGGATATCGTTCCGATGGAGCGCCCTGAGCCTGCAACGGTAACAGCCGACGTCGCGGCATCGAACTGATTCATCCCACGGTGTACTGCGCTTCGCCGTTGCCAAACGACCAGTTCTCCCACGCAACTTCTACCAAATTGATCACGAGGTCCTGCGGCCGCAAGCCTGGACTCTCCCGCAATATCTCCGCCATGCGTTGAAACAATTTCTTTTTCTGCGCCAGTTTGCGGCCGGTGGATAGCGTGATCTGGACGAAAACAACGTCGTCGGTACGCTGTATTCCCAAGTACGTGGGATCGTAGATCAGCCCAGCCGGATGCTCGGTGATGACTTGGAATCTGTCCTGCTCAGGAACTGCGGCGCCTTCCACCATAGCTCGATGCACGCCATCGGCCAGAGCTTTCTTGTATTGTTCGGACTTCCCTTCGCGCAATGAAATTCTTACCAGCGGCATTGCTGCCTCCTGTGATCGAATCTGCTGTGATAGAACCTGCAGAATTGCTTTTCGAATGGATGATCTCGCGAGCGGGCAAGATTCAAGGAGTTGCTGTGGATCACGTGCTTCCGAAGCTCGTGGTCTAATGATTCGATGATTGTGATGATGGCGGGTCTGCCCGGCACCGGCAAGACTACGTTGGCTCGCGCACTGGCGGCGCGAACCTTGGGCCGCGTGTTTAGTAAGGACGATATTCGTCACGCGCTGTTTCTAACGGAAGAAATCGAATACTCTTCGCGGCAGGATGATTTCTGTTTGCAGATCATGCTGGAAACTGCGGGCTTTCTCTTGCAACAAAATCGGGAGCGCGTCATCTTTCTGGATGGGCGGCCGTTTTCGCGACGTTATCAGATCGATAATGTCATGAATACCGCAGAGGTCTTGCATCAGAAATGGCGGATTCTGGAATGCGTGTGCGCGGAGGATGTGGTGAAGCAGCGCCTCGAGAACCAGGGCGAGCAGCATCCGGCGGCGAATCGAGACTTCCAACTTTATCTCGAAGTGCGATCCCGATTCGAGGCCATCCTTTTGCCGAAAACTGTTATCGATACCGGGTTGCCGCTGGAGGCCTGTGTGCAGCAGTCGCTCGCGGCGCTTCGCTGAATTGCTTTGCTGACGGCGCTTTCCTATACAATCGTCCTCGCATTCTATCGAGGTTCTCCAATATATAGCTTATGACTCGTTGCAGCCTTGTTTTGCTCTCCTGCCTGGCGCTCACGGCGCCTTCAGTCGCCCAGTCTTCTAATTCTTCCGGCCCTCCGGTCAGCGCGCAGGCGCGGGCGATTCAGGAATCGGCCATTGTCGTCGATACTCATGCAGATACGCCGCAGCGGTTTCTTGATGAAGGCTTCGACATTGGATCGACCGATGCCAACGATGTCGGCCACCTGAGCCTCGACAAAGCCCGGCGCGGTAATTTGGGAGCGGAATTTTTCTCCATCTGGGTGGACCCCGAGACCAATCAGGGGCACTTCGCGCAGCATACCTTCGATCTGATCGATTCGGTTTACCAGCAGGCGGCGCATCATCCGGACCGCATGTTGATGGCCTTCTCCGTGGCCGATATTGAGCGCGCCCACCGCGAGCACAAACTGGCCGCGCTGATGGGAATCGAAGGCGGACATTCGATCGAGAACGACATGCATCTGTTGCGCGATTATTACCGGCTTGGCGTGCGCTACATGACGCTCTCGTGGTCGAACACGAATGAGTGGGCGGATTCTTCGGGTGACATCGATGATCCTAAGATTCAGCATCACAACGGGCTTACTGACTTCGGCAAGCAGGTGGTGCTGGAGATGAATCGGCTGGGGATGATGGTCGACATTTCTCATGTCGCCGATAAGACTTTCTGGGACGCTATTGCCACGACGAAGGCTCCGGTGATTGCTTCACATTCTTCGGCTCGGGCACTCGTGGCCGCGCCGCGAAACATGACGGATGACATGCTGCGGGCGGTCGCAAAGAATGGCGGCGTTGTGCAGGTGAATTTTTTCTCGGGGTTTGACGATGAGAATTATCGCAAAGCCGAGCAGGCGCAGGCCAAGGACCTGGCGGCGGCGATTCAAAAGTATATCGATTCACTGAAGGCGCAGGGCAAGCCGGTCAACTACATTGAGGTCGACCGCATCGAGCGGGAGTGGATGGCGAAGATTCCGCGTCCACCCTTCAGCGTGCTGATCGACCATATTGATCACATCGCCAAGGTCGCGGGGGTGGATCATGTTGGGCTGGGATCGGACTTTGACGGCGTGAGCGGAGCGACGCCGCAGGGAATGGATTCTGCCGCGGATTTGCCCAAGATTACGCAGGGCCTGCTTGATTGCGGATACAGCGCTGATGACATCAAGAAAATTCTGGGCGGAAATTTGCTGCGGGTGTTTGGGCGAGTGGAGCAGGTGAGCAAGGAGATGCAGGAGGAGCAGCATTAATGGCGCCGGTGGTGGCTCAGTTTGAGCTTCTTCTGCCGGGGTCATCCTGAGCGGAGCCGCTTTTCAGCGGAGCGAAGGATCTCCCGGTGGCACACGCCTTTCCCCAGGGAGATCCCTATCCCTCACCCGGCTGAACTGAGCCGGGTTTCGGGACGACGCTCCTCAAAAAGAAAAACGTCAAACTGAGCCACTACCCTGGCGCCGGCTCGCTTCTCCTGCCCTAGTTGTCTGTCGTACAATGCAGCGTTGCCTCTGACATTCTCTGCGATCAGTAAATAATGCGAGGAGCAATCATGCGTAATGTTTTTCTTGCTGGCGTTCTGCTATTCACGGGCGCGCTTACCTGGGCTCAAACAAGTTCTCAGGGTGCGGCGCCAGCCAAGCCGCCGGTGCATCGTGTGGCGACGGGCGAGCCTACGGCCATTATTGAAACGAGTGTGGGAAACATGACTTGTACACTGTTCCCCGACAAAGCGCCGATCGGGGTGCAGAATTTTATCGGGCTGGCCACGGGCACTAAAGACTGGAAGAATCCGGCCAGCGGAGCTACTAAGCATGGAGTTCCGCTTTACGATGGCACGATTTTTCATCGCGTGATTCCCGGATTCATGATTCAGGGGGGCGATCCGAAAGGAGACGGGAGTGGCGATCCGGGGTATAAATTTAAGAACGAAGTTTCCTCCGATCTGACGTTCGACAAGCCGGGGCGACTCGCTTATGCGAACGCCGGACCGGACACGAACGGGTCGCAGTTCTTTATTACCGAAGTGGCCACTCCCCATCTGGACGGGAACTATACGATCTTCGGTCAGTGTGACGACGCGACAGTCGCGCTGGTAAAGGAAATTACGCACATGGCGACTGATCCCAGCAATGATCGGCCGTTTCGTCCGGTGAAGATTATTCACATCAAGATTGTGCGAGCTGGGGCGGCAGCGAAGTCCGCGGCGCCGGCGAAAAAGCCCGCAACAGCGGCAACCAAGCCGGAGTGAGAACACTCATTACTATTTACCCTTTGCAATCGCCTGGCTGTGCCAGGCCGGACAGTCGAGGGCGGCTGTCCCCGCGTAAGGCAACAAACATATTGAAAGGAATTCATGACTCGCCAACCGGGACTATACGCCACGTTTGAAACCAGTGAAGGAAATGTTGTATGCCGGCTCTTCGAAAAAGAAGCGCCGAAAACCGTAGCCAATTTTGTGGAACTTGCCGAGGGCAAGCGCGAGTGGACGCATCCCTCGACGCGAAAGAAATCCACGGACCGCCTTTATGACGGGACGATTTTTCATCGGGTGATTCCCGACTTCATGATTCAAGGCGGCGATCCCCAAGGCAGCGGCATGGGAGGGCCCGGCTATCAGTTTGAAGATGAGACCAAAGGTTCGCCGTACAAGCTCGACAAGCCAGGGATATTGGCGATGGCGAATGCCGGGCCGAATACGAATGGTTCGCAGTTTTTTATCACGGTTGCTCCTACCACGTGGCTGACCGGCAAGCACACAATTTTTGGTGAAGTGGTTGAGGGTCAGGATATTGTAAAAAAGATTTCCGAACTCCCGCGCGGCCGCCAGGACAAGCCGAACAAGGATGTGGTGCTGAAGAAGGTTACGATCGAGAAGGCGTGATGAATTGCACCCGTGATAGTGGCTCAAATCGAAAAACTCTTACCACAAAGGCTACAAACTTACACGAAGAAACCTGCTCATGAAGACCTTCGTGACTCTTAGTGTCCTTTGTGGTCCATTGATTTTTCACTCTTAGCCCGTTCATTGACTTGCCCAAATCGGCCACGTAGGATTCTCCTTCGATGATTGGGCAAACTATCTCCCACTACCGCACAGTTGAAAAACTGGGTGGTGGTGGCATGGGCGTGGTTTATAAGGCAGAAGACCTGAAGCTGCGGCGCTTTGTAGCGCTGAAATTCCTGCCTGACGAAGTTGCCAAGGATCCACAATCGCTGGCCCGCTTTCAACGCGAGGCGCAGGCGGCATCCGCGTTAAATCATCCCAACATCTGCACAATTTACGAAATTGACGAGCACGACGGCCAGGCCTTCATCGCCATGGAGTTTCTGGACGGGCGCACGCTGAAGCACGCCATCGGTTCCCGTCCGATGGACAATGACACGCTGCTTAACCTGGCGATTGAAATTGCCGATGCGCTGGACGCGGCCCACGCGGAGGGGATTGTACATCGCGACATCAAGCCCGCGAATATTTTTGTGACCAAACGCGGCCATGCCAAGATTCTCGACTTTGGTCTGGCCAAAGTGGGAGCAGGCCGCGGCGGAGAAAAAAGCCTGGTCGACAACGCCCAGACTTTGGATGAAGCCCACCTGACCAGCCCGGGAACGATGCTGGGAACGGTGGCGTACATGTCGCCGGAACAGGTACGCGGGCGCGAACTGGATGCGCGCAGCGATCTCTTTTCCTTTGGCGCCGTGCTTTATGAGATGGCTACCGGCGACGTTCCTTTTCACGGAGAAAGTTCGGCGGTAATTTGCGAAGCCATCATGAATCGCGCACCAGTACCGGCAGTGCGCCTGAATCACGACGTCCCTGCGCGGCTGGAAGAGATCATCAATAAGGCGCTCGAGAAAGATGCGGGGCTGCGTTATCAGCACGCATCCGAGATGCGCAGTGATTTGCAGCGGCTTAAGCGCGATACGGATTCCGGGCGGAGCCACTTGCCGATGGATTCGGGTACCGCGGCGGGAGCTGCGGCGGCAACCTCGGCAAGCTCGGGACAGCGCAGCGCAGCGGCCCAGAGCAGCGCAGTGGCAACCGCGGCGCTCAAGCGTCCTTACGCAAAGATTGCGCTGGCCGCTGGGGCGGTTATGGCAGTAGTGTTGGCTTTCGTCTTTTGGCAAATCCGGCATCATGGCGCGCCTGCGACAGTATCCGCCGCACCTAAAACTCTGGCCGTTCTTCCCTTGCAAAATTTAGGCGCCGACAAAGATCTCGATTTTCTCAGGCTTGCGCTGGCTGATGAAATTGCGACATCCCTCAGTTATGTGCGTAATCTGACGATTCGTCCGTTTGCGACGACGCGGAAGTATGATTCGCCCACGCTCGATTTGCAGGAGGCCGGTCAAGCCATGCACGTGACCGATGTGGTCACCGGACATTTTCTGAAGGAAGGTTCGCAACTGCAGATCACTCTGGAAGCGGTTGATGTGGCGGACAATCGAACCATCTGGCGCGATACGATGACTGTCGCCGCACCGGACATGATTGCGATGCGCGGGCAGATTACGGCGAAGGTTCGGCAGGGACTGGTGCCGGCGCTGGGTGCAGGAACGGATTCCGCGGAAGGCGCCACGCGTCCCAAGAACGAAGAGGCTTACGATTTATACCTGCGCAGCATCGCTCTGCCGCACGATCCTGCCCCCAACAAGGACGCCATTGCCATGCTGGAGCGAGCCGTGGGACTCGACCCGAGCTATGCGCCAGCGTGGGGCGCTCTGGCGCTTCGCTACCATTACGACTCGGCTTACTCGAA
>Ga0182024_10017459_pt1 | contig 13471 bp, 15 predicted proteins | sample P32metaG_FD_120480 | JGI IMG/M metagenome (GOLD analysis project Ga0182024, IMG submission 120480) | Permafrost microbial communities from Stordalen Mire, Sweden - P3-2 metaG (Illumina Assembly) | ecosystem: Environmental > Terrestrial > Soil > Wetlands > Permafrost | place: Sweden: Stordalen...
CCGAGATCCGCGAGTACCAGGCAGTCGGCATCGAAAACGTCCTCGCTCTGCGCGGCGACCCACCCAATGGCGAGGGGCGCTTCGTCGCGCATGAGGGTGGGCTCCGCTACGGCAGCGAGCTGGCGCGCCTGCTGGCCGACAACGCCGACCTCTGCGTCGGCGCCGCATGCTCACCGGAGAAGCACGTCGAGTCGGCGAGCCTCGAGGCGGACGTCGCGGCGGCCATCCAGAAGGTGGAGGCCGGCGCCGCCTTCCTGATCACTCAGCTCTTCTTCGATAACTCGGTGCACTTCGACTTCGTGTCGCGGCGGCGCACCGGGCGTTCACTTCATCAGGCTGAACCGGTCTCCGGCGACGCGCGCCATCCTCAGCGCCCTGCGCATCGCCCAACCCTGCCAGTCGAGTCGCTAATCCCGAACGGCGACTACCCGATGGCGTTACGGCCTGACCGACAGGGGGACGTTGCCCAAGTTCTCGACTCAGACTTACTACCGATTCCCATGAGCATGCTTTACCCACCTCCCGTAGTCTCACCAGACGGACGGTTCTACTGGACCGGCACTTCGTGGATGCCATTACCCGTACCGGTCGCCGGCAGCCATATAGAGGTCGCTGCTTTCGGGCAGGTCGGCCGCCCGAACGGCGTTGAGAACCTACACGTGGTCTGATCATGCTCACTGCCTCCAAACCAGCTCCGGACGCCGTCTTCGACGAGACCGATGAGCAGCCACGCGCGCGGATCTCAGTCGTGCGCCGCGCTGCGTGGATCCTTCTCTTGGTCATTGTCCCGTTGACTGCGGCATTGAGTCTGCACGCCCTCAACGTTTCGACCAGACAGAACTCGCGCGCAGCGCTCGATATTGAGACGCTTGGGACCGACCTGAACGGCGCCGCTGCGGAGATCGCCTGGGCGGTTGGGCAAGGACTCGTCCCGCAGCCTGTGGCCTCGACGATTCGTGATGATGTCGCACTTGTGGGCAGCGACATCACCACCCTCAAGTCGGATGGAGTCGATGATCCAGAGGTGCTCGCTGCGGAGCGCGCGTCGACGACCTTCCTGTCCACGGTGCAAGCGGCGCTCACCTTTCTCGGAAGCGACACGTCACAGCGCACCACGCCAAGCGTATCGGCCATCCTCGCAGCTCAGACGCAGCACAATACCGCGGAGTCGAGCATCGAGGCCGCCTCCGACAGCCTGGCGGAGCAGGCCGCCACCGCGGACGTTTTCGCCGAGGTCGGAACCTGGACGATCGTGCTGCTCCTCTCGGCAGCGCTTTTGACGCTGGTGTGGCGAGCTGAACAGCGGGGGCGCCGTGACGCCGTCCTGCATGAGCGGCGTAGCACGCTCGAGCACAGCGAGCGCACCTTCCGCCTCCTCTTTGACCGCAACCCTGCGCCGATGTGGACCTACGACCCCGAAACGCTGCGCTTCCTCACCGTTAACCGCGCGGCGATGGCAACGTACGGCTACTCGCGCGAAGAGTTTCTGGACATGACGATCCTCGACCTCCGCCCTGTCGCGGACCGCGAAGCCCTCCGAATGTTGGCGTCAATAGGCGTGCCACGCCCTACCAAACTGAACGCGCGCCATCTGTGCCGAGACGGACGCGTTATCGATGTCGAGGTGACTGCTGACGACCTGACCGTTGACGGTCCTGCTTCCACGCTGGTCATTGCTCGCGACGTCACCGACGAGCGACGACTCGAGACGGAGTTGCATGAGCATGCCTTCCATGATTCTCTCACCGGACTGCCAAACCGGGCGTTGCTTGCTGATCGATTCGCTCACGCGCAGGCCGTGCGCGCCAGAGAGAATCGCGACCTCGCCATCGTGATCATTGACCTCGACGATTTCAAGCGAATCAATGATGCTGTCGGGCACACGGTCGGGGACGAGGTGCTCCGCAGTGTGGCTGCGCGGCTGCGCGCGGTGGTACGACCCCAAGACACCGTGGCACGATTGGGCGGAGACGAATTCGCGATCCTCCTCGATGGGAGTGACCTTCTGGGAACAATCGACCTCGGCGCTCGCGTTGTTGCCTCGTTCGCTGTCCCAATCGACGCAAACGGCAGCTGCATCGAGGTCACTGCGTGCGCCGGCCTGGTCGCCATCGAGACACGCGAAGTCACATGGGATGAGGGCCTCCAGCGCGCCTACATCGCCATGTTCGAGGCGAAGGCCGCGGGTAAGGGAAGACTAAAGGTCTACGAGATGGGAATGCGAAGCGGCGTGTTGGATCGGCTGGACTTAGCCGCGGATCTGCAACACGCGCTGGCCCACGACGAGCTGGTCCTCTACTACCAACCGATCGTTGCGACAAACCATCCCGCCACGGTCGAACACGTGGAAGCGCTGGTCCGCTGGATCCACCCCACGCGAGGCCTGGTGGCGCCCGACGCCTTCATCCCTCTTGCCGAACAGACCGGGCTGATCGTGCCCCTAGGAGCGTGGGTGCTCCGGACCGCGTGCGAGCAGGTCGGCGCGTGGGAGACTCTCGGGCACCGCCTGTCAGTCAGTGTCAACGTGTCGGGTCGGCAGCTCGTCGAGCCAGCGTTCGCCGCCACCGTGGTCAACGCACTCACCGACACGGGTCTGGCCCCGTCGCGGCTGACCCTCGAGATCACCGAAACTGCGATGCTCGAAGATCTCGAGACGGCGACACGCGCACTGGAGACGCTTCGCGATCTAGGAGTGCAGGTGGCTCTCGACGACTTCGGCGCCGGGTACTCATCGCTCAGTTACCTCGACCGGCTGCCTGTCGACGTTGTCAAGATTGACCGCGCCTTTATCGCCGACCTCGACAGTGCCGATAGGCGGGCCACGCTGCGCGCCATTACGAGGCTCCTCGACACCATGAACGTGCACACGGTGGCTGAGGGGATCGAGACGCTGGCGCAGTTCGCGTACGTCAAGAGTCTCGGGATCGACGCCTGTCAAGGATATCTTTTCAGCCGCCCACTTCCCGCGGTTGACGTCCTCGACTCCGTGCGGTTCGACGACCCGAGCACATCGAATCCGCTCGCGGCAGCATGACGAGCTGATTGCTGGTGTTCCACCTCGATATACAAAGTTGCATCGGAGGTCGGTCTCGATACCAGAGACTGAGCGTGGGAGCCTGTGCGTCCGGACCAAGAGGATGACGCGCAGATGAACCGGCTGCAACAGGCCGATCGGCCCGCGGCTGATCAGTCCCTCCGCGAGACGGCCCAAGGGGATTTAGACGCAGGTGGAGTCCTGGGCTTCGCCTTAGGCCTGCGCGCGGAGGAATGCTGCGATCTTTGCTATTCTCGCGCTTCGGCCTATCCCTGGGCAGGGCACCCGCCTGATCCGACATACACCGAGCGGTCGCGAGGCGTCAACTGGCTGGCCACCGTTCTCACCGCTCGCTGGATCGCGTACCGGGCTCCCGTTTCGGCTGAAGAGATCGCTATATCGCCGACCGCGGTGATCTGGCCGCTTCCTTACAGCAATCGACGGTGAACATCACGCGTGCGTACTTGATTTGGCGCGATACTGTCAGCGAAATCTTGGGCGAAGAGGCGGGCCGCCTCAACACGCCGCGCGATGTTCTCAGTGACGCCCTCCACGCAGTACGGATCAGCTGCGACGCAAGTCTGGTCCAAGTCGCCCGCGCATTCGATAGCCGCATGGCTGAGCTCGCCAGGGAGCTCGCCCGCGAGCGCGAGGCACTCTTGCATCAAGCTCTCCAACGATCCGCTGACGGGATTGCCGAACCGTGTGCTGCTGTACGACCGCATCAACCAAGCCGTGCTGGTCTCCAAACGTAACGCGGGAACCTTTGCGATCTTGGCTATCGACCTCGACGGGTTCAAGGCAGTCAACGACACTCTCGGGCACGATGGCGGCGACATCGTGTTGCAGCAGGTCGCTCTTCGGCTGGTGAACTCAGTGCGCGAGTCGGATACCGTTGCGCGCCAAGGCGGCGATGAATTCACTGTGCTCCTTGCAGGAACGAGCACCAAGGGAGCATGCGCGACCGCCCGAAAGCTGGAGGATCAGATTCGCCAAGCGCTCGAATTTGGCGGCGATTCTGTGTCGGTTGGCGCGACTATCGGCGTCGCAATCTATCCAGACGACGGCGACGACGTACACACACTGCTCCGCGCCGCGGATCATGCGATGTATCGCGGCAAGCGCGAGCGAGGTGGTCGCCCACCGGCGTAAGGGGTCACTGCAACGTCACCACGCACTGATCGCCTTCGGTATCGGCGCACCGGATTACGCCGGTGGCGGCGTCAAGCCTCCGTTGGCCGTGACCGCCTCGTCAGGACGATCGAGACCGCGGCAGGTCCTGCCCATGGGCTCCTGGGTGGGCGACCCAATCTCGTCCAATTCTCTCTTGCTCATCGCGGGTTCCTACTAAGACGCCGCGGAGCGTCAACCGCAAACGCTCTCGGAACTTGCTCAAGTCCACGTCCACACCGCGACCTTACCGGCATGGGAGCGTCCCTTTGACCGAACTCCTCAACCGCCTCACGCGGGCGGACGCGAACAACCGGTGAGCGCCCGTGGTCCGCATGCCACAGATCATCCAAACCTCGGTCCGTGCCAACACCTTGTCCTCCGACGCACGTTGCGAGACCATCGACTGATGCCAAATTATGGTCTGCAACCGCTCAATGATTACGGTGCCCGGGAACTCAAGCGCATCGGCTGATCCGACAGTCCTGGCGCTGGTCATCGACTGATCTAACGTCCGCGCATCGTTGGGTCAGCCTGTCGGCTTGGATACGGCGACGAGAATAGCGAATACCACGAAGGTGACTAGGATGGAGATCGCCCCCAGGACCAAGCCAGCGATCGCGAAACCCTACCCTGTGCCGTGCGTGCGATTGGCTCGAGAGATGCCGAGTCCGCCGAGGATGACCGCTGGCGCCGCGAGAACGATGTCCAAGAGCGGGATCCACGAGAGCACGATGGCAATCACACCGAGCACGAACGCTGCGACGGCGACACCGTTGCTCGGTGGTGACGCCGCATACGGACTCCCCGCACCGTACCCTGGATAAGGATATTGCGCCGCCCCATACGCCTGTGGCGGGTAAGGCTGCGGTGGGTATGGATTCGGTGGCACGGCGTACGCGTCCGGCGGCGGTGGCGGTGGGCCTGGCCACTGGTTGATCGTCGCCTGGCCGTTGGCCGGTAGCGCACCGGAGGTTCCGCGACTGCCGTCGCCCGCGGCGTTTGAACCGCCGCTGCCGGTTACCGCAGGATGGAGCTCCGGCGAGCCGTATGCGCCCATGCGAGGTCTCCCATTGGACTCCTGAACGTTGTGACCCGGGCTCGACCCCGGCGGATACACCATAACCGGCGACTTGCTGCGCCTCTAGGATGCCGCAAAGCCGTGACCAGAGGAATGCGCGGAAGGAGATGACACTGCGCAAGCAGCGCTACACAACAGGCCGCCAGCAGTTGGCCAGCTCGCGTGTCCGAGCCCATAAAGACTCTGACGACCGTGGCGCCGAGGAAGCCGAACCCGATGCTTTCGGCAACACTTAGCGTCGCGCCGCACGCTGCCAGGATGAGCGCGGTGCGTGGTCCCCTCAACTTCCAGGCCATGATCAGGATGATCGGCCACACTACGTAGAACTGTTCCTCAACCGAGAGTGACCACGCCTGAGCCGCGGGATCTCGGATCAGACCAACGCCCCCAACGCCGCCGACCGCGACGATGTGCCAGTTCTCGACGTACAACAGGCTGCTGAGAACGGTGCTGTGCACGATTTGGACACCCGATGCGGGCGCAAACACCTGTGCCCAGACGAGGACGACTGCCAAGAACAGAAATAAGGCAGGGAATAGCCGGAAACCGCGCCGGATATAGAAGGACCGCAATGAGACCGTCCCTCTGAGCGCGAATTCCTCCACGACGAGCCGTGTGATCAGGAAGCCCGACAAAACGAAGAAGACGTCGACCCCAAGTGTGAATCCTCCCGCGTTCGGAAGCGTGTGGGCGACGACCACTAGGACGGCAGCCACCCCGCGAAGGCCTTCGAGAGAAAGATTGAAGGGCCGCTTTGGGGATGCAGGGGTCGTGACGATCGCCGCTGATCGACCAGGCTTGACGGCCGGACGGCGATGTTCAGCCAGGTCGGTTGGAGGTAGTTCAGCTTCGTCGATCGCCTCGATCGTCACTCCGAACTGCACAGAGAGGATGACGGCCGATCGAGCACTCTCTGCCTGCGGAAAACCAACCGGCTCCTTCGTGACGGGCGCGGGCGGGCGATGAGCCAACCCACGCCTCTTCGAGGGTGCAGTGCGCGAACAAGGCTAAATGCGCTAGCGGCGACTCCGAGCAGCACCGATTCGTTCCCCCGATGACTCGTCGGCCGCATCAGGATCATTTTCGGGTCCCGGACGTGGTCGGTGAAGCGTCGCACTTTGGGAGCAAAGCGATTCCGGGGCGTCGCCAGGATCACCCCCCGAAAGGGGTCGTACTAACGATGGACGACGTTGTCCACGTCGGTGCCGCCGCCGTGGCCGCAATGCACCGGGTGGTGCCCGTCAATGCACAAATGTAGGTTGATGGACCACTCAGAACTCCTGCCTCGCTGCTCGGTCTCGCAGCGCTCGCTCCGTGATCGCGGGCGCGCTGGCCTTCAGCGGTCAGGAGACACTGGGTTATCGCCGGAACGGAGCTCGCGGCTCGCGGTGATCAAGTCGGAGCGCGACTTGATCAGCACAGGAAGCGTCTGAGCGAGTGCCTCCGGCGTCACCTCCCTGTAGCCAAGCGCCATCAATGCACGTGCCCAGTCGATCGACTCACCAATCGACGGACTCTTGTGCAGATCCAGCCGTCTCGCGGCTCGCACGACCCGGGCAACCTGAAGCGCCAGCGCTTCCTCGATCCCGGGGATCCGGGCATGCAGGATTGCCCGCTCACGCTCGAGCGCAGGGTAGGCAATGGCGAGGTACAGGCAGCGGCGGCGGAGCGCTTCGCTGAGCTCACGCGTGTTGTTGCTCGTGAGGACTACCAGCGGGCGGCGAGTCCCTCGAAGCGTTCCCAGCTCGGGAATCGTGACCTGGAATTCGGCGAGCACCTCGAGCAACAGCGCCTCGGTTTCCACCTCAAGGCGATCCACCTCATCGATGAGCAGGACGACGTCATCGGTCGCGCGGATCGCTTCGAGGAGGGGGCGCTCGAGAAGAAACGGTTCGCTGAATATGTCCTCCTCAACGGAACTCCAGTCAATCGCGCGCCGAGCATCGCCGCCGGCTTGAATGCGCAGGAGCTGCTTGCGGTAGTTCCACTCGTAGAGCGCGCGACTCTCATCGAGTCCCTCATAGCACTGCAAGCGCAGCAGGCGCGCCCCGACGATGGTGGCGAGTGTCTTGGCGAGCTCGGTCTTTCCCACGCCCGCCGGGCCTTCCACCAGCACCGGCTTCTCCAATCGATCTGCCAGAAAGAGGGCAGATGCAATCGCCTCGTCGGCGAGATAGCCGGCACGATGGAGTCGCTCCTGGACGTCACCAGGGTCGCGAAATCGCTCAGCCACGCGTGCCCAGGGTGATCACAGCATCCCGGCAAACATCCTTGGACATGTTCTCACCTCCGACGTGGAGTGGACGAACGCTTGCTGACAGTAACGCAGACCCCGGGACGCGCCCCATCACTCGGGTCGACGACCGTGGAAGGCATGATCGAGCATCGTCCGGATTGCCGTCGTGTCGTGACCTGCGGCAAACGGGATCAGGTGGGTGAAACCCTCCAGCGCGACGCTGTCACCATCATGGACGAACGCCTGCACAGCCTCGCGCAAGGTCGTGATCTCAGCCATCAGCGGCCTTGTCTCTCTCGGGCCGGGCAAACCAAACCGGCAGGTCCGCGCCGACGTTCACCCACACCGATTTCGGCTGTGTGTATTCGTGCATCACCTCGAACCCCATCTCTCGACCGTATCCGGAGCCTCGCACTCCTCCGAACGGGGATGCCGGCGACACGCGCTTGTACGCGTTGACCCATACCATCCCCGATTGCAGCCGGCTCGCCACACGATGAGCTCGCGACAGGTCGCGTGTCCACAGACCATTGCCGAGCCCGTACTCCGTCGAGTTCGCGATCTCGAGGGCCTCATCCTCATCGGTGAAGGTGGTCACAACCACGAACGGCCCAAAGACCTCCTCACGACTCACTCGATCGCTGGGTCGAGCACGCACCACCGTGGGCCTGATGTAATACCCAGCCGCCAGATCGGGATCGCTTGCACCATCACCGCCGCAGAGAATCTCTGCGCCCTCCCCGCGCGCAACCTCGACGTAGGCCAGGACTCGGTCGCGGTGGATGCTTGACGTCAGTGGGCCCATCTCGGTTGCCATGTCGAGCGGATCCCCAAGCCTGATGTTGGTTGCGACGCTCAGGAAGTCATCCAGGAAGCGGTCGGCGATGCGCTCGTGGAGGAGCAGGCGAGTACCTGCGATACACGCTTGCCCCTGATTGTGGAAGATCGCGAACGCCGAGCCGTTGACCGCCTGCTCGAGATCAGCGTCCTCGAACACGATGTTGGCTCCCTTGCCTCCCAACTCGAGCTGCAACCGCTTCAGATTGCCGGCACTTCCTTCGACGACACGCCGGCCCACTGCTGTCGATCCGGTGAAGGACACCTTCCGGATCCGCGGGTGCGTGACGATCGCCCAACCAGCTGTTGTGCCATACCCGGGAACGATATTCACGACGCCGTCGGGGAGTCCGGCCGCCTGCAGCAATTCGGCCACACGGAGCGTGCTCAACGGGGTGAGCTCGCTCGGCTTCATGACAACGGTATTGCCTGCAGCGAGCGCCGGACCGAGCTTCCAACTGGTGAACATCAGTGGGAAGTTCCAGGGAACGATCTGTCCGACGACTCCGATGGGCTCGTGCGCCAGGTAGTTCAGGAACCCTCGTTCGGAAGGAATCACCGAGCCTTCGTGCTTGTCGGCCATCCCCCCGAAATAGCGGAACGTCGCTGCTGTCCGTGGGACGTCCAGACGCGTCGAATCGCGGAGCGGATGGCCGGTATCCGCTGATTCGAGCCGGGCAAGCTCGGCGGCGTTGCTCTCGATCAGGTCGGCGACGCGAAGGAGGATGCGGCCTCGCTCGACAGCCGGCGTTCCCGCCCATGCCGGGAAGGCACGTTCTGCGGCATCGACGGCGCGATCGACGTCGGTCGCGCGGGCCTCGGCGATGCGCGTGATCGTCGTGCCGTCATGTGGATCCAGCACCTCGATCTCTGCGCCGTCGTCCCCGTCGACCCACTGCCCCCCGATGAAGAGCCGTGTCCGCAGGGTGGTTGCATCGAGCCTCGCTCGTGACGAACGATGCACGTCGAGTGCCACGGGCCTTTGTTTCAGAAGTCCACAGGGTGGCTGGGAAGTTTGCCGCTGGCGTACAGCTCGGGAAGCGCAGGGTCGGCGTTCTCCCACACCAGGAGCATGGCCCGCTTGGGTGCGTACCCTTGGTGTCGAATGTTCGCCGGCATCGCACCGACATCACCGGCTTTCATGACCACCCGCGAGCGCGCAGCGCCGGTGTCCCGGTCCTCCACCGCCCAGATGATCTCGTCGCTCAGTTGCACGAACCACTCGACGCGATCGTTTCCATGAATGATTGGGAGGATGTACTCCTCGGTTGTGGGGCAGTACAGACTGTCCTTGCACGCGCTGACCACTGACGGATTCCACGTGACGTCAGATCGCGAGAGATAGGCAAACAGATTGAAGGACTTCACCTCGGCTTCGAACCCGGGCTCGGCTCGAATCTTCGGTAGGTCTTGTTCGACGTCCGCGAACATGCGGTTGATCGCGTGCGTTGCGTCGGTGCGAAGGGGTTCGTCGTCATCGCACGAGACCATGCGCTTCGCCAGGACGCGACGGCGCGTCACCGCGGCAGGGTTGCTCCCATTCTTGTCGCCAAACGCGGATCCCGTCTCTTCGGGTGAGGCGAACGGATCAAAGCTCGCGTTGGTCCAGTCGCCCAGCATCTGCTCAAACGTGGCTTTGATGTTGTCATGCTCAAAATTCTCAACGCGGTCCATCTCCGCCTTCCGATAGGCGTCGTTATACCTGCCGGCAAAGAGGTCCACGTTGCCGTAGTGATTGACAGTTCCGACCACACCGTCGAAGTTCACGATTCCGTAGAAGAAGTTCCAGGCGACATCGCGTTGCATCGCCCGCAGAAAGGCGTCCGCAGACATCACGTGGCTTCCCGTTGGCCACTTGACGTACACGAAGTACTCATCGCGACTGAAATGGAACTCACCCAGTGAGAACTCCCGGTATCCGTGCGCGTTCGGTTCAGTTCTCTGTACAGAGGCGTCGACAAGCACTGTCATCGCTCAATCATGGCTCCTACTTCGAATCGACGTGAAACATCAGTGTGTTTGACAGATCTCGCCCCAACGGTAGACCGTGTCCTCGCACTCGATCGTCTGCAACAGGATCACCGACGGATTCTTGGCTGAGAAACGGTAGGCCGCGTTGGCCGGGAGCAGCGTCATGTGTCCACGACGGGCCACGATACGACCCATACGCGGTCCGCCGGGATCGTGGCCGAGCGCAACCGAGCCCTGCGTGGTCGGGTCGAGTTCCTCATCGGAAAGCAACCGATGCAGGGTCACCTCAACCTCGCCATCCATCACCAACGCGAACTCATCGTGGGCGGTCCTCCGCCATTCCGAGTCCCCCTCGGCGCGAATCGCCTCCAGCACGTACTGACGGTTCTTTCCCACCGCGACCTTCTGGTACGGGGGTGAATGGGCTGCAACGTCGAAGATGTTGGAGAAGGTGTACCGCTTCGGATCATCATCGATGATCTCAATCGAGCCTTTCTCGTAGTTATCGAGTGATCCGAATCGCGTTACGTATGTCGCCGGCACCCTTCTCGACCTCTCTAATCCGAACTCGATCGGGTTGTGCAGTTGTTCGCTGTGCGAACATGCCGCCGCAGGGCGAATACGTGCACCTTACGCTCGGCACGATGGGGATGTCAACGTCGCCGGCCGCAGAACCGGGTGGTCACTGACGCCCACCCCATCCTCCTGGGGCCGCCGGTGCCGGCGACCGTGGAGAGCCCGGCTCGAGCCGGGCAAGTGCCTCCGCACGGAGCGCCGAGACCTGTGCGATCACATCCGCGACATCCGGGGTTGCGGGCACCCGGAGCCTCAGTTCTCGCAAACCCGCCAGATAGAGGGCCGCGACCGTGCGCTGGCAATGGTCGAGGGTTCCGGTGAGGCCGGGGGCGCGCAGCGCCTCGAGCCGAAGTTCAGGATCGGCGTCGAGGCGGGCGTGCGACTCTGCTTCGGTACGCCCGGGGGACGCCGGCAGGAACACGGCTGCCGGCCCGCCGAAGCTGCCGAGCAAAGAGAGGAGTTCCTGGAGAGGAGCGGGACCGAACACCGGAATGGCACCGGCGCTCTCGATCGCGTTCGCAGCATCGGTGTTCACCGCGTCAGCCGAGATGCCGGCGGGTCGCGGGCGCATCGCGCGCCAGGTCGCGACCCGATCAGCCGCTGCGGGGCCGCGAAGCCAGACCGGGTCTGTCGATCCACTGGTCACCTCTCCGTGCCCGATGATCCGGCCGGCGCGAATCACAGCGGTGTCGCTCGGAGCAGGCGACCACCGATCCTCCGGGAGCCAGAGCGAATCCCATCCGGCGCGCTCAGCCAGGATGGCGAGAGGCGGACCTTCCCGCAGGGCCGGCGGCGCGACCAGGCCCAATCTCAAGGGCGAGACCGACATGGATGCCATAACGCCATCTTGACACTGTGATTTTTCGCCCGGCGCAGAATGCAACCGTGGCTGCATCTGACGTTGTGGGCGGGCTGATCCTCCGGCTGACCGCAGCGCTCCGTCGGGCAGACATCCCGGTCTCGACCGGAGAGGTGGTGGATGCGGCGCTCGCGCTCCGGACCATGGATATGAGTCAGCCACGGCTCGTTCGAGCCGCTTTGCGGGCCACGCTCGTCAAGCGCCGGGAGGATATCGAGACATTCGACCGCACCTTTGACGCGATCGCGTCAAAGGCCGTCAGCAGGCCATTCGCCTCCTCTATAGAGGACACGGACCCGGCCAACACACAGCAGCAATCGACGTCCACGCACGCAAGCGGACCTGAGCGGGACTCCGTCTCCCACGAACTCCTGGATCAATTGCTCTCGGCCCTGCAAACGGACGATGAGGAAGCGTTGCGGCATCTCGCCACGGTCGCTGTCGACCAGTTCGGCGCGATGAGTGGGCAGGTTCAGGTCTCAGAGCGCGCCCTGCTGTATCGCGTGCTGCGCGGCATCGACCTCGCGCGGATTCTTCAGCGGGCGATTCGAGCCCAAACATCGAGCGACGACGAGACGGACTTTGCGCGGGCTCTGCGGGTGGCCGATCTCACCGCTCGAATCGATGAGCTTCGACGGTACCTCGCGCTTGAAGTCCAACGTCGCTTCGATGCGCTCGGGGCCCGGGACAACGGCGCAGGTCCGCTGCCGCGAGTGGATCCGGCCGAACTCGCGATCGTTGGCGCCAGCCCCGCGGAACTCGCGGCGATGCGCCGCGCGCTGCGTCCGCTGGCACGCCGCCTGGCGGTACGGGGCGCTCGACGCAATCGTCGCACCCACCGCGGGCGACTCGATATCCGCCGGACCATCCGCGCGTCGCTGTCAAGCGGCGGCGTTCCCCTTCTCCCGGCCTGGCGACGACCACGCTCGACGAAACCGGAATTGGTGCTGCTCTGCGATGTCAGCGGCTCCGTCGCAGAGTTTGCGGGGTTCACGCTCGCCCTCATGAGCGCGATGAGCGCCGAGTTCTCGGCGGTTCGCTCCTTTGCATTCGTCGACGGCGTCGACGAGATCACCAGGATCGTGGCCGAGGCCGGAGGATCGTTGCTGCCGACCCACGTCCTGGCACGCACGAACGTCGTCTCGCGGGACGGCCACAGCGACTACGGCAGGGTGCTCGAGCAGTTCGCGAAACGTTTCGGAGATGCCTGCACCCCACGCACGACGCTGGTCATCACGGGCGATGCACGGAGTAACTATCGCGCTCCGAACGCGGCCGGGCTCGCCTCGATCCGCCGCTCCATTCGCGCCATCCACTGGCTCAACCCGGAGAGTCGGGACCGCTGGGACACCGCGGATTCACTGATGGGCGTGTATTCGCGAAGTTGCACCTCAGTACACGAGGTTCGTTCGCTGCTCCAGCTCGAGGCCGCGGCGCAGGAAATCGTTGGTATCAGCCGGCTCCATTGAGTCGCGGCCTGGATGGGGCGTGCGCCGGGGCTCAGGCTCCATGCGACGACCCACGCTCCCACCGCCTCACTCACGTTGACGAGCACCTGTCCCGCGCCTATAGTATTCGCATGGCGTCCGGATGTTCGCATTGCGAACATCCGGACCCTGCCCTAGGGTCACCGCCGTCGGTCTCATGCTTGGCGACGAGAGGCTGAGAGACGTCTTCATCACACTTGACGCCATCAGAGACTCTCGC
>Ga0182024_10017460_pt1 | contig 13470 bp, 6 predicted proteins | sample P32metaG_FD_120480 | JGI IMG/M metagenome (GOLD analysis project Ga0182024, IMG submission 120480) | Permafrost microbial communities from Stordalen Mire, Sweden - P3-2 metaG (Illumina Assembly) | ecosystem: Environmental > Terrestrial > Soil > Wetlands > Permafrost | place: Sweden: Stordalen...
CACAAGCTGCGCCAGCCGGTCGATCGCGTACGGCTGCGCAAGCTGGCGAGCTCGTTCGTCCTGCTGGAGACGCGCATCGATCCGAATCGGCTCGAGATGGACTCAGCGGTGCGCGTGAACGCTTTGGGTGACCTGTACGGCTTCGTGCGCGAGATCGAGCGGACGTAGGCCGCTCGGGTTGGACTCCTCGTTGCTTTCGAGTGAAAAGCGTCCCTCGCGGCGAAGATAGAGGATCGAATGAACGACTATACCGGCGAGCAGATCGAGGTTCTCAAAGGCCTCGAGGCTGTTCGCAAGCGCCCCGGGATGTACATCGGCGACACCGCCGAGCGCGGGCTCCACCAACTGGTCTACGAAGCGGTCGACAATGCGGTCGACGAGGCGCTGGCCGGCTACGCGCGGCGCATCGCGGTCATCCTGTACAAGGACGGCTCGGTCTCGGTCGAGGACGACGGGCGCGGCATACCGGTCGACATGATCGCCGAGGAGAAACTGCCGGCGGTCGAAGTCGTCATGACGATGCTCCACGCCGGGGGCAAGTTCGGCAAGGGCGGCTACAAGGTGTCGGGCGGGCTGCACGGCGTGGGCATCTCGGTGGTCAACGCGCTGTCCGAGTGGATGGTCACGCGCGTGCGTCGCGACGGCTGGGAGTACGAGATCCAGTTCGAGCGCGGACTGACCTCGCACAAGCTCAAGAAGCTGCGCCGAGCCGAAGGCAACGGGACGTACCAGTGGTTCAAGCCGGATCCGCAGGTCTTCGAGATGCTCGACTTCTCGTGGAAGATCCTCGAGAACCGGTTGCGCGAGCTCGCGTTTCTCAACCGTGGCTTGGCGATCACCTTGCGCGACGAGCGTCCCGAAGACGGCCCGCGCGAGAAGGCGTACATGTACGAGGGCGGGATCGTCTCGTTCGTCGAGTGGCTCAACGAGAACAAGGACTCGCTCACGCCGGTGATCTCGACCAACGGCGAACGTGACGACGTCGTCATCGAGTGCGCCTTTCAGTGGCAAGACGGCTACAACGAAGTCGTCTACTCGTACGCCAACAACATCAATACGATCGAAGGCGGGATGCACCTCACCGGCTTCCGCACCGCCGTGTCGGGCAAGGTGAACGAGTACGGCCGCAAGCGCGGGATGCTCAAGGAGGCCGACGCGAACCTGTCGACCGACGACTGCATGGAAGGGCTGACCGCGATCGTCTCGGTCAAGCTGCAAGAGCCACAGTTCGAAGGGCAGACCAAGACCAAGCTCGGCAACGCGAAGATCCGCCCGATCGTTTACGCGCTGGTCAGCGAACGGCTCGACTTCTTCATGGAAGAGAATCCCAAGTTCGCGCGCGCGATCGTCGACAAGTGCATGCAGGCGCAGCGCGCGCGCGAAGCCGCCAAGAAAGCGCGCGACCTGACCCGGCGCAAGAACGTGCTCGAAGGCAGCGGGCTGCCCGGCAAGCTCGTCGACTGCAAGATGCAGGACCCGTCGCTCTCGGAGCTCTTCCTGGTCGAAGGCGACTCGGCCGGCGGGACGGCCAAAGGCGGTCGCGATCCGAACACGCAAGCGATCCTCCCGCTGCGCGGCAAGATCCTCAACGTCGAGAAGGCCCGTTTGGACAAGATGCTCTCGAACGAAGAGATCCGCACGATGATCACCGCCCTGGGCACCGGCTTCGGCGAGGAGTTCAACGCCGACAAGCTGCGCTACCACAAGATCATCATCATGACCGACGCCGACGTGGACGGCTCGCACATCCGCACGCTGCTGCTGACGTTCTTCTACCGGCAGATGAAGCAGCTCGTGGAGCGCGGCTACGTCTACATCGCGCAGCCGCCGCTGTACGGCGTGAAGAAGGGCAAGAAGCAGTGGTGGGCGTTCAACGAGGCCGAGCTCAACGGCGTCTTCGACGGCGCCGACCCCAAAGAGTTCACCATCCAGCAGTTCAAGGGGCTGGGTGAGATGGACGCCGAGCAGCTCGCCGACACGACGATGGACCCGCAGTCCCGGCGCCTCAAGCAAGTGACGTTGGAAGAAGCCTCCGAGGAAGCCGAGCGCATGTTCACCACGCTCATGGGTGACAAAGTCGAGCCGCGCAAGCTGTTCATCCAAGAGCACGCCCGCACCGTGCGCAATCTGGATCTGTAGCCCTGCGACGCCCGACGGGAGGGTTCGCCGACGGCGCACCGCTCCCAGGTCGATGTGAACCGGATGAGACGACGTTTGTAAAGATGGGCGCTCGGGGACGAAGAAAGCGGTGTTTGGCGTGAGAGCGTCGCGTCGCGCGGTGATCGTCGCCGCGACGGTGGCGGTGCTCCTGGTGGTGCTGATCGCAGCGCGCCATCTCATCGCGCGCGGTGTGCTGGAGACGACACTCTCGGTCGCGACGGGCTATTCCGTGCGGATCGGCGCGGAGACGCTGGGCACGCATCACGGCGTCCTGTTCGACGTCCACGTCGTCAAGAACGGCGATCCGGTCCTCGACGCCCAGCGCGTCGACGTCGACTACGCATTGCGCGACATCTTTCCGGGCGGCCAGCACCGGTTCGGCTTCGCGGCGATCTCGATCCTGAAGCCCGTTCTTACCATCACCCGCCACGCCGACGGAACGCTCACGTTCAATCGCGCGGGCGGCACATCGGGGGCGGCGCCGCCGACCACGCGCAAGGCGGCGGCGCCGTACTATTTCACGGCCCGCATCCGCGACGGCGTGATCCGGCTGATCGACGAAGCACCGCTGGAGAAGGACCTGGCGAACCAGTCGATCGAGGACGTGTCGATCGACGCGTCGGTCAAGTCGGACGCGCGCACCACCGCGCGTCTCGACGGCGTGCTGGTGGGCCGGCACGCGGCGGGCGCAGCGGTCTCGCGCTACCCGCTCGCGGTGCGCAGCATCATCGACGTGCAACGCGGGATCGCGCTCAACACCGTCACCGCGCGCGAGCTGCCGCTGCGCGGCGTGCTCGGCTTCTTGGTCCACTCCAAAGCGGTGCGGTTCGACGACGGCGTTCTCACCGGCGTCGACGCGCAGGTCTACGCGCTCGCGCCCAAAGGCGAAGACTTCACCTACCGGCTCGGCGGGCGCGCCGATCTGCGCGACGGGCGCATCGCGGTCAGCGCGCTCGCGCGCGAGGTGCGCGACGTGCGCGCCTCGTTCGTCATCAGCGACGACATGTTCTCGACCGAGGCCATCGACGCGACGCTGGGCGGGATCCCGATCCGCGGCCGCGGAGCTCTCTACGACCTGTTCGGGACGCCGTCGCTGCGGCTCGGCTTCGTCGCCGACGGCGATCTGCACGTGCTGCGCGGTTTGTTCGGTTTCACCGCGAAGTTGCCGCTGCAGGGCGGCGCGCACTTCGAGTCGCTGCTCGAGTCGACGATCTCGCAGCCGCTGATCCACACGGCGTTCTCGATGCCGCACCTGCACTACGACCGCTTCCCGATCGATGCGATCGACGGCGTCGTCGACTACCGCGACAGCGCGATCGTGATCAGCGGGCTGCAAGGCCGCTTCGGCAGCGTGAACCTGGCGCTGGGCGGGCGCGTGCTGGTGAACGATGCCGGCGACGACGTTCAACTGGCGCTCGGCGCGACCGGCGCCGGCGCGGCGCTCCCGTATACCGATCTGCTCGCGCCGGACTCGACCGTGCGCGCCGTCGCGCTGTTCACCCAGCCGCCCGGCGACGCGTTTCGCGTGCGCGGCACGATCGGCACACTCGGTCCGACCCGCGGCGCGGGGACCTTCGCGGTCGATCCGCACGGCGTCGGCGAGTTCGGCCCGTTCCGGTTCTCACGGGCCGACGGATCGCTGCTGGCCGGCGGCTTCGAGCTCGAGCGGCCGATCTCGCAGAGCGCGGGCTGGCTGTACACGCGCGGCTTCCGGTTGGCCGACGTGCGCAAAGCGGCGGCGCTCCCGGGCGTGCGGATCCCAGTGCTGCCGCCGATCGCCGGCGTGGTCGACGGCGACCTCGCCGCCGGCGGTACGCCATCGTCGTTCGGCGTCGGCGGAACGATCCGCGGGCGCGACCTGCGCGTCGAAGGGTATGCCTTGGGTACCGGCAGCGTGCGGCTGGGCGGGACCTTCAGCGACGTGCGTTTGGCCGACATTCACGTCGACGGACCGCTGGGACGTTTCGGCGGACAGGGCGCTTTTTCGAACGGGCTCTTCGCGCTCGACGGGCGGTACGACGGGTCGCTGCAGAATCTCGAGCCGTTCACGTCGGATGCGAGCGCGCGAGGCGAGGTCCACGGGCCGATTCGCGCGACGATCGCGCAGAACCGCATCGTGGTTCAGACCACCGGAGCCGACCTCGCCGGCGGGTACGTTCGCGGCGTCGCGATCGAGCGGGTGAGCGGCACGATCGCGGTCGAGAACAAAGCCCTGCGCATCGTCGCGGCCGAAGGCTCGATCGGCGGCGCGCGCGCGGTTGCGGCCGACACCGGCGGCTCGTTTCTCGTCTCGGCGCCGGCGCTGCCGGTCTCGGCGCTGCGCGGAACCGGCGTACCGGTCCAAGCCGGAACCTTGGCGCTGTTCGGCATCGCGGATCTGCGCGGCGCCGGCCCGTCGTTCAACGGCGTCGTCGCCTTGGATGACGGCGTCGCGTCGGGGCTTCCGATCAGCGGCGGCGTCGACGTCGCGCTCGCCGGCGGCACCGCGCGGGTGAGCAACGGCGTCGGTGGACTCGGAACGACGTACGCGGCCTTCTCGGGGCGCGTCGACGGGATCGGGCGGACCGGGCCCGGCGCGCTCGCGTACGATCTCGACGCCGACGTTCCGATCGGCGACGTCGAAGCGTTGCGCAGCACGCTGCGCGTGCCGGTGAAGTATTTGGAAGGCAGCTTCGCGGCGAGGGTGCACGTGCGCGGCAACGGTGCGCAGCCCAACGTCTCGGGTAACGTGACGATTCCGGAGGGCTCGTACAACGGGCTGTCGTTCAGAGACGGCCGGGCCGCCGTCGCGCTCACGCCGAGCACGCTCTGGGCGCGCAACGGTGCGCTCACCGTCGGCTCGACGCGCGCCGCGGTCGACGCGCAGGTCTCGGTCGCGCGCCGCGCGTTCGCGGTCGACGTGCGCAGCGCTGCCGCCGACTTGGCCGATTTCGACGACTATTTCGACGAGGCCGAAACGCTCGACGGGCGCGGTCGCGTCGCGGTCTCCTTTGCCAACGACGGCGTCACGACGCGCACGGCGGGACGCGTCGACGTGGCGGGCTTTCGCTACCGGCGCTTCGCGTTCGGTCAGACCGACGTGACGTGGTCGCAGCGCGGCGGATCGGTCGCGACGGCGCTCAACGTGCGCGGCAGTCACGGTGCGCTGCGCGCGAACGGTACGATGGTCGCCGCCGCCGGTGACCCGCTCACCGCCATGCGGCGTGCCACCTATCACGCGACCGTGCAGGCGAAACGCGTCGACCTCGCGACCTGGCTGCCCGCATTCGGGATCAACGCGCCCGCGATCGGCCAAGTCGACGCCGCCGGTTCGGTCGCCGGACGCTGGCCGCGCTTGTCGGTCACCGGCGACGCATCGCTCGCCAATGGGTCGATCGACGGCTTCGCGGTTGCGCAAGCGCAGGTCCACGCACGCAGCAACGGCGCTCGGATGACGCTCTCGAACACGACGCTCGACTTGGGTTTCGCTCGCTTCGACGCCGGCGGCTCGCTCGGGTTCTCGACCGCCGATCCGCTCGCGCTGGCCGTGCACGTGCAGTCGCCCGACATCGCCAAGGCGCTCGCCGCGTTGCGCCCCAAAGGGCCGCACTACGACGTCGGAGGCTCGCTGCAGGCGGAGGCGCGCATCGCCGGCACGATCGCCAAACCGCGGGCGACGGTCGGTTTCGAGCTGACCGGCGCGCGCTACAGGACGCTGGCCATCTCGCGCGTGCTCGGCAACGTCGGCTACGACGGGCAGACGATCTCCGTGTACGATGCCGAAGCGACGTTCGCCAAAGGAACGGTGCTGGTCGCCGGCGCGCTGCCGTTCTCGCTGCGGCCGTTCGGCGTGAATCCGGTCGCGCCGCTGTCGTTCACGCTCGCGCTGGGCGGGCTCGACCTCGCGCCGTTCGCGCCGTTCGTCCCCGGGCCGCAAACGAAGCTCGGCGGGACGCTCAACGGCCGGGTGGCGGTCGAGGGCACCGCGAGGGCGCCGCGTGTCGCGGGCACCGTCACCCTGGCGGACGGCACCTACGTCTCGAGCATCGACCGCGACGCGATCAGCAAAGCGAACGCGCAGTTGACGTTCTTGGGGACGAGCGTTGCGCTGCAAGCGCTGCATGCAAACGTCGGCGGCGGCACGCTCGACGGCAGCGGGCAACTCGATCTGCCCTTCCCCGGCGCACATACCAGCGGCTATACGATCGCGCTCGTCGCGCATGGCGCGCGGGTCGATCTGCCGGCGTACGGGCGCGGCACGATCGACGGAACGATGCAGCTGCGCAGCGGCACCGGCGTACCGGTTCTGTCCGGCGACCTCACCCTGAGCAATGCCTCGATCCCGATCCTCACCATCTACCGAAACGCAACCGCCGGGGGCACGAGCACGGCGAGCGGCGGGCTGGGCCTCCCGCTCAACCTCGGTTTCGATTTGACCGCGAACGTCGGCAAGAAGGTGCGCGTGCAGGCGTCGTCGCCGTACGTCGACATCGGCGCCACGGGATCGGTCGTGCTCACCGGAACGCTGAGCGCTCCGAAGCTCGACGGCGTTTTGACCGCGACACCGGGCGGCGTGTTCTCGACGTACAACCGCGCGTTCCGCGTGCAGCAGGCGCGGGTCTCGTTCACGCCGGCCAACGGCGTGCTGCCGTACCTCGATCTGCGCGCCTACGCCCACGTTACGAATCCCGATCCCGATCCGACCCGCAACGCGGTCGGCAGCGCCGACATCACGGTCACCGTGCGTGGACCCGCCGACGAACTGGCCTCCGGTTCGGGTTCGGTGATCCAATACGCGTCGAACCCGCCGTACTCGCAGGAGCAGATCATCGGCTTGCTGCTCGATGCGTCGGTGTTCGGTGCGGTGAACTTCGGGCAGCAGCAAAACGGTACGACGCTGCGCGGGGCGCCGGGCGAATCGAACGCGCTGCTGCCGCCGGGCGTCACGCCGTATCAAGCCGGCGTGATCAACTTCAACGAAGAGGCGTTCTCGGTTCTCAACGGCCAGCTCACGCAACGTTTTCTCGCACCCGTCGAGCAGTTCTTCACCGGCAAGTTCGGACTGACCGATTTCGAGCTCACCGTCGACTACGGGGGCGGGGTCGGCTACAACATGCTCAAGCAGCTCGGCCGGCACGACGTCTATGCGAGCTTCGGACAGACGCTCTCGAATCCGGTCCGCACCACCGCCGGCTTCACCTCGCGGCCCGACGCGACGACGTCGGTGCAGTTCAACTACTTCACGCAGAACGGCGATCCGGCGTTCACCAATAACGTCAACGGCACGGACGCGTTTCTGGGGCCGGAGCGGCTCAAGGGGATTCAGCCGCTCTCCGGACGCCAAGGGTTCACCTTTTCGATCGTGAGGAAGTACCCATAGGCTTCGGCCTTCGGCCGAACCCGTTGCGTCTGGCCTGCGGGCCAAGCCGCCTACTAGCGCTCGGGATTGTGGCGGTCACCGTTGGAGACGGTAGCTTTCGTGGTTGCGGCGCTCGGTCGTGGGGCGAGGCTAAAGGCCCTCGGGACGGCGTGTCGTACCCTGGTGGCCGGGAACGCGCACGGTCAGTCGCGCGTTACACCCCAAAAACCAGCAGCCCGGCGGTCGCCCACGGTGGCTAGGTCCGGCCCCCTCTCTCGCACGAAGGACGTCCTCCGCTTGTTCGAACGGTTCCGCCGCACGCCGCGCATCGCGCTCGCCGTGCTCGCGTTCTTCGGTCTGGTGACGCCGGCAGCATACTCCGCTCCTGCGGCGCCGACGGTCGTTTCCGTCGCCGTGACCGGAAATGCGCACATCCCCACCGACCGCATCCTCGCGGTCGTGAAGACGAAGGTCGGTGACCCCTTCGACCCGGCCATCGTTCAGCAAGATCTGCGAGCGATCGCCGACCTCGGGTTCTTCGCGGACCAGGCGCCCCCGATCATCAAGCAGCGCCCCGACGGCGTGGCCGTCACCTTTCGTGTCATCGAGAACCCAGTCGTGACCGCGATCCGCTTCAGCGGCGACAAAGCCGTCTCGGCCGATACGCTCTTGGCGCTGATGGACACCGCGCCGGGCCAGGTCTTCAACATCAAGACCTATCAGCAAGACGTCCTCAAGATCAACAGCTACTACGACAAGATCGGGTTCGGCGGCCAGCTGCCGTCGCACGTGACCGACGTCAACATCGCGCCCGACGGCGTGCTCACCCTGACGGTTCAGGAAGGCTTGACCGTCCGCAACATCATCATCACCGAGCCGCCGGACGCCGATCCGCTGCTCCCCAAGCCGGTCATCATTGGGGCGCTGGTCACCAAGCCGGGCAGCCCGTACTCCGAAGAGCAGCGCGACAAGGACTACGACGCGCTCAAGGCGCTCTACGAGAAGTTCGACCTCAAGCTGGGCGACGTCGAGGCCGGCGTCGATCCGACCTCGGTCGACCAGAAGGCCGGCACTGCCGACATCCGCTACTCGATCAGCGTGCTGCGGGTCGGCGCGGTCGAGATCACCGGCAACACCAAGACGCACGACGACGTGGTCCGCCGCGAGCTGCGGTTGCGGCCCGGCATGGTCATCACCGACTCGGCGTTGCGCCGCGACTACGATCGTCTCAACAACCTCGGCTTCTTCGAGAAGATCGACTTCGAGTCGAAGGCCGGTCCGGATCCCAAGCGCCCGGCGCTCATCACGCTCAACTGGCAGGTCAAAGAACAGCGGACCGGCACCGCGACGCTGGGCGCCGGCTATTCGGGCGGGATCACCGGGACGGGTCTGACCGGGACGCTCTCGTACCAAGAGAACAACATCAACGGGACCGGGAACGGCGCGTCGATCCGGTTCGAGCGCGGCTCGCGCGTGAGCGACGCGTCGATCTCGGGTTCGATTCCGTACCTGGGCAAGACCGAGAAGTCCCAGAAGTACAGCTTGGGCGCGACGATCTTCACCAACGCGCAAACGAACTATTACCCGGTCTACGCCGCCTGCTCGGGTGCGAGCACGACGCCCAACGTCAACTACGGCCACAGCCGGGTGCCGCTCGCGACGGCGACGACCTCGCCGATCGCGGCGTGTCCGTCGACCGGAAACTTCCCGGTCACGATCGTTCCGCAGGATCCCAACAACTATCAGGTCGTCAACGGGATCGTGTCGACCTACGATTCGCGCTCGGCCGGCTTCTCGGTCACGCTGGGCCGGCGGTTCACCGACGTGTACCGCATGTCGCTGGGCGCCAACATCCAGAAGATCGCCGCCGACGCGCAGCTGCCCAGCGGCTACATCTTTCCGACCGGTGAGCAGATCAATCCGCTGACCGGCGAGACGGGCAACACGCTCACCGGCCTGGTCGACCCGAACAGCCCCAGCGCCGCGGTCGGCGTCACGGCGCCCTCGTTGGCGGAGATCGATTCGACCCGCCCGTACAACCTGCGCAGCCTCGTGGTCGGCTTCGGAGCGGATACGCGCGACGACATCTTCAATCCGCGGCGCGGCTTGAACTTCACGATCAGTGACGAGATCAGCAGCCACGCCTACGGGTCGGACTTCAACTACAACATCGTCACGGTCGACGCGGCAAAGTTCTTCCCCGTGATGCGCAACGCGACGTTCGCCATCCACGGGCTGGCCGGGCTGTCGAGCGGCGCGATCCCGGTCAACAAGCTGTTCATCTTCTCCGATCAGCAGTTGCGCGGGTACGTCGACCCGTTCTACGGGACCGACGAACTGCTCGCGCAGACCGAACTGCGCGTCCCGCTGACGGCCGATCGCAAGTTCTCCGTCGTCGGGTTCGTCGAGAGCGGCGCGACCCGCATCCGGGGCGGGGTCGCGACCACCGAAGACGTTAACGGCAACCCGACCGGGACGGAAGATTTGAGCAAGTTCTCGTTCCACACCGACATCGGGATCGGGCTGCGGTTCGACGTGCCGCAGCTCGGGCTCAAGACGATTCGTCTCGACTTCGCGAAGGGAAGCCAAGGGACGCACACGTCATTCGGTATCGGACAGAGTTTCTAGTGACACCAAGCATGATACGTACTACGATGCGCGGCCGGGCGGCTGCGCTCGCCTTCGCGCTGTGCGCCGCCGTCCTCGCGACGCCGGCGATCGGCGCAACCGACGTCACCGACATCGGATCGCTCGACCAGGCCGCGCTGGCGGCGTTGCCCGCGTTCCAGGCCGCCAACCGCCAGCTCAACAGTTTCGGCGCGAACCTACAAAAGCAATACATCCACCGCGCGCAGCATGCCTCACAGCCCGAGCAGCAGCGGCTCGCCGCCGAGTTCCAGTCCCGGATGGGTGAGAAGCAGCGGCAGCTCTTCGGCCCGCTCTTCGGCAAGGCGCAAGTCGCGATCGCGTCGGTCGCGTCGTCGAAGAGCCTGTCCGTGGTGGTCGACAAGCGCATCGTGGTCTTCGGCGGTCAGGACATCACCGGGAACGTGCGTGACCTGCTGACCAGCGTCGCCGATCCGGTCCCGCCCGTCTCGACGCCGCCGCCGTCGAAGGTCGGCTACGTCGACCAATCGGCGATCGATCAACTCCCCCGAGTGAAGACCGCGACCGCCGACTTCCTCAAGTTCAAAGCCGATCAGGACAAGGCGACCGGCGACAAGCTCAAGACCGCGAAGACCGATGCCGATCGGGATGCGATCCTCAAGGACTATCGCAAGGCGCTCGACGACAAACAGAATCAAACGCTCAAGCCGGTGATCGAGTCGACGCGCGGCGCGATCGGGGACGTCGCCAAGGGCAAAGGCCTGATCCTGGTGGTCGACAAGGGCAACATCGTCTTCGGCGGCACCGACATCACCAAAGACGTCACCGACAAGCTGAAGTGATGGGGTCCGCCTTCGGCGGATACCGCCGTATCGCTGCGATCGCCGCCGTGGCGGCGCTGTGCGCGTGCGGCCGGTCGTCGCCGCCGGCGTCGTCGCTCTCGGGCGGCGGTGCCGTCGGGTACGTGCGCATGGAAGAGCTGGTGCAAAAGCATCCGCTTTACGACCAACTGGCGCGCTACGACCGCAGCATCGAGGCCTTCGACCTGCGCTCGACGGTGCCGCGGGTCGCGGCCAGCGACCCCGAGATGCGCGCGCGCGAGCGCGATCTAGAAAAGCAGCTCAACGACGCCGCGAACCGCACCAAGACGCTGATCGACGCGAAGCAAAAGCAGTACCAGCAGCAGGAAGCGGCGGCGATCGCCGCCGCGCTGCAAGGCGCCGGCACCGGGCCCAGCGCGGGGCAGATCGCCGGTTCGATCAACACGACCGCACGCCAACAGCAAGGCGGCGCGACGCGCCAGGCGCAGAGCGACTTCACGGCCTATCGCCGGACGCTGGAGAAGCAAGATCAGGCGCAGATCGCCGCTGCCCAGAAAGCGTTGAGCGACCGCGCGAACCGCACCTGGCGCGCCAAGGCCGAGGAGTTGCAGTCCAAAGAGTCGGCGCTGTCGCTCACGCTGGCGAGCGACGACGCGCCGCAGCGGCTCGCGCTGCGCACGAAACTCTCCTCGCTGGCACTCGACGACGCGGCGCGCGAGGACGCCCAGAAGCAGATCGCGGCGATCGACCGCAAGGAAGCCGACGCGACCGCCGCCGAGCACAATCGCGACCAGCAGACCCTCGCCGCGCTCCAGACGCAGCTGCACGATCAAGTGCAGAGCGAGTTGAACGCGCAGGTCGCAAAGATTCGCGCGCGATCGCTCGCGCTGATGCAGCAGCGAGAGCACACGCTGAACCGACAGGTTTCGTCGGTCGGCGGTCCGGTCGTACAAACCGGCACGATCGGCGGCCCGCGTCAGGGTGGTCAGAATCTGCCGCCCGCGCTGCGCGCGCGGATCGAGCAACTCCACCAGGACTATCAGAAGCGCTTCCAGGACGACGCGAAGACGACGATCGCGGACTTCCAGAAGACGCGTGCCGACCTGACGCGCCGCTATGCAGAGCTGCACGGCGTCGACGGCTCGGCGCAACAAGGCGCGCAAGCGCAAGTGCTCGCGCTGCGAAAGAAGCGCGAAGACCTCTACGACGAGATCACCGGCCAGATCGACCGCGAAGTGCGGTTGATCGCGCAACAGCGCGGAATCTCGGTCGTCCTCAGCGACGTTGTCGCACCCGCCGGTGGAGTCGACCTCACGCCGGATGCGCTCAAAGACATCGAAAGTTTGCACGAATGATCGAATCTCGCGCCGTACGCCCGCTCTTCGCCGCTCTGCTGCTCGCCGGTGTGTGTGCCTGCACCAACGGAACGCAGAGCAACATCGGGCTCGTGGACGTTCAGCGGATCTCGGCCAACTGGCCGAAGTTTCAGAACTACCAGAACCAGCTCGCCGCCGACGCGCAGACGATCGAGCATTCCAATCGCTCGGCGCGCGACAAGGCGGCGGCCCGTGCCGCGCTGCAAGCGCGCTTCACCCAAGCCCAGACGGAGCTCAGCACCGACGTCAGCACCGCGGCCAAGCAAGTCGCGGCCGACCGGCACCTGACCTATGTGTTCACCCGCCAGTACGTCGGGTACGGCGGGGTCGACATTACGGCCGACGTCGAGAAGATCCTCAAGATCGACGACAAGTCGACGCCGGCGCCGTGAGCTCGGCGTGAGCGCGCCCGGACCGAGCGCGCTCGGGACGCTCGCCGAGCTCGCGCAACGGACGGGTGGGCAGGTCGTCGGCGATCCGACGGTCACGGTCGAGCGCATAGCGGCGATCGACGACGCCGACGCGACGACGCTCACCTTCGCCGTCGACGAGAAGTATCTGCGCGCGGCACTTGGATCTCGCGCCGGCGCGGTGCTGGCCGACGCGTCGCTGGTCGCCCAGGGCGAGACCTATGCCAAGCCCATCCTCGCCGTGCCATCGGCGCGGGTCGCGCTCGCGGCCCTGCTGGCCGCGCTTGAGCCGCCGCAGCCGCGCGGTCCGTTCGTCCATCCGACCGCCGCGGTCGATCCTGCGGCGAACGTCGGCGAGGGGGTGTGGATCGGGCCGCACGTCGCGATCGGCGCGCGCACGCACGTCGGCGCCCGCACCGTGCTGCACGCCGGCGTCGTGCTGGGCGCCGATGCGCGCGTCGGCGTGGACTGCCTGTTCCACCCGCGCGCGTTCTTGGCGGATCGCTGCGCGGCCGGCGACCGCGTCGTGCTGCAGGCCGGGGCGGTGATCGGCAGCGACGGTTTCGGGTGGGCGTTTCTCGACGGGCGCTTGGTGAAGATCCCGCAGATCGGGATCGTCACGCTCGGCGACGACGTCGAGATCGGCGCGAACACCTGCGTCGACCGTGCCCAGACCGGGGTGACCTCGATCGGCACCGGGACGAAGATCGACAACCTCTGCCAGATCGGGCATAACGCCCGCATCGGGCAACACACCG
>Ga0182024_10017461_pt1 | contig 13469 bp, 10 predicted proteins | sample P32metaG_FD_120480 | JGI IMG/M metagenome (GOLD analysis project Ga0182024, IMG submission 120480) | Permafrost microbial communities from Stordalen Mire, Sweden - P3-2 metaG (Illumina Assembly) | ecosystem: Environmental > Terrestrial > Soil > Wetlands > Permafrost | place: Sweden: Stordalen...
CGGCGCTTCGAACTTGTCGCCGGCGATGTCGACCTCACCCTCCGTCACGTAGATCGCGCGCTCCTCGTGGTCGGCGTCGAGCGGCGCACTCGCACCCGCGTCGAGCAGGACTTCGGCGTAAAACCATTCCGACACCATGCCGACTGGGGATTTTTGCCCGAAAGCGGAGCCGGCGATCACCCGGGCGCGTGCACCGCGATCTTCGAAGGTCGGCAGAACCGCGGCGTCGAAATGCTCGAACAACGGCGCCATTTCCTCGTGGTCTTGCGGCAATGCGATCCAGCTCTGGATACCGAACATACCGCCGCCGCTGGTGCGCATGCTTGCTGGCGTGCGCTCGGAATGGGAGATGCCGCGTCCGGCGGTCATGAGGTTCATGGCGCCCGGCGTGATCTCCAAGTCGTTGCCTTCGCTGTCGCGGTGCGTGACCCGGCCATCGAACAGATAGGTGACGGTCGCAAGCCCGATATGCGGATGCGGGCGAACGTCCATGCCCCGCCCGGCCATGAGCTGCACCGGTCCCATCTGGTCGAAGAAGATGAAGGGACCGACCATCTGGCGTTTGCCGTGCGGCAGCGCGCGGCGCACGGAAAAGCCGTCGCCGAGATCGCGCACGCGTGGAATGATGATCAATTCGAGCGCGTCGCAAGACTGCTTGTCGCCAAGCACCGGGTCCTTATCGGGTAACCAGCTCATCGCCCATCTCCCAAAAGCAGGAAGCCTACGGCCCAGCTTAGCGCGTGAGGCGAACCACCGGGCTTCGCCCTCCTTCGTTCGCCCTATCAGGCTATGTATGATAGGTCCAATCAAGCTGCCACGGTCCGGCTTCAGACATCCCTCGGCCTTTCGATGATTTCAGCGGCACCTTCACTGACGGGCGCGGGGCTCCTCCTCGGCTTGAGCCTTTTTCTCGGCCTGGCATTCGAAGATTTTTTCGGGCGCACCAACACCAAACGTCCGGGCGGCATCCGCACCTTTCCGATGCTTGCCGCGGCGGGCGGCGTGCTCTACCTGTTCGATCCGGCGCATTTCATTCCCTTCACCGCCGGCCTCGTCGTGCTCGGCGCCTGGCTCGCGATCTTCTATCGCCAGCATGTCCGCGAGCAGGACGAAGAAGGCGAGCCCAATGTCGGGCTGGTCGTGCCGGTGCTCAACGTCCATGCCTATCTGCTCGGCGCCATCGCCCTGGCATTGCCGCCGTGGGTGGCGGTGGCGTTTACCGTGACCGCCGTTTTTCCTCCTCACCGGCCGTGAAAAGCTTCACGCTCTCGCGCGCCTCGTCGAGTTGAAGGAGATCATCACCGCCGGCGAATTTTTGATCCTCACCGGAATCATCCTGCCGCTGCTGCCCAATGAACCGGTGACGACGCTGACGACGATCACGCCACGTCAGGCGTGGCTCGCGCTCGTCGTCGTCTGCAGCCTGTCCTACGCGAGCTATCTGGCTCAACACTACTGGGCCGCGGCGGCGCGGGGATTATGGATGGCCGCCCTCGGCGGTCTCTATTCGTCCACGGCAACGACGGTCGTGCTGGCCCGGCAGGCGAAGTCCGATGGGGCGATGAAAGGGCAGGCGCAAGCCGGCATCACGCTCGCCACCGCCATCATGTATCTGCGTATTCTGGCGGTCGTAGCGTTCTTCAATTTGACGCTGGCGCGGGTGCTAGCGCCTTCGCTCGGGTGCCTTTCGCTGGCCGGTCTGGTAATCTGCGCATTGCAATACCGGTTTGCAAAGTCGTCGCCTCAGGAGCCGAAGGCGCAAGCGTCGACGTTGCAGCCCTCCGGCGGAAATCCGCTGGAGCTTGGTCCCGCCGCGATCTTCGCAATTCTTTTCATCGCGGTGTCGTTCGTGTCGAACTGGGCGAAAGCACAGTTCGGAACCTCCGGTATCTATTCTCTCGCCGCCATCATCGGTGTGACGGATATTGATCCCTTCGTCCTTAACCTCGCGCAAGGCGGCACGTCGGGGATGTCGAACAGCGCGCTGGCGGCGGCAATCCTCATCGCCGCTTCGTCCAACAACATCCTCAAGGCCCTCTACGCCGCCTTTTTCGCCGGCGGGCGAGCAACCGCGGCAAGCGCTGCCGTGCTGGTGCTGCTCGCCATCGCTGGTGCGGTGATCGCCGCGATCATGGGCGGTTTTTAGAAACCCGTTTCGTCGCCGCCATGGCGGCGGTTCGGCGCCGAGCGTCTTGCGGGGAACGTCAGCGGATCGTTTGGTCGCTTTGAAATATTGGAACAGTGGCCGAAGTGGGCGGTACGGAAGATGTGAGTGGTGCGGGCGGCGTGGAATATGCGGCCGGCGTCGGCGACGTTGGCGAAACCGGCGGAGGAAGCTCGCATTTCTTCTCCACCGCCGCGCGCCGCAGCACTTTCTCCTCGCCCAATGCGTTCTCGTAGTCGGCGCGATAAGACAGCGTGCCGACCACAGCGCCGACGGGGCCCTCGCTCGCCTTGCTCATAAGATTGGTCAAGTCTTGTTCCCGCGCGAGCAAGACCTTCAATCGCGCCACGAGGCCATCGCAATGATAGGCGGCATAGTGGCCGGGATCGATGGTGAAGCCGCCTACGCCGTCGCTCATGCTACAGCCGGCGGCAATGCCGGCGACAAGGACGCAGACCGATCCGATCGCCCCCGGCCGGCGGCGCCCGCGGCGAGCAATGGATACGTGCCCAGCGTCACTCGATGTCATGAAAGCGTCCGACAAAGCAAACAATGCATCAGCGCCGTTCCATCGGGTGCAGATTTCCCGTTTCGCTTGCAGCTTCCTGCGCCGCAAATAAGGCGGGCGTGCGCACGCACTTTTGCCGGAGAACTCAGGTTCAAGTGTTTCGTTCACGTGCCGGAGGGAAATCGCGATGCACAGTGGCGCGCGATCAGCGGTTCGCGAACTTGACGCCAACGGTCACTCCGGTACGCCAAACCACCCGACAGCTACGCCGCGCGCAGCCGCCCTTCCTCGTGAGCAGCAACAGAAAGCAGTCCGGTAATTCGTCGTTCGTCTCCAGCACGAGACGCGCGCTGGTATGCGAAACGTCGAACATCGTGCAGGTCCGCGGCGGTTCTTTTTCGTCCGTGATAATCTTCGCCAAATGATGGAATTGCCGACGCGGCTTCTTTCGCAAGTCGGCGCGATTGCGATAATTTCCGGACATCATCGTTGCCGCAAAATGCCTTAATCGTCGGCGAATAGCCTAAGAATTTCGCGTTAAAGCTGCGTTAAACAAGTTCTGAGGTTCGCCCTTGGATAGGACAATCGCCTAACTGGCGTCCCCTTGGGCCGGAGGCTTGTGACGCAACAGCGCGATCGCCGCATCGGAATTCAGATCGGGTCTGTCGTTAGCGCCAGCCACACCACTAGTGAATGCCGCATTTTTAAGCATCATGAAACGCAATAGGTTGGCCGGGCGCGGGCCGCGTAAGATGTTGTTTACAATGTTTTATAAACTTCAGTGCATGGATACCGGTCGCTGCGCGGACCATCGCCCGTTGCCGATTGGCTATCGCGGGTGACGAGACAACCGGATAGTGAGCACGTGAAATGCCTGGGCCGTTCGACGCGAACGCGGTGCCGCGACTAACGACTTGGCGGCGTGCGCGATTGGGCGTTGGCGGCAAGCTTCAATCCGCATTCAGTGTTGTCGCGGGCCTGACCGCGGTTTCAACTGTGGTTTCGCTTATGTCCTTCTCAGCCGTCGAAACCGGCTTGGGGGACTTTGCCGGCCGGCAGATGCCGATCGTCGCCGATGTGATCCAGCTTTCCGCCATGTCTGGGGAGATCTCGGCAGCGGCGGCGCGGTTGATCAATGCACGCACGACGGATGACCAAAAGAAGATCGCAGCGCTGATCAAGCATAAGCGCAACGATCTCGGCGAGTCGCTGCAGCGCCTGCAGAAGCTCGACAGCGCCAATCCGGCCGTTGGCAAGCTGCTGAGCCTGTCGCAACGCCTCAATGCTAATCTCTCGGCGCTCGAAGAGATCATTGCTGAACGAACCGATCTGCGAACTCAGATCGTCACCCTTGTTGAGACACTCCACCGAACGGATGCGCGGCTCGTCGAACGATTATTGCAGTTTCCGGACTCCGGTCCGGCGGTGGAAGTCTCTGCCCGGGCGCATCTCTTGGTCAGCCTGATCAGCGAAGCCTCAACGCTGAGGGAGCCGACGGAATTCAAGCGCATCCAGGACCTTCTCAGAGTCGCGTCTGACGGACTGCGCCAATCGGCGGCCAAGCTGGCCAATAACGACGTCACCGCGATCACCGAGCAGCTTCTGCCGCTCGGCACCAGTGCCGACAGCATCTTCGCGCGGCACGCGCGCGAAACTTTCGTCGCATCGCGGGCCGACGCCACAATCGACGAAAACGTTGCCATCCAACGCGACCTCGATGAGACGGTTGCAAATCTGGTGAGCGAAGCCGAAGCTGGCGTCAAACGCAGTACCGCGATGTTGAATGAAACCCTCGACCGTAGCCGACTTCTGCTGCTGATCGTGGTTTTCATCAGCATCATCGCAGCCGTCGGCGTCGGCATCTTTTACGTCCAGCACCGGCTCGTTCATCGGTTGATCTCGATCAGCAACGCCATGCGGCTGCTCGCGTCGGGAGACGTCGACACCGCCCTGCCGTCGATCTCCACAGGCGATGAAATGGGCGAGATGTCGCGCGCGCTTGCAGTCCTGCATGCCGGTGAATTGGAGCGGCGCAAGCTTGTCCAGCGCGAGCGGGCTGAACAAATCGCGCAACATGGGCGTGCGATGTCCATTGACGCGATCATCGATGAGTTTCGCGCCACGGCGACATCCGTCGTCACGACGCTCGCGGACCACGCGACCGCAATGGAAACGACGGCGCGTGGCCTGTCGACGATTGCCAGAGAAGCCGACGCCCAGGTGCGGGCCGTCTCCCTTTCTTCCGAGGCAACATCCAACAACGTGCGGACCGTGGCGGATGCGACGGAGGAACTCGGCGTTTCAATCCACGCGATCAACGACCAGGCCGCTCACACCAGGGGCGTCGTCAATCGCGCCGCCGACATCGCGCGCTCGGCCCATGAACTGGGCGACAAGCTGTCCGCAGGCGCGAACCGCATCGGAGCCGTTGTCACGCTCATTCGCGACGTCGCCGAGCAGACGAATCTGCTTGCGCTCAACGCCACGAACGAGGCGGCCCGCGCCGGAAACGCCGGACGCGGCTTCGCCGTGGTTGCCAACGAGATCAAGCAACTCGCCAGCCAAACCGCCAAAGCGACGGAAGATATTACCGCACAAATTGTGGCGATTCAGACATCTACGATCGAAGCAGTCGACGTTATTCAATCGATCAACGCCGTAACGGACGATATTGGCCGTTTCACCACGGCAGTTGCTGCGTCCGTCGGGCAGCAAAACGACGCCGCACAAACGATCACGCGAAACGTCCAAGAGGCCGCCGCGGGAGTGAAGGAACTCGCCGGCAGCATGACTCAGGTCACCAGCGCGATCGGCGAGACGAATCGCTTCGCCTCGGAAGTGATCGAGGTCGCGCATACGCTGTCGACGCAAACGGGTACGCTCGACAAGGCCGTAGAGAATTTCTTGAAACGGGTGGCGGCAGCGTGACCATGCTGCGCCAACAATCACAGGAGCGGAATGTGCCGGCACTTTGCACTTTCTTGAATACGCGGCGTAGCGGCCGTGTGTTCCATTCTCGACTTGGCACAATCCTTTTCGGCGCGATAGGCGCGAGCCTGTGCACAGCCCTGGCCCTTACGATCGCCGCCAACATGCCGGCGTTCAGCAAAACCGCGGAAGACGACGCGCAAATCGCAAAAAGCCTGGCAACGATGTTGCGGGCCGGTCGTACCGTGATTTCCAAAAATCAGGACCGCATCAACGACCCGAATACCGGCAACAAGGGCCTTGACGGAAAGATGGTGTTGGCCGAGGCCACCGCCATCTATCAGCAGGCGACGGAGACCAATCCCACGTCAATCGATCCGAAATCGCTCCACGGCCAGCTTATTCGCATGCAGATGGACTCGATTGTCGAGGTCATGGACGTTCACCAGGAAACGCTCAACCGACAGGGCGTCGGCTTCAAAGGTTTTATTCCCGCTGTGTTCGGCCGACTGGTGAATGAGGCCTTCGGCCGCCGCGCCGCCGGCATCGCTGAGATGAAGGTCACCGCGCCGCCGCGGCTGATCCGAAATGTGAAAGTGCAACCGGACGAGTGGGAGCTCGACCTCATCCAGACCCGGCTGATGTCGCCGTCCTGGCCGAAGAACCAGTCCTACACCGCCATGGCCGCGAAGAACGGCGTGCAGGCGCAGCGCACCCTCATGCCGGAATATTATGGCCCCAGTTGCCTGACGTGCCACGGGTCGCCGCAGGAAGAGATCGATATCACCGGCTTCCCGAAAGAGGGCGCCCACGATGGCGACCTCGGCGGCATCATCAGCATCACGCTGTATCGATGAACTCGGGCGCGGCTTCGATAGCAAGCGTCTTTCTTGCCTACACTACGATTTGTGCCTAAGAATCTTTCTCAGCCGCCGCTGATTTTTACCTGAAATCCCGCTCGCCTTCAGGGACGTCCGCCAGATACACCCGAGGCCGAGCAAAAAATATCTTTCAACCGGTCATCTACTGCAGCCGTTCTACGTGCGCGCCGCGCGATGCCAAAGGGGCGGCGGTAACAGTCGCACAAAGGGAGACACACATGGAGTTCGAACGCGCGAGCCTGGAGCTCGATGGGGCCGTCGCCATCCTGCGCATGAACCATCCTGAGGTCATGAACGCAGTGTCGCCAGAAATGCTCAAGGGCATGACGGACGCGCTCGATGCGCTCGCCGGACCTGACGCCAAGACCCGATGCCTGGTACTAACCGGCAGTGGCCGCGCTTTCTCGACCGGCGCAAACCTGCAAGGCCGCGGAGGCAATGGGCCGATGCCGCGCGGCGCCGGCTACGCGCTGGAAACGATTTTTCATCCCTTCATCCGGCGGCTGCGCGATTTGCCATACCCGATCGTGACGGCGGTCAATGGGGCAGCCGCCGGCGCAGGCATGAGCGTCGCGCTCATGGGCGATCTCGTTCTGTGCGCGCGCTCCGCATATTTCCTGCAAGCGTTCCGGCGCATCGGGCTGGTGCCGGATTGCGGCTCAACCTGGCTTCTGCCGCGGCTGATCGGGCGCGCGCGCGCGATCGAGTTGTCGCTCCTCGGCGAGCGCCTGCCGGCCGAAACCGCCCTCGCCTGGGGCCTCGTCAATCGCGTCTTCGATGACGAGGCGCTCATGCCCGAAACACGCCGGCTGGCGCACGACCTTGCCAACGGTCCTACCGTAGCCCTCGGTCTCATCCGCCGCCTGTATTGGGAAAGCCCGAAAAATTCTTACGAGCAACAGCTCGATCTCGAATGCCACATGCAGCGCACAGCGGGCGCCTCGGAGGATTTCCGCGAGGGCGTGACGGCTTTCTTGGAGAAGCGCCCGGCCAAATTCGCCGGCGCGTGACCGTAGCGCGCGTGACTATAGGTCTCATGAACCTTTCGCCCGGAACCGCAGCATAGCCGTTGGCGTTGTGTGACGATATTGTTACACTCCCATGAGCTTTCAGTAACACGTGCGGGCAAGCGATGCGGTTCGACTGGCTGACTTGGTCAAATCCGGTTGCGATCTGGTGGAGCTTTTTGATCATCGTCAGCGCCGGCAACATCGCCGTGCTGCTTGCGCTGCACTCCCGTTTTCGCAAAACCAACATTGCCCGGCGCACCGGCGCGATGGCGATCGAGCCGCTGTTGTTGCTCTGCGCCGCTTACGTATTCGGCTGCGCCTTCCGCTCCTTGCTGCCGCGCGCGGATGTGCAGAGAATCTGCTTGTTCGACACTTGGCTCTCAAGTGTCTTCGTCGGCAGGTCTGTCGCCACAGTCGCGGAAGTTTGCTTCGTCATTCAATGGGCCATCGTCTTGCGCGCGCTCGCGAATGTCGCGAACGCCGATACGACGCGCAATATCTCCAAGACGATCGTTCCGCTGGTCGTGCTGGCGGAAGGCTGCTCCTGGTACGCGGTGATCACAACGAATTATTTGGGTAATGTGCTGGAAAATTCGCTTTGGACGGTGATCTTCGTGCTCATCGCGATCGCCCTTTTGGATCTCATGAACAGATACCGCGGCGTCGTGCAATTGGCGATCGGAGTGGCCGCCGCCGGCATCGCGGGTTATGTGGTGTTCATGTCTGCGGTCGATGTACCGATGTATTTCAGCCGTTGGCAGGCAGACATAGCCGCGGGAAGGGAATTTTTCGGTCTAGCTTTCGGGCTGCATGACGTCGCCACGCGCTGGATTGTCACCAACGATATCGCGCGCTGGAAAGATGAGATCGCGTGGATGTCGCTTTATTTCAGCGCCGCGGTTTGGACGAGCCTTTTGCTCGCGAGCTTTGGCTTGGTGGCACATCTTCTGCCGCGCTATCGCACGAGCCCGCTCGCTCCGGAGCCGGCACGCGCATCGTTCGCAGTCGCCGTTCGCTCTTCTCAGCACCTGCAGTGACAACATTTGCGGCCGGACGGGTTTGTCCCTGGACGATTCGGGAGCCGTCGTCGTGGCGCCTGTGGCGTGGTCGTAAAATAGCCTGCGGCATGCGGCTGGAACTATTGGTGTGAATGCGCAACCACGAGATGCTACAAAGCCGCGTGAAAAGCATCTCCATCGGCCCGATCCTGCTGGCGAATCCGGTCCTCTTAGCGCCCATGTCCGGGGTTACCGATGCGCCCTTCCGGCACCTGGTCGAAGGACAAGGCGCGGGTCTCGTCGTCTCGGAAATGACGGCGTGTGCGGCGCTCGCCGAAGGCGGGCGCAACGCGCGGCTGCGCGTCGAGGGCCAGCGTGGGGGACTCCACGTCGTCCAACTTGCCGGCTGCGAGGCGCGCTGGATGACCGAAGGTGCACGCATTGCCGAGGGCGTCGGCGCCGCAATTATCGACATCAACATGGGTTGCCCGGCTAAGCACGTCACCAACGGCGCGTCGGGGTCGGCGCTGATGCGCGACCTCGATCATGCACTCACGCTGATCGAGGCGGTGGTACAAGCCGTCCGCGTGCCGGTGACGCTGAAAATGCGGCTCGGCTGGGATGACCATACGCGCAATGCACCCGAGCTTGCACAGCGGGCCGAACGAGCTGGCGTGCGGCTCGTCACGGTGCACGGCCGCACGCGCTGCCAATTCTACAAAGGGCGCGCCGACTGGGCGGCGGTCCGCGCGATCAAGGAGGGCGTCTCGATCCCCGTCGCCGTCAATGGCGACATCGAAAGCTTCGACGACGCCGACGCGGCACTCGCGGCCTCCAATGCCGATGCAGTAATGGTCGGCCGCGGGGCGCAGGGGAGGCCGTGGTTTCCCGGCCAGCTCGCGCGTTATCTCGCGACCGGCAAACGTGAGACACCACCTGCGCTCAGCGAACAGCTCGCGCTCATCAGCGCGCTTTACGGCGAAATGCTAGCCCATCACGGCCGCGATATCGGGCTTCGGCACGCGCGAAAGCATCTTGGCTGGGCGCTCGATACGGCCGCCACAACCGTGGGTGCGCCTGCGTATCTGCTCAAGGCGTATCGCAACCGCGTGCTCACCGCCACCGATCCCGCGATCGTGCTGCGGCGGCTCGCCGAGGCGTTCGACGCGTTCGGCGGGCCCCAGAAAGTCACGGGTCCTTCCCCTTAAAAAAGACCACGAGTTACGCACTTAAGTTGAATGATCAAAGAAGGAATGCGCTAGCCATAAATTCAATGAATGCACTCTTGACCTGAAAAATGTAGAGTCAAGGTATCAAATTCGGACCAGGAGGAAAGTTATGGTCCGCGATGTTCCGAGTCTACACCTGCCTGACGGTTGACCATGACTGGCGCCTCGTTGTGCTTGCAGGCATTGTCTGTTTCTTGGCAAGCGCCGTGGCTGTCAGCCTGTTTCACCGCGCCCAGGCAACGATAGCGCACACACGGTTTCTCTGGCTGAGCTTAGACGCGGCCGCGGCCGGCTGTGGCATCTGGGCAACGCACTTCATCGCGATGCTCGCGTATGATCCCGGCATTGGCGCAGGGTACAATCTCGTTCTGACCATCCTGTCTCTGCTCATAGCGATGCTGATTACCGGCGCGGGCCTGGGCATAGCCCTGTTCGATTTTGGGCGTTGGACTACAGTCTGCGGCGGCGCGGTCGTTGGCGGCGGCATTGCGGCGATGCATTACACCGGGATGATGGCGCTGGAATTGCCAGGCCGCATTACCTGGGCGCCAGACCTCGTAGTGGCCTCTGTCTCGTTGGGCATAGCGTTCGGGGCGGTTGCAATCAAATTTGCGGCAAGGCGCGACGACTGGCTGAACACGCTGATCGCGGTCGTGCTTCTTACGCTTGCGATCGTCTCCATGCACTTCACTGGCATGGGCGCCGTATTGGTCATACCCGATCCGACGCGCTTCGCTCACGCGGCATCACTGTCGCCCGCATCTCTCTCCTTGGTCATTGCCGGTGCAACGGCGGTCATTCTCGGCATAAGTCTGGTTGCGGCACTGAGCGATCGCCAATCGAAACGCAAGTTGCGGCAGCAAAAAGTCCTGCTCGACACCGCTCTTGAGAACATATCGCAGGGACTATGCATGTTCGACGCAAATGGCCGCATCATTCTGTTTAACGAGCGTTACGCCAAAATGATGGGTTTGTCGGCCGCTTCGCTCAACGGCTTATCTCTGCTCGACCTGTTGTTAAAGTACCGGAAGGCGGTCGGAGATGTTGCCGGCGATCCGGAGGAGCTCTTCGCGCGCGTGCTTACGGACGCGCGCGAAGGTAAATCCAGCACTAAGGTTATACAGACATCGGCCGGGCGTGCACTTCGGGTGGTTGACCAGCCGATGCAACAAGGCGGCTGGGTGTCGACCTTTGAGGACATTACCGAGTGGCGGCAGGCTCAGGCGCAAATCGCCCACATGGCGCATCACGATGCGCTGACCGGCCTGGCGAATCGCACCCAACTGGTCGAAAAATTGGAAAGTGCGCTTGCCGTCCTGCCATCGCGGGGGGGCAGCGTCGCCGTGCATTTTATCGATCTCGATCGCTTCAAGACCGTCAATGACACTCTTGGGCACGATGGCGGTGATTTCCTGCTCAAGACGGTCGCCGAACGCCTGCGCTCGGTAACCCGCGTCGACGATGTCGTAGCCCGGCTCGGCGGCGACGAGTTCGTCGTCGTCCAGACCGAGGTTAGCAGCAAGGACCAAGCCGAGGATTTCGCACGCCGTCTTATCTCTGCTGTGACCACGCCGATGACGCTCAGGGAGCAGACGATCGTTGCAACGGTGAGCATCGGTGTTGCGCTAGCGTCGGCAGACGGAAACGATCCGGAGCGGCTTTTGAAAAGTGCCGATCTGGCGTTGTACAAGGCCAAGGCCGACGGTCGCAATTGCATCCGGTTCTTCCTGCCCGAGATGGACGCCGAGTTGCAAGCACGAACCAAACTCGAAAGGATAATTCGCGACGCGGTGCTGCATGATCGCTTTGAATTGCACTACCAGCCGCTCTTCGAAATGTCGGAACGCCGCCTCCTCGGCTTCGAGGCGCTGATACGCCTGCCTGAGGAAGACGGAACACTTATTCCGCCGTTGGTATTCATTCCTGTTGCCGAGGAGTTGCGGCTGATTGACAAGATCGGTGCATGGGTGCTGCGGGAAGCGTGTCGCACCGCCGCGACTTAGCCGGAGAACCTGACCGTTGCAGTGAACCTGTCCCCCGCGCAATTCTTGGCGGGTAGCGTTAGCGACGTCGTCGCCGCAGCACTGAAAGAGACAGGCCTCGCGGCACACCGGCTCGAGCTGGAGATTACTGAGACCCTGCTACTCGGCAACTCTGCAGCCATTATAGCGGAGCTGCACACGCTCAAGGCCATGGGCGTGGCAATCGTGATGGACGATTTCGGTACCGGCTATTCGAGCCTAAGCTATCTGTGGCGCTTTCCGTTCGACAAGATAAAGATCGACCGCAGCTTCATGCATGGCTTCGACGGCTCCGGCCGTGATGCCAAGACGGTGGTGAAAACGATTATCGCACTTGGACGCGAGTTGAACATGCGGGTGACTGTCGAAGGCGTCGAGACCGCCGCGCAGGCAGCCTTTCTCAACACAGTGGACGGCGACCAGGCCCAGGGGTACTTCTTCGGCCGACCAGTCCCTGCCTCGGAGGTCGGCGCCACAATTCTCGCGGACTTTCAGAAGACGCATCCGGCACCATCGTCCGCAACCACATCAGAGGGCAAACTGCGCCTCGTCAAGTCGTCGGCAGAACGTTAGTCACCGTAATTCTAATTTTCGCCTGAAGCGTTAGCTTGTTTAAGTTGCTTTCCGGGAGACCGCGCCGTGAAGTAATTGTCGTGTTGGCTGCAATGAGCCTGCTGGCGGTGACAAGCGCCTCGGCAGGCGGCAACGAACGCAGCGTTGTAGTTGTGCATCACCCCCGCACTATAGTCTCGTCTCGCGCTCACGCTGTTGTCGTGCCTTACCCTTCTGGCTGGTCGATCTACCAAAGCCTGCGCCGCCCGTATTGGTGCTACTTACCCTCCGAGCCCTGCGACAACGCCCAGCGCGTCACGAACTAGAGTACCGGCGCTTGATCGCTGGTTGAGCTCCGCCGCTGGCGAGCCCGCCGGTTGGATCGCGCTTTGTGACGTGACATTGTCGCAAAGAGACAGCTGGACGGCTTGCGCGCCGCGGCGTAACGAATCAAATCGATCTGGCGGTGTCGGCTCTGGTACTGTCAAATGAAGGGGACGACGCGGCGATCGATCCTGATGAAGGCCGGTGCGGCTGCCGTGGCTGCGCCGGCGTTTTTCTCCGCGCGCCGAGCCGCCGCCCAACTTCCCCCATTTCCTCCACTGTCGGCAAACGATGTTTTGCTCTTGCGTCCGGGCGACGCGCATTTCCCTGACTATCAAGCATCTTTCAACCTCCGCACGGCCAGCACGCCTCAGCTGCGCGCGTTGTGCAAAACGGCAAAGGCGGTCTCGGTCATGGTCGACTGGTGCCGCAGTAATAGCCTGCCGTTCGCGATCCGATGCGGCGGGCACTCTTACGAGGGCTTTTCGCAAAGCACCAGCGTTGTCATCGACACCCGCATGATCGATGCGATCAAAGTGGATCCCAAAACGAATACCGCGAGCGTGGGCGCGGGAGCATCGCTAGGAAGCCTTTATCAGGCGATCGCGCCTTACAAGCTCGCATTCACCGGCGGGAGCTGCCCGACGGTCGGAGTCTCCGGGCATCTCCTCGGCGGCGGCTATGGTTATCTGGCGCGGCCATTCGGTCTGGCTTGCGACAGCCTTGTGTCGGTCGACCTCGTCGACCCGGACGGTAAACAGATTCAAGCGGATGCGCAGCAGAACCCCGATTTGTTTTGGGCCTGCGGCGGCGGCGGCGGCGGCAGCTTTGGCGTCGCGACGAACTTCACCGTC
>Ga0182024_10017462_pt1 | contig 13469 bp, 9 predicted proteins | sample P32metaG_FD_120480 | JGI IMG/M metagenome (GOLD analysis project Ga0182024, IMG submission 120480) | Permafrost microbial communities from Stordalen Mire, Sweden - P3-2 metaG (Illumina Assembly) | ecosystem: Environmental > Terrestrial > Soil > Wetlands > Permafrost | place: Sweden: Stordalen...
CAAGCCCCGGGCGGCAAAGCCCGGCACCGTCAGTTCGAGGACGACGGCCCGCCGCGCCGCCGCCGCATCCGCGGCCGGCCCGCAGCCAGCGAACGGGGCAGCCGGGTCCGCGGGCACGGCGGGCGTCCGGCGGCGGCTGGCCAGGCTCGGCGCGCCGCGCGGCGGCCTCAACCCGGTGCTCGAGCCGCTGATCAAGACGGTCCGGGCCACGCATCCCAAGGCCGACGTCCGGCTGGTCGAACACGCCTACGAGATCGCCGCGGAACAGCACTCCGGCCAGCTGCGCAAGAGCGGTGACCCGTACATCACGCATCCGCTCGCCGTGGCCACGATCCTCGCCGAGCTCGGCATGAATCACGAGACACTCTGCGCCGCGCTGCTGCACGACACCATCGAGGACACCGAGTACTCCCTCGCCGAGCTTCGCCGCGAGTTCGGCGACGAGATCGCCGAGCTGGTCGACGGCGTGACCAAGCTGGACAAGGTCAAGTACGGCGATGCCGCGCAGGCGGAGACCGTGCGCAAGATGGTGGTCGCGATGTCCCGCGACATCAGGGTCCTCGTCATCAAGCTCGCGGACCGCCTGCACAATATGCGGACGCTCCGCTACCTGCCCAGGCCGAAGCAGGAGCAGAAGTCCCGCGAGGTACTGGAGATCTTCGCGCCGCTCGCGCACCGGCTGGGCATGAACACGGTCAAGTGGGAACTTGAGGACCTGGCGTTCGCCACCATGTTCCCGAAGCGCTACGACGAGATCGCCCGGCTGGTCTCGGAGCGCGCGCCCCGGCGCGAGGTGTTCCTGCAGGAGGTCGTCGAGGATGTATCGGCGGACCTGCGCGAGGCCAAGATCAAGGCCAGGGTCACCGGGCGCCCCAAGCACTACTACTCGGTCTACCAGAAGATGATCGCCCGCAACGTGGGCTTCGACGACATCTACGACCTGGTCGGCATCCGCGTCCTTGTCGACTCCCTGCGTGACTGCTACGCGGTGCTCGGCACGGTCCACGCCCGGTGGAATCCCGTCCCCGGGCGGTTCAAGGACTACATCGCGATGCCGAAGTTCAACATGTACCAGTCGCTGCACACGACCGTGATCGGCCCCGAGGGCAAGCCAGTCGAGCTGCAGATCAGGACCTTTGGCATGCACAGGCGGGCGGAGTACGGGGTCGCCGCGCACTGGAAGTACAAGGAAGAGTCCGTGCTCGGCACCCGCAATTCCGACCTGGCCTGGCTCCGTCAGCTGGTCGACTGGCAGCGGGAGACGGCCGACCCCGCGGAGTTCCTTGAGTCCCTCCGGTTCGACCTGGGTGCCGCCGAGGTATACGTCTTCACCCCGCGCGGCCAGGTCGTCGCGCTGCCGCAGGGCGCGACGCCCGTCGACTTCGCCTATGCGATCCACACGGAAGTGGGCCATCGCACTATCGGCGCCAGGGTGAACGGGCGCCTGGTCGCGCTGGAGAACGCGCTCAACAACGGCGACACCGTGGAGATCTTCACCTCCAAGGCGCTTGACGCCGCGCCGAGCAGGGACTGGCTGGGCTTCGTCAAGAGCGCCAGGGCGCGCAACAAGATCCGGCACTGGTTCTCCAAGGAGCGCAGGGAAGCCGCCGCGGAGACGGGCAAGACCGCGATCGCCCGGATCATGCGCAAGCAGGGGCTGCCGCTGCAGCGGCTGGCCACCGGTGACGCGCTGCTCGCCATCGCCCGTGACCTGCACTACACCGACCTTTCCGCGTTGTACGCGGCGGTCGGCGAAGGCCATGTGAGCGCACAGTCTGTCGTCGGCAAGCTGGTCAGGTCGGCTGGCGGGATCGCGGGCGCGCAAGAGGACCTGGCCGAGGCGGCCCTGCCCACCAGGCCGCCCAAGCCGCCGCCGGCCGGTGACTCCGGGGTAGTGGTGGAGGGCGCCGCTGACGTGTGGGCACGGCTGTCCAAGTGCTGCACGCCGGTGCCCGGCGACGAGATCACCGGCTTCGTCACGCGCGGTCACGGCGTATCCGTGCACAGGGCCGACTGCGTCAACCTCGGCCACCTGCTCGAGTCCCAGTCCGAGCGGGTCGTCACGGTGCGCTGGTCACCGCGGGAGGGCTCGCTCTTCCTGGTGGCGATCCAGGTCGAGGCGCTCGACCGCACCGGCCTGCTCTCGGACGTGACCAGGTCGATGTCCGACCAGCATGTGAACATCCTGTCCGCGTCGGTCACCACGACCAGGGACCGGGTTGCCTTCAGCAAGTTCACGTTCGAGATGGGTGACCCGAAGCACCTCGGTCACGTGCTCCGCGCGGTTCGCTCGATCGACGGCGTCTACGACGTGTACAGGGTCACGAACTAGAAATCATGCTCCACTGCGTGGCGCTGCCGTGGGACACGAACTAGACGGCAGCCGGTCCCGGCAGTGCCCTTGCGTCAGCCGGAGAGCTCGGCCAGGGTTCGCTCTGCCTCTTGCAGCCATTCGCGGCGGGCGGCCAGCGCCTCCTCGGCGCGCTGCCTGGCAGGGTCGTCGCCCGCTGCCTGCGCCCGCTCCAGCTGGGTCTCCAGCTGACCGATCGCCGCGCGGATCTGCTCGATAGTGTCCTTAGCCCGGGACAGCGCCTCGGGGTTGGAACGCCGCCAGTGCGTTTCCTCGGCCTTGCGTACCGCGTCCTCGATCCGGCGCAGGCCGCCCTCCAGCTTCTCCTGGGCGTCGCGGGGCACGCCGCCGACCCGCTCCCAGCGCTCCTGAATACCGCGCAGCGCCGCGCGGGCCGTCCTGGCGTTCGTCACCGGCAGCAGCTTCTCGGCCTCCGTGAGCAGCTCGGACTTCACGCTCGCGTGCTCGCGAAGCTCGGTGTCCTTGGCCGAGAAGATCTTCGCGCGCTCGGCGAAGAAGCTGTCCTGGGCTGTCTTGAACCGGGTCCACAGCTCTTCCTCGGCAGCGCGGTCTGCCCTGCCCGCGTCCTTCCACGACCGCATCAGCTCACGGTAGGCCGTGGCCGTCGGCCCCCAGTCAGTGGAAGTGGCCAGCGCCTCGGCGTCGGTGACCAGCTTTTCCTTCCGTGCCCTGGCGCCTTCCCGCTCGTCCTCCAGCCCGGCGAAGTAAGCCTTGCGGCGCTTGGTGAACGCGTTGCGGGCGGCGGACAGGCGCTTCCATAGCGCGGTCTCGATGGCGCGATCTGCCCGTGGCGCCACCTTCCACTCTTCCAGCAGCTGCCGCATGCGCTCACCGCTGATCTTCCAGTGCGTAGCCTCGGCGGCGATCCGCTCGGCCTCGCCGACGATGCGCTCCTTGCGGTCCTGCGCCTCACCGCGCGCCTGGTCGCGGGCGGCCTTGTTCTCCTCGCGGCGATGGTCGACCAGCCCGGTCATCGCATCGAGCTTGCTCCGCAGGCTGTCAAGGTCGCCGATGCAATGCGCCTCGGCGACGGCTGCGAGCAGCCTCGCGATGGTGGCCCTGGCCTGCGCAGGGGCAAGGTCCGTGGTGGCGATCCGCTGCTGAAGCAGGCTGATCTCGGTCTCCAGCGCCAGGTACTTCCGCTTGAAGAAGGCGAGGGCCTCCGCCGGAGTGCCCGCCTGCCAGGAGCCCACCACGCGCTCGCCGTCGGCTGTGCGCACGTAGACGGTGCCATCGTCGTCTACCCGGCCCCACGGATCGTTGGCGGTGCTCACCGCGAACCTCCTGCTCAGTACCCGACCGGCCAGGCGCGCGCCGGTCAGGTCTTCTTGATAGTCACGCTCTCGATGACGACCTTCTTCTTCGGATGACCGTCACCGGGACCGTTGGCGTTGTCGCTACCTGCCTTGGCCACATTCTGGATGATATTGAGTCCGCTGACGATGGTGCCAAACGGCGTGTACTTGGGTTGCAACTGCGTGCTGTCCTTGTAGACGAGGAAGAACTGGCTGCCGTTGGTGTTGGGGCCGCCGTTGGCCATCGCCACCGTGGCCGCCGGGTATTTGGCGCCGGCCAGGTTCTCGTCGTCGAACTTGTAACCCGGCCCGCCGCTGCCGGTCCCGGTCGGGTCCCCGCACTGCAGCACGAAGATGCCCGACGTCACCAGCCGGTGGCAGTGGGTGCCGTTGAAGTACTTCTTGGCCGCTAGGAAGACGAAGGAATTCACCGTGCAGGTCGCCTTGCTGTTACGCAGGTTAATGACGATGTCACCGCGATTGGTGTGAATCGTCGCCTGGTACTTAACCTTGAAGTCGGCCCGGACCGGCGGCCTGCCCACGTTGCGCGAGGCCGGCGGGTTGGCCAGGTAGGTGCAGTGCTTCGTGGTGACGGCGGACGGCTTGGCGGCCGCCTGCGCGTGCTGGCCGGGCCCGCGGAACAGGAAGAAGCCGCCGGCCGCGAGCGCCACGACAAGCAGGCACACCGAGCCGATGGCCGTCCATCGCCTTGTCCGCTGGTATTGCTGCGCCTGCCGGGCCGCGCGGCGCTCGTAGCGCTCGCGGGCGAGCTTGCGCTGGCGTTCCTTCTTTCCCGCCACCTGTGCAGCCCTCCCTGTCCGTGCCGTCCTTGCTGATCAGCGAAACCTCGCGAATCGTACCTGCCGCCAGACGCCAGTGAAACCGCCGTTACCGGTTCGAGCCAAGCCCGTCGTTGTGGCTGCCGCCGAAGGGCGCCCGAATCCGCCGCCATCGGCCTGAAGAGCGAGCCGAAACTAGCCGGAAGCGGGGGGGCTGTCCTGGGCCGGCGGCCCAGGACCGGCCTGGCCCGGCGAGGCCGGACTGGCCAGCGCCGCGAGGCGCGGGCGCGCTCGGTAGCCTGTACGAACATTCGGTAGCCAGACGGCAGCCACCCGAGAGGAGGACGGCATGCTCATCGCCGGATTCCCGGCCGGCACGTTCGCCGCGAACTGCTATGTGGTGGCCCCGGGGCCGGGCGAGCAGTGCCTGATCGTGGATCCCGGCCAGGACGCCGACCGCGGCATCGAGGAGATCCTGCAGCGGTACCGGCTGCAGCCTGCCGCCGTCCTGCTCACCCATGGCCACATCGATCACGTCTGGTCAGTGGCCCCGGTCTGCGGCGCGAAGGGCATCCCCGCCTACATTCACCCGGCGGACCGCGCACTGCTCAGCGACCCGGCGAGCGGGCTCTGGCCGCAAGCGGGCTCCGCACTGCTGCACGGCCTGACCTTCACCGAGCCGGACGACGTGGCCGAGCTGACCGACGGCGCGACCCTGCAACTGGCCGGCGTCGAGGTAGTGGTAGATCACGCCCCTGGGCACACGCCGGGATCGGTCACGTTCCGGCTGCCCGGTGCTAGCGGAACATGGGCTAGCGGAACATGGGCTAGCGGAACATGGGCTAGCGGAGCGCGGGCCGGCGAACCGGGCGTCGGCGAACCGGGCGCCGGCGAGCCTGGTGACAGCGGTCACGCCGTTCTCCTCAGCGGCGACCTGCTCTTCGCCGGGTCGATCGGGCGTACCGACCTGCCCGGCGGCGACCATGCGACGATCATGGACAGCATCGCCCGGGTGTGCCTGCCGCTGCCGGATGAGACCGTAGTGCTCGCCGGGCACGGCCCGCAGACCACCATCGGCGCCGAGCGGGCAGCCAACCGCTTCCTGGCCGGCCTCGCGCCCGCGCCCGGGCCTGCCAGGGGACTCTGACCGGCCCGGCTCAGCGGCGCCACAAGGCAGGGCGGGCAGCATGCAGACGTACGGCATACCGACCGACGACACGTAACGGAGAGGTGAGCGAGCGATGATCCGCACCCACGAGGCCGGCACGCTGCGCGCGTCGCTGGCGGGGCAGCAGGTCACGCTGGCGGGCTGGGTAGCGCGCCGCCGCGACCATGGCGGCGTGGTCTTCATCGACCTGCGGGATGCCAGCGGGGTAGCCCAGGTGGTGTTCCGCCAGGAAGACCTGGCGCACGACCTGCGCGCCGAGTTCTGCATCCGGGTAACCGGCGAGGTGCGGCAACGGCCCGTCGGCAACGAGAACCCCGAGCTGCCCACCGGCGAGATAGAAGTGGCCGTCGCCGAGATGGAGGTACTCGCCGAGTCCGATCCGCTGCCGTTCCCGGTGGAGAGCGGCGGCGAGCTGAGCGAGGAGGTGCGGCTGCGCTACCGCTACCTCGACATCCGGCGGCCCGAGATGTCCGCCTCGCTGCGCGCCCGCTCGACGGCCGCCTACCTGGTCAGCGACATGATGCGGGACCGCGGCTTCGTGAACGTGGAGACCCCGTTCCTGACCAGGTCCACGCCGGAGGGCGCGCGCGACTTCCTGGTGCCCGTCCGGCTCCGGCCCGGCAGCTGGTACGCGCTGCCGCAGTCGCCGCAGCTGTTCAAGCAGCTGCTGATGGTCTCCGGGCTGGAGCGCTACTACCAGCTGGTCCGCTGCTTCCGGGACGAGGACTTCCGGGCCGACCGGCAGCCCGAGTTCACCCAGATCGACATCGAGATGTCGTTCGTCACCAGGGAAGACGTGGTCGAGGTCGCCGAGGACCTGGTGGCGAGGCTCTGGTCCGAGATTGCCGGATACGAGGTGCAGCGGCCGATCGCTCAGCTGACCTACGCCGATGCCATGGCCCGGTTCGGCTCGGACAAGCCGGACCTGCGCTTCGGAAACGAGCTCGCCGACCTGACCGGCTACTTCGCCCATGCCGCTTTCCGGGTCTTCCAGGCCGAGCACGTGGGCGCCGTCGTCATGCCGGGCGGCGCGAGCCAGACCCGGCGCGAGCTGGACGGCTGGCAGGAGTGGGCGCGCTCCCGCGGCGCCAGGGGCCTGGCCTACGTGACGATCGGCGCGGGCGGGGCGGTGTCTGACGCGGGACCGGTGGCGAAGCACCTGTCCGGGACCGAGCGCTCCGGCCTGGCCGCCGCGACCGGCGCCAGCGCCGGCGACTGCGTCTTCTTCGCCGCCGGGCCTGCCCATGTCGCCCGCGCCCTGCTCGGCGCCGCCCGGCTGGAGATCGGCCAGCGATGCGGCCTGATCGATCCGTCCGCCTGGGCCTTCACCTGGGTGGTCGACGCGCCCATGTTCGAGGAGGACAGCGAGGGCGGCTGGACCGCCGTGCACCACCCGTTCACCTCGCCGCTGCCGGAATGGGCGGACAAGTTCTCCAGCGAGCCCGGCGGCGCGCTGGCCGATGCCTACGACATCGTCTGCAACGGCACCGAGATCGGCGGCGGTTCGATCAGGATCCACCGCCCCGACATGCAGCAGCAGGTCTTCGACGTGATCGGGCTGTCCCGCGAGGAAGCCCAGTCCCAGTTCGGGTTCCTGCTGGACGCGCTGCGCTTCGGGCCGCCGCCGCACGGCGGCATCGCGTTCGGCTGGGACCGGCTGCTGATGCTGCTGACCGGGCGTGACTCCATCCGCGACGTGATCGCGTTCCCCAAGGCAGCGTCCGGGCACGATCCGCTGACCGGCGCGCCGACGCCGATCACCGCGGCTCAGCGCAAGGAGGCCGGCATCGACGCCGTGCCCGCAGCACAGCCCGCCCCGTAAAGATCATCCGCCTTTTCGTCCCCGGCCAGCGGGCCGGATAGTGTCAGGCTGTGGCCAGAGCCGAGGCCGGCCAGGACGAGAGCCTTTTCGACGCGGCCGAGCAGGAAGCAGCACTCGCTGCGGCGCCGCTTGCCGTCCGGATGCGGCCGCGGACGCTCGCCGAGGTGATCGGGCAGCGTCACCTGACCGGGGAGGGAACGCCGTTCCGCAAGCTGGCCGATCACGATGCGGCGATGTCGCTGCTGCTGTGGGGGCCGCCGGGCACGGGCAAGACCACGCTGGCGCAGGTCGTCAGCCACGTCACGAAACGCCGCTTCACCGAGCTGTCCGCGGTCGCGGCCGGGGTCAAGGACGTCCGCGCGGCCATCGACGCGGCCCGGCGTGATCTCGGCCTGACCGGCCGGCAGACCGTGCTGTTCATCGATGAGGTGCACCGGTTCAACAAGGCGCAGCAGGACGCGCTGCTGCCCGCGGTGGAGAACAGGTGGGTGTCCTTCATCGGCGCTACCACCGAGAACCCGTTCTTCTCCGTGGTAGGGCCGCTGCTGTCGCGGTCACTGCTGCTGACCCTGGAGCCGATCAGCGACGAGGACATGCGCGCCGTGATCGAGCGGGCGGTCGCCGACGAGCGCGGCCTCGGCGGCGCCATCACGCTGGCGGACGGGGTCGCCGACCTGCTCATCCGGCTGGCCGGCGGCGACGCCAGGCGCGCGCTGACCTACCTGGAGGCGGCCGCGCTCGGCCTGCCGGCCGGAGGCCTGGTGGACACCGCCACCGTGGAGCGGGCGGTGGACCGGGCGGCCGTGCGCTACGACCGCGGCGGCGACCAGCACTACGACGTGATCAGCGCCTTCATCAAGAGTATGCGGGGCAGTGACGCCGACGCCGCGCTGCATTACCTGGCCAGGATGATCGAGGCGGGCGAAGACCCCCGGTTCATCGCCCGCCGGCTGATCGTGCATGCCAGCGAGGACGTCGGGATGGCCGACCCGTCGGCGCTGCAGACGGCCATCGCGGCCGCGCACGCGGTCGAGTTCGTCGGCCTGCCGGAAGCCAGGATCAACCTGGCCCAGGCCGTCATCCACGTGGCACTGGCGCCGAAATCCAACGCGGTGGTGAAGGCGATCAACTCCGCCGCGGCGGACGTCCGCGCGGGCCTGATCGGCACGGTGCCCGCGCACCTGCGGGACGCCAGCTACCGGGGCGCGGAGCGGCTCGGGCACGGCGGCGGCTACCGCTACCCGCATGACTTCGCCGAGGGCGTCGTCGCGCAGCAGTACGCGCCGGACGCGGTCGCCGGCCGCCGCTACTACGAGCCCACCCGGCACGGGGCCGAGGCCAGGTACGCCGACCGGACCGAGAAGATCAAGGCCATCCTGGACGAGGGCCGCGCCCAGGTCAGCCCGCCTCCGGCCAGCGACGACAAAACTTCCTGAAACGGGGCAAACAGCCCGCCGCCGCGCCAGCCGGGCGCACCCGTCGGCCGGGCTGGCGCAGCCTCGCATCCGGCCGTGCCGCCGCACGGCAGGCGGTAGGGTCGGGCAGGTAAATGAGCCGGGCGAGCTGAAACAGGCCGGGCAGGAGCAAGGCAGCCGGGCCCGGTAACAAGGCCGGGCGAGCTGGCGAGGGAGTAGCGGACGTGAACACCGGGCAGCTAGCAGAGCTGATCGCGGCGGGATTCTTCGCGGCGGGAGTGTGCGCCGTCGTATACGTCCTTTTCCGGCTGGCCAGGCTCATCTCCGCGGCCACCACGATGATGTCGGGCTACCGCGATCGCGCGGACCTGCTCATCGACCGCGCCCAGGCCGCCGTCGACCGGGCCGGCGAGCAGCTCACCAGGACCGACGCCATCACCGCGAGCATGGATGATGTCACCGCCAACATGGCGGAGCTGTCCGGGCACGTATCGGCCATGGCGGGCCTGGCCAGGGCCATCACCGGCGGCTTCGGCGCCCCGCTGCTCAGGCTCTCCGCGCTGGCCTACGGCGTGCGCCGGGCGACCGGGCTCCGCCTCGGCACCCAGGCCGCCGGCCCGGCAGGCGGACTGGCCCGCCGGGCAGCCGGAACTCGCCAGACCGCGCAGGCCCAGGTACCGGGCCCGGCGCCGGGGCCTGCCATCGAGCAGCACAGTTCTTCCGGCGGAAGCGGTTCTGCCGCACGAGGCAGTTCTTCCGCACGAGACAGGGGAGCGCGGCGGTGATCGGCAGGTTCTGCTGGCTGGTGGCCGGCGCGGTGCTCGGCGTGACCGGATACCGGCGGGCCAGCAGGCTGGTGCGCTCGATCCGGCCGGGAAACCTGGCCCGCCAGGCGCTGCCCGCCATCCGCCCCGGCGGCCCGGCGGCCCGGTTCACCCGCCCGGCAGCGGCGCGCCGGGCCGCGGGGGACCGGCTCGGGCTCGCGCCGTTCGCCCGCGACGTGCGCGACGGCATGGAGATTTACCTGGATCGTCATTCCGGCCAGCCAGGCCCTACCCTCGGAGGTCAGCACGTGGCGGCACGGCTCACCCGGCAGGCGGGCAGGAACGGCAGCTACCCCGGTACCGACAATGCGAAGGATGGCCGATGATGGAATCGGCAGAGATTGCCCGCCGTTTCCTCAGCTATTTCGAGCGGCACGGGCACACGGTGGTTCCCTCGGCCAGCCTGATCGCTGATGATCCGACGCTGCTGCTGGTGAATGCGGGCATGAATCCGTTCAAGCCCTATTTCCTCGGCCAGCAGACGCCGCCATTCCCGCGGGCGACCAGCGCGCAGAAATGCGTGCGCACGCCCGACATCGAGGAAGTCGGCAAGACCACCAGGCACGGCACGTTCTTCCAGATGCTGGGGAACTTCTCGTTCGGCGACTACTTCAAGGACCGGGCCATTCCCTATGCGTGGGAGCTGCTGACCGGCGCCGAGGCTGACGGCGGGTTCGGCTTTCCTGAGGACCGGCTGTGGGTCACCGTCTACCACGACGATGACGAGGCGGCGGAGCTCTGGCGGGACCTGGTCGGCGTGCCCGAGGGCCGCATCCAGCGCCGCGGCATGGCCGACAACTTCTGGTCGATGGGCGTGCCCGGGCCGTGCGGGCCATGCTCCGAGATCTATTACGACCGGGGGCCCGAGTACGGCCCCGAGGGCGGCCCGGTGGTGGACGAGGACCGCTACCTGGAGGTCTGGAATCTCGTCTTCATGCAGTTCATCCGCGGCGAGGGCGCGGGCAAGGAGGGCTTCCCGATCACCGGCGAGCTGCCGTCGAAGAACATCGACACCGGGATGGGCCTGGAGCGGATGGCCGCGCTCCTGCAGGGCGTCGACAACATCTACGAGATCGACACCATGTGGAAGGTGCTCGACCGCGCGGCGGACCTGACGGAGCAGAAGTACGGCCGGGATCACCGCACCGACGTCGCGCTGCGGGTTGTCGCCGACCACGTGCGCACGGCCGTGATGCTCGTGTCCGATGGCGTGCTGCCGTCGAACGAGGCACGCGGCTACGTGCTCCGCCGGATCCTGCGCCGCAGCATCCGCAACCTCCGGCTGCTGGCCGGCTCGCAGCGCGGCGGTTCCGGCGGCTCGCAGGACGCGGACCGGGGCGGTCACGGAGAGCGGTACCTGCACGAGCTGTCCGCGGTCGCCATCGACGCGCTCGGCGACCAGTACCCGGAACTGCACCGCGACGCGCCGAACATCCACACCGTGATCGATGCGGAGGAGTCGGTCTTCCTCGGCACGCTGCGCACCGGCACCGCGATCTTCGACGCCGCGGTCGAGGAGACCAGGCGCCGGCGGGCCGACACGATCCGCGGTGACCAGGCGTTCCAGCTGCACGACACGTACGGCTTCCCGATCGACCTGACTCTCGAGATGGCCGCGGAGCAGGGACTGGCCGTCGACGAGCCGGAATTCCGCCGGCTGATGGCGCAGCAGCGGCAGCGGGCCAAGGAAGACGCGGCCGGGAAGAAGACCGGCAACGCCGACATCTCGGTCTTCGCGGCCATCCTGGAGCGGTCCGGCCCCGTCGCGTTCACCGGGTACGACCAGGCGGCGGGAGACGCGACGGTCACCGGCCTGCTGGTCGGCGGCGCCGCGGTCCCCGCCGCCGGGGCAGGCACCGAGGTCGACGTGGTGCTGGACCGGACCCCGTTCTACCCGGAGGGCGGCGGCCAGCTTGCCGACGCCGGCCAGATCAGCGCCCGCGGCGGCGGCTCCGGCGACGGCGCCCGGGTGGAGATCACCGACGTACAGCGCCCGGTGTCCGGGCTGATCGTGCACCGGGGGAGGGTTACCAGCGGCGAGATCGCCGTCGGCGACGCCGTCTACCTGGAGATCGATGTCGAACGCCGCCGGGCGATTTCCCGCTCGCATACCGCGACCCACCTGGTGCACCGGGCCTTCCGCGGCGCGCTGGGCGAGTCCGCTGCCCAGGCGGGCTCGGAGAACTCCCCTGGCAGGTTCCGGTTCGACTTCACCGCAGCGGGGGCGGTGCCGCCATCGGTGCTGCGGGACTCCGAGGACGAGGTCAACCAGGTTCTCATCACCGACCTGGATGTCCGTGCCTTCCACACCTCGATCGACGAGGCGCGGGCGATGGGCGCGCTTGCGCTGTTCGGCGAGAAGTACGGCGAGCGGGTTCGCGTCGTCGAGGTCGGCGACTACTCCCGTGAGCTGTGCGGGGGCACCCACGTCGCGCGGTCCGGCCAGCTCGGCCTGGTCAAGATCCTCGGCGAGTCGTCCATCGGCTCCGGGGTGCGCCGGGTCGAGGCGCTCGTCGGCATGGATGCGTTCCGGTTCCTTGCCAGGGAGAACGTGCTGGTCAGCCAGCTCACGGAGCAGCTCAAGGCGCCCAGGGAAGAACTGCCCGAGCGCATCGCCGGACTGGTGAGCCGCCTGCGGGAAGCCGAGCGCGACCTGCAGCGGCTGCAGTCCAGCCAGCTGCTCGGTGCCGGTTCCGAGCTGGCAGGCCGAGCTGAGGATGTCAGCGGGGCCGCGTTCGTCGGACACCAGGTTCCGGACGGCACGGCGGCCGACGGAATCAGGAAGCTCGCGCTCGATCTCCGCGGGCGGCTGCCGGCCGAGCGCCCGGGCGTGGTGGTGGTAGCCGGGATTCCGGCGGACCGGCCGACGGTCGTCGTCGCCGTCAACGACGCGGCGCGCAAGGCCGGCCTTGCGGCCGGCGCGCTCGTGCTGCCTGCTGCCGAGGTACTCGGCGGTCGCGGCGGTGGCAAGGACGACATCGCGCAGGGCGGCGGCGCGCCGCTCGGGGACGCGGCACAGGCTGCTGTCCAGCAGGCTTTTGCAGCGGTTCGCGCGGTTGTTGGGGCGACGATGGGGACGCGTGGCGTAGCGTGAGACCGTGCTGCAGCCACATTGTTGCCCAGCTGATACAAGCCGCCCAGGGACCCTGTCCTTGAGGCGCGGCGTGCGGCTGGCTGTCGACGTCGGGTCCGCGCGGATCGGCGTCGCGCGCAGCGACCCGGGAGGCCTGCTGGCCAGCCCGCTCACTACCGTCACCCGGGGCAGCGGCGACCTGGACAGCCTGGCCGGGCTCGCGGCCGGGCACGATGCGGTCGAGATCATCGTCGGGCTGCCGACCGGCCTGTCCGGGCGGGAAGGCCCGTCCGCGGCCGACGCCAGGACGTTCGCCGCGGCACTGGCCGGGCGGCTCGCGCCGTGCCCCGTGCGGCTCGTCGATGAGCGGTTCACCACCGTCATCGCGCATGAGGCGCTCCGCCAGGGCGGCCGGGATGCCAGGAACCGGCGCGCCGTGGTGGACAAGACGGCGGCGGCGCTGCTGCTGCAGGGGGCGCTCGATGCGGAGCGCTCGACGGGGCGGCCCGCGGGCGAGCTCGTGGCAGTGGCCCCGGGAGCTTCCGGGTGACCGGCGATGGACGCCAGGGGGAGAGCTTGCAGGACGGAGACGAGGCTCGCTGGCCAGCTGACTCCAATACGCAGCCGCCGAATGGCTTCAGCCCGCCGGGTACGCCGGCCGCGGGAAACAGCCCCGGTCCGGCGGAGCCTTACGGGCCGCAGGACCCGTACGGCCCGCAGGA
>Ga0182024_10017463_pt1 | contig 13468 bp, 12 predicted proteins | sample P32metaG_FD_120480 | JGI IMG/M metagenome (GOLD analysis project Ga0182024, IMG submission 120480) | Permafrost microbial communities from Stordalen Mire, Sweden - P3-2 metaG (Illumina Assembly) | ecosystem: Environmental > Terrestrial > Soil > Wetlands > Permafrost | place: Sweden: Stordalen...
GGATACTTCTTCGTCGATGGCCACACCAGCCGCCAGGGCTGCTTCTTGAGCGTATCGGTCGCCTGCACCAGGTTCGCCGTAATCACATCCACGCGCGGCGCCAGGTTGCTCACCATCCCGTTAAGGTTCTGCGTCGTATTCTGCAAATTGTTCAGCGTCTTCCCCACCCGATCCTGGTCGAGGATCTGGTTGGTCAAACGATCCACATTCGCGAGCGCCTGGTTGAGGTGCCCGCCGCTCCCCGTCAGCATCTGGATATTATCCAGCGACCTCTGCAGCGCGCTCCCCTTTGCCGAGATTTCCACGAGATTATCCCCAAAATGCCGGAACTGCGTCACCGCCTGGTCCACATTCGATCCCGGCGCCGTCAGCAGCCGCAGGTTGTCCGCCGTCGAACTCAACTCCTGCATCGTCTTCTGCGCCTGCACCGCCACTGGCGTCACCGTATTCTTGATCACATCCACCGCATCGGAGATCGCCGAGGTAAAATCCTTCTGACGGATGCCCACGAAATAGGACCCGTTCGACGCCAGCCCCGATGTCTCATCGCCGTTGGTAAAATCGATCTCCGGCTGCCCCAGCAGGTTGGTCGTCTCCATGTGCACCTCGACCTTGTTGTAAATGTCCGCGGAGCGATCCACCTCCACCTGCACCAGCGTTTCGTAATTCTTGTACCCCTCCGGCCGGTCCCGCTCCGGCACGGGCGAGACAAGGTTCGTCACCTGCCCGATATGGCGTCCCGCCAGCAGCACCGGCGCCCCCTGGTTCAGCCCAGCCGCGTTATCGAAATAAATCCGGTACGTGTTCGTATCCTTGAACACCCCCGGCATGCCGATGGCGAGCAGGACGAAGGTTACGATGGCGATGGTCACGACCACCAGCAGACCGGTGCGGACTTCTTCTCGGCGGATTTCCATAAATAAGGGGGCGTTAGGTTAAGTTTGCGTAGTGCTGATCGGCCCGTCGGTGCGCCCTTCGACAAATTGCGAAACGACCGCGTCCGTCGAGTGCCGGAACCGCTCGGGCCGGTCCTCCTCGATAATCTTCCCCTGGTACAGCATCGCCATCCGCGTGGCGATCCGGAAGGCGCTGTCCATCTCGTGCGTCACGATGATCGAAGTCGCGTTCGTCTTCTCCGTCAGCCCGATGATCAGCTCGTCAATGACGGAGGAGACCACCGGGTCCAGCCCCGCCGACGGCTCATCGAAAAGGATCAACTCCGGGTTCAACACCAGCGCCCGCGCCAGCCCGATCCGCTTTCTCATCCCGCCGGAGAGCTCGGATGGCATATACTCCCGCGTATCCTCCATCCCCACCAGCGCCAGCTTCTCCTCGATGATCGCGTCGATCTCCTTCTTCCCCTTCGTCGTCAATTCCTCGAGCGGCAGCGCCAGGTTATCCCGCACCGAGAGCGAGGAGATCAGCGCCGAGTATTGATACACCATCCCGATCCGCTGCCGCATCCGGTTCAGCCGCGTCCGGCTCATCCGCGTCACCTCCTCCCCCTTGAACTTCACGCTCCCGCCGCCCGGATGCAGAATCCCCAGGATCAGACGCAGCGTGGTGCTCTTCCCCCCGCCGCTCTGGCCCATGATGACCAGCCGCTCCCGCGGCGCCACGCTCAGGGTCAGGTCCTTGAGGATCACCTTCTCCTCAAATGCCAGCCGCACGTGCGTCATCTGCACGATCGGTTGCACCGCGCCGTTCGTCCCGCCGCCCTCCGGGGCCGTCTGGCTCGTCTGTGCCGGCTGTGGCGCCTCAGTCATAGAGCGCCACCAGGATAATGTTTGCCAGCGTATCAAACCCGATCACCACCGCGATGGCCGTCACCACGCTCGAGGTCGTCGCCGCGCCCACCCCCGCCGCCCCACCGCGCACCGTCAGCCCCTTGTAACATGCCACGAGGCTGATAATCAGCCCAAAGAGCAAACTCTTCACCATCCCTGCCACGATGTCCCGCACCAGCAGCGATTCATTGACCAGCGTCAGGAAGTAATCCGGCGCAATATCCAGTTGCCAACGCGAGACGATCAGCGCCCCGATCAGCGCCGCGATATTCGCCACCACCACCAGGCATGGCATCAGCAGCACCACCGCCAGCACCCGGGGCGATACCAGGAAGCGCAGCGGTCCAATCCCCATCGCCTCGATCGCCTCGAACTCGTCCGCCACCGTCATCGTCCCCAACTCCGCCGTGTAGGCCGCCCCTATCCGCGCCGCCAGCATGATCCCCGTCAGCAGAGGCCCCAGCTCCCGCGTAAACGCCACGGCCACCAGTCCCGGCACCAGCCGCTCCGTCCCCAGAGTCCGCAGTTGATACCCCGTCAGCAGCGCCATCGTCAGCCCCAGGAAGAACGACACCAGCGCCACCAGCGGCAGCGACCCCACCCCAGCCCGGTCCGTCTGGTCAAAAAAGCTCGAGAGCCGGAACGGCGCCCGCCCGAGCATGATATTCTCCGTCGTCTCCTGCACCGTCTCCACCAGCAGCCAGATCACGCTGCTGAGATATTGCAGCGCATGTTTAAGCGGCGGTATGCGGTCAAGAAGCGTCACGTCTGAAATTGGATGAATGGTCGGAGTCCCGAAGACAATCGGCACACATTAGCCATTTGAGTGTCCCCGTCGAGCCCCCGCAATGCCCCCATTCCGCATTCCGCAATCCGAATTCCGCATTAAAAAGAGGCGCAACCGTCAATGAGGGACGGTTGCGCCTTTCGTGGGGGTGCTAATGAAAGCCAAACGGCACCGCGGAGGGGATCGCGGCTGCGCCCGTCGTCGGCTCGGCCCTTAGGCCGCCGCGCTGGCGCTTCTCCGTTCGAAAAATCTAGGTATCCTCGGAAATTTCCTTCGCGTACTCCACCACCCGGTTCATCGCCATCGCCATCTCGCGCATCGCCGTATAGGGCGCTCGGATGCTCTCCCTGTTTGCGTACTCCGGGTCCGCGAAGCGCACAAACGGCGCTCCATGGTATTCGTAAACTCCGGCAAATGAATTCTGGCGCCCGGCGGCGCTCTGCCCTCTGGGGTTGGTGGTGGCTCTGATCATGTCTGGGGTTCCTAGCTCGCTCACAGGCCGCGTGATGGAAAGACTACCGAATCTGATTCGGACCCCGCCATTGGGCTGCGTCCGATTCCAAGCTCAGCCTGATGGGAAATCTTGTGTCAGATTACGTCCTACAAAGCAACAATTATCTCATTTTATCGTACCCGCCCGGCGGCTCCGCCGGCATCCCCGCGCGGAACTCCTTGTGCATCGCCTGCCCCCCCGCATACGCGATCCACCCCGCCAGGCTGAAACAAACAATCGTCAGCGCGAGCGTCACCGCATTGAGAATCATCGCGCTCTTTGGCCACTTCCACGGCGCCAGCAGCGCCGCGAGCGTTAGCGCGATCAGCCCATAAAACGCCCCCATCGCATGCACCGCCCGCTGCCCATGCGCATCCAGCCACGCATCCCCCGGATCATCCATCTTCGAGTCAATCGCGTCATACGCCGCATCCCCATAATAGCGCACCGGGATCACGGACCCCGCCCCGATGAGAATAATGATCAACGCAGTGATATGCGCCCGCCGATTCCTCAAAATCATCGCCACAGCCAGCGCAACCGCCCCCAGCGCGAGCCCATAAATCGGCAGCGGATTCAGCAGCACATGCACATACTCCGGCTGCCGCAGGTGGGCTAGTATCGACTCAAAAACATTCAGGACAGGCATGGCGTCAAAATTCGAAAGACTGAAACCTTGAACCAATCCATCGCGTGTGACAAACGCGGAACCTTAAAAACCCACGCTCAGGTACAAGTTCCCCCGGTCGTCATGCACCGTCATCGCCGTCACCGAGAACAGATTGAGGGTGGACGGCAGCTTCCCACCCGCTCCCTGGGACTCATAAACCTCCAGATTTCCCGCGGAATCAGTACTCTTCGTCCCCAGGTCCGTCCCATCCACCGCGTAAGTGACCTCCGTGCTCGCGGGCAGCCCGTGCGCGTGCAGCACGATCCTCCCGGTCGGCGGATTCGGAGGGACGAACCCCGAGCCCGGCAGCGTTCCGGATCCGGAAAGGATGATAATCACAGACGAGGAGCCAGCCCCGGCGCCCGCAGTGGCCGGGGTAGCATAGCCGGGAGGTGTGACGGCGCGTACCAACGCATACCCTGCCGCCCCACGGGCTAGCGGCCCCGGCGTCACGGGAGAAAGCTCCGTCAAATACCCTGACGGGAATAAAAAGGTCACATTGCTCGTGGGATTCAGCGTTGCCGTCGTAATGCCGCTCGATCCCGAGACGGTAACCATCGCAACGTCCAGGGGATCGAAGCCCTTGGGGAACGCCGCTCCGCCGGTCCCGAATCTGGCGGTGCCGGAACTGATCGCCGACAGCGGAAAATAATCCCATCCATATTCCACGACAAAAGGGGCGCTCCCGCTCAACACCGTCACCGGACCGAGCACGACCGGCCTCATGGAGGACCGTGTGATCGCGCTCACCGTATAAATCCCTGGCGTGTACCCCATCAGTGAAACTGCGATGGACCCCGACATCCTCCGATTTCGCTGGAGTGCAACGAAATCCACCGAGCCAAGCGTATAGGGGTAGAAAATCGGGGTCTGCAAACTATCCTGAATGGCAACCGTGCCCGAGGTTTCAACGAGCCCTCCTGGTCCGTGCGTGACCTTAATCGGCCCGTCATCCAACGCCGGATACGGGATCAACCCGAACGCCCCTTGCGAAAGCTCTGCATCCACATGCAGCGATTTCGTTTCACCCACCCCGGCCGCCGATGCATTTGCAAGAGCCCCTGCAAAAAACGCTCCGCAGGCAAGAGCCAGGGTGAGCCGAAGCAGTGGGAGGGGAGTACGACCAGTTGTCATGGGGGTGACCGGGATTCCCCCGAACGCCATCATCCTACACCCCTCACCCCCCGCACGCGAGATGCAAAATCGACGACAGCTTCTTTGATTAAATCTGGCGCGCTGGGCGAATCCCTGGGAGCGCCACTCTCCTGAGTGGCATTAGCCAATCGCGGCCTGAAAAGGCCGCCCAATGCGACAGGTTAAGGCGAAAATACTCTAATATTCCACCCCCGGTCGCCGCCAAAACCGCCGCTTCGACATCTCGTCGTGTTTCCCGACAATCTGCGGGCCACGAGTGTTCTTCGCATTGAAAACGAAGCCATCTTGCGAAAATATGTACATGAATAAGTGCATGAACGGTTGCATCCATTCGAAGCCGCTGTATGTTCTGACAGAACATCTATGGGTACAGCCGCTTTAACCAAACGACGCTTGCAACAGCACGCCGGCAAGCCGCCTCGGATCGAAAAACCCAGCGCTTCCGGGAGCGGTTCCATCGCGGTCAAGCAACTGCGCCTCCTTTTGAAACTGCCGCGTCCGATCTTCGCCCGCTTGATGGGCTGCTCGGAACGCGCACTCGCGAATTGGGAAAGCGGCAGGCCCATTCAAGACATCTACAAGAGCCGGCTGAACGAGCTGCGAAAGCTCTACGATGAACTTGCCGAAGTGACGGAGCCGGAAAGCATCGGCGCATGGTTCACCGCTCCGAATCAGGAGTTTGGCGGCATGAAGCCCATCGAACTCATCGAGCGCGGCGAAATATTCCGCATCTGGCGGATGGTTTTCTTCCTCAAGTCCGGCACGCCGGCCTGACAAACGCGTTGTGCGCACTTTTCGCATCACTCCCCGCACGCGAGGTGCAATATCGTGTCGTACTCCTCCTCCGTCAGCGGCACGACCGAGAGGCGGGTGTTTTTCAGCAGGGGGATTTCCTCGAGGTCGGGGTTGTTCTTGATTTGATCGAGGGTTACGGGAAGGGCCAGGGGTTTTACGGGCTTGAGGTCCACGCAGACCCAATCGCCTTTTTTGGCGGAGGGGTCGGGGTAGGCGCGGCGGGTTACAGCGGCGACACCGACGACCTCCTTGCCGGTGACGCTGTGGTAGAAGAGGACGCGGTCGCCCTTGCGCATGGCGTTCAAATTATTGCGGGCCTGGAAATTGCGGACACCTGTCCATGCCGTGCCGCCATCCTTTACGAAACGGTCCCACGAATAGGCGCCCGGCTCTTGCTTCACCAGCCAGTGGTTGGGAGTAGCCACGCGACAAAGAGAGCAGCAACACCGGCGAACCGGCAAGCCAAATTCCACCGCGGTTTCGCGGTTATTTCAGCAACTCGTCGAGGCCCGGATCGGGCTCGGCGCCGAGGGCTTTGGCTTTCTCGTAGTATTTGCGGGCCATCTCCTTGTTGGGGGGCTGGTCCATCGCGTACACGACGGCGAGATTGAAATAGGCGTCGGCGTAGTTCGGGTCGTATTCCACGGCGGTCTGCAGTTCCTTCTTGGCGGCGTCCTGCCACCCTTTTTGGCTTGCGGTGATGCCGAGGTAATTGTGGGCGACGGCGTAGTGGGGATCGATGGCGAGGGCCTGCACCAGCGCGTTTACGGCATCGTCGTAGCGCTTCTCCTGGTAATAGACGATGCCGAGCGTGCACCAGGAGAAAACATCCTGCGGCGCGACGGCGATGGCCTTTTTCAGCGATTCCTCGGCGAGCTGCCATTTCTCGTTGCGGAAATAGACGACCCCGAGGTTCGAGAGGATGTACACGTTGTTCGGCGCCTGGGTCAGCATTTTCTCGTAGATCCGCTCCGCGGTACGGTAATCCTGTTTGTCGAAGGCCTCCTTGGCGTCGTGCGCATCCGGCAACAGAGCTTCAGGCACTGCAGGCCGGCCCGTGGTGCCGGTGGCCGATGGGCCGCCCGAGGATGGGGAGCCCTGTTCGGCGCCGGGCGCGGGGGTGGGGGATGGGAGCAGGCTCTCGGGCAACGACGGTTCGTTGGCTTTGGCCATGTCGATTGGCGTGGCGGAGGGCTCGGCGCCGGGGTCCAGGGCCGTGGCGGGCGGAGAGTCGGAGGGCATCGGCGGGGGCGTGGTCTCGGCGATGGGGTTCGCATCCATTGAGGGCGTCGCGGATTGTTTGGGCGCGGCCACGTGGATATCCATACCGGTGTCGTCGCCGGTATCGGGGATGTCGATGGGCTCATCCTTGAAGAGCGCTTTTTCCTTGTCGCTCAACTGCACCACCGGCTCGCCGAGAAAATTGATCCGCTTGAGGAGCGTCTCGGACTGGATGTTCAATTGCGAGAGTTCGTCCATGACCAGGCGCTTGGTCTGATCGCGCACGGCTTGCGCTTTCAACTGGCGGACCACGATGTCGCGCAGCAGCGAGTTCTCGTCGGTCAGTGTCTTCTTCTCGGACGAGCTGATCCCTGTTTTCGCCTTCAGCTCGGTCAGTTCCGCCGTCGTGCTGTCGTATTGCTGCTGGAGATCGTTGAGCGTCGCCTGCACGCTGTCCTTCTGCTGCTGGGCGGAGGCGAGCAACGCCTTGGTATCCGTGACTTCCTTGCGCAGCTCGGCGATCTGCTTGTCCTTGTCCGGCGAGTCCGATTTGAAGTTCTTGATGATCAGATCGTCGTCCGCCAGCTTCTTCGTGAGCGTCGTATTGTCCGCGAGCAATTCGTTGACCCGTTTCTCGGCCTCCTTCGCCTTCCCGAGTTCCGCGAGGGCCTCGTCGCGCTGGGCGGCGATCTGGTCCCGCTCCGCCTTGACCGATGCGATCTGGTTCTTCGCATCCGCCAGTTTTCCGCTCAGCTCGGCGATCTGCTGGCCGGCTGCTTCCTTGTCGCTGGTAAGCTGCTCGATCTGGCTCTTCGCGTCCTCCAGCTTGGAAGCGATCTCCTTGCTCTTCTCCGCCTTTTCCTCGTCGGTCGCCTTGAGTTCGGCGAGTTCCTTTTGCGTCGTCACGAGCTGTGCTGCGGCCTGGGAGGTGTTCGCAAGCTCCTGGTCGAGCTGGGTTGCCTGCGCCTTCGCATCGTCGCGCGCCTTGGTCAGCGTCGTGATCTCCTTGTTCGCGGCGTCCAGCTTGTCCGCGAGCTTCGAGGCGCTCGCGAATTTCACCTTCAAATCCTGCACGCTCGCCAGGGCCGCGTCCCGCTCCTGGACGATTGCCAGCGTCCCCTGGTGCGCCTTCGTCGCCCGCCGCGCGTAATCCGAGTTCTCCTCGTTGGCCGCATCGACCTCCGCCTCCGCATTCTTGAGCGCATCCTCGAGTTCCGCGATGCGCTTCTGGTACTGGTTGGGCGTGCCCCCCGCCTGGGTGGTGTGATCGTTGAGCGCGTTCTGGTAAGCGTCCTGGGCCTGCTTGAGCTGCCCCTGCAGTTCCGTGACGCTGACCTTTTGCGCGTCGATGACCTTGAGCGCGCTCTCGAGCCGGTCCGCGAGCGCCTGCTTCTCGGACTCGACCGATTTCAATTTATCCTGCGACTCCCGCAAATCGTTCCGCAATTCCTCGATGACGGCCTGGTCGGTCCCCCCCGCCGGCACCGGCGTTGGAGTCGGGGCGCCGCTCAAGTCCGGCAGACCTTTCGCCGGCATCTCGCCCTCGATTGGGACAGTCCCCGCATCCGGCGGAGCCTGGAGCCCCATCTGCTTTTGCAGCCGGGCGATATTCTCGCTGACCTTCTTTTTGCGGTAATCGACGACGATGGGCTGCCACTTCGGATCATCGTGGCTGATCTGGTCCAGCAGGCTCGCGGCATACCGGTATTTCTCGAGGGCCTTTGAGGAATCTCCCCCGCCTTCCAGCTTTTCCCCGTCCTCATTGGCCATATAGGCATTCAAGAACAGCTCCGACGTATCCGCGGACAGGCCGGAGGAATCAGCGGAATCCCCGGCGGTATCGGCGTCCTGCGGAAAAACAGGTCGAGGGACGGCCAGGGCCAGGAGAAGGACCGAAAAAGAGATGTAGAACCGCCGCATTTTAGGGATCGATGTCACGAAGGAGCGGGGATGTTAGACGATGAGAGGCAGCGTTGCAATGAAGGATGAAGGGGGAATGAAAAAGGCAGGGAGGGGTGGATATTTGAGGGGGGCTTGCGGTGCGAAGGGAGCACCCTCTTATTACAGAATGGGTGACACGGTCGTTAGGAAAATTATAAGTGATTGTGGAGGAGAGGGTTGCGACCGTGGCGTAACGGTCCGCGGAGGGGCGTCCCGGCGATATTATCGCGGCACGGAAGTTCTTACTCGCCGGGGGGTTGCGGCTGCGGGGACCCGGCGGGCACGCAGAAAGAGCAAATCGAGACACTCTCCTCCAGTTGGAGAGCGGCAAATGTTACTTTGCCGCCGTGCGTGTGGAGTCCTGATTACACGCGGGAAACCGCTGCCGGTAGCGCACCCTCTCGAGCAAGCGGGCCTTGCGCAGCCGCTCGTCTTCCGGGCTCAGACAGACTTTTTTGCCAGTCCGCGTCACGGCGAGCAAGCGCCCATCGTCCAGGATGTCGGCGACAGTCCAAAACTTGTCCACCTCGTAGTTATAATCATCGCCACTTTCGGTGGGATGAATATTGCGCGCGCGAGGCCCCGGCCTCGGTGAAGCCTTGGGTTTCCGGTAGATCAGCGGATCACCCGGGGCAAAGCCCGCGTGAAAAACCCGGCTCAAATTGCCCAGGTACCATGAGGCGGTCGAAGCGTCAAAGTCCTCGATGAAAAGCGCGCATCCAATCACCGCCGCAATGGCAAGGAGAATGAGGATGAGGAACAGGAAAGGCATCGTCTGGACGCAGCAATTATCGTGCTTGTTTTCATTTTGTCAACAGATTGTAACAATAATTTATCTGATTGCTACATTTCGCCCACCCAGCCCACCCATAAACGGCATCGAGCATCCGCGGATGCCAGAGCCACCGCCTGTTTTCCACCCCGTTGACAAGGGCTGAGGGGCGATGCTAGCTTCCGCGCAACTTTCCCACGACCATGTTGGACCGGCAAGTACTGGTATTGAACAGGCTGTGGCAGGCGGTCAACGTGTGCAGCGTCCGCCGTGCCTTTGCCTTGCTGTGCCAGGGACATGCGCAGGTGGTGTACGAGGATGGGAACAATAATTTCCTGACGCATGATTTCGTAAGCTGGCGGGAGTTCTCGCAGAGGGAGCCGGAGGAGGAGATGGTGCATACGATTTCCTTCAGGATCCGGATGCCGCGTGTGATCGTGCTGCTGATGTTCGACCGGCTGCCGGCGAAGGAGGTGAAGTTTACGCGGCACAATGTGTTCGAGCGGGACAAGAATACGTGCCAGTATTGCGGGGATGTATTTGACCGGAAGGAGCTGAATCTGGATCACGTGATTCCGCGGGACCGGGGCGGGATGACGACATGGGAGAATATTGTGTGCTCCTGCATCCCGTGCAATACGCGGAAGGGGAACCGGCTGCCGCACGAGGCGGGGATGCGGCTGGTGCGGAAGCCGGAACGGCCGCGGTGGAGGCCGTTTTTGCACCTGACGTTCGGGGGGAATCATCACGAGAGTTGGAAGCATTTCGTGGATGTGGCGTATTGGAATGTGGAGTTGAGTGATTAGGGGAAGCGTCCCGACCCGGGCCCGGCTCGCGAATGTATGTTGGTGAGCACCAGCAAAAAGACCGAACTCGACATCGCCGGCCGAAAACTCCTCGTCTCAAACCTGGACAAGGTCCTCTATCCCGGGACCGGTTTCACTAAAGGCCAGGTCATCGATTACTACGTCAAGATATCCGGCGTCCTCCTCCCCCATCTCAAGAACCGCCCCATCACCCTGAAACGCTATCCCGAGGGCGTCGAGGGCTTCTTCTTTTACGAGAAGCAATGCCCGGCCCATCGGCCCGACTGGATAAAAACCACCTCCGTCCCCAGCGAGCGCCGCGAGGAAAAACGGATCGATTACTGCGTGATGAACGATCTGCCCGCCCTGGTCTGGGCGGCCAACCTCGCGGACCTGGAGCTCCACACCTTTCTCCATCGCGCCCCCGCCATCACCCGGCCCACCCTCCTCGCGTTTGATCTCGATCCCGGTCCCCCCGCGGACATCGTGCTCTGCTGCAAGGTGGGGCTGCTGCTCAAGGCCGTATTCGACGGCCTTGGCCTCGAATCGTTTGCAAAAACCTCCGGCTCAAAGGGCCTCCAGGTCTTCGTGCCGCTTAATACGGCCACCACCTACGGCAAAACCAAGCCCTTCGCCCGCGCCCTGGCGGAGCGCCTCGAGCGCGAGCACCCGGACTTGGTTGTCTCCCGCATGCAAAAAGCCCTTCGCACCGGCAAGGTGCTCATCGACTGGAGCCAGAACGACGAGCACAAGACCACCGTCTCCGTTTACTCCCTGCGGGCGAAGGAACACCCCTCCGTTTCCACCCCGGTCACGTGGAAGGAAGTCGAGCAGACCGCCAAATCCGGAAAGGCCGGGAAGCTGGTCTTTGAGGCCGGCGGGGTGATCGAGCGCGTCGCCGCGCACGGGGACCTCTTCGAGCCGGTGCTCCGGTTAAAGCAGCGGCTCCCTGCATCTGCTTGATCGACGGCGGCGTCTAATCCAGTCTGGGCGTCGAATTACTCCGCAATGCCTACACCTGGTCCCGCGCGCAACAACCCGGCGCCGCTCCCAAGGCTGATCGTCACGCTCCTCCCGTGGGCGCTCGCGGCGGGCTTCGCGTTGATGACCGGCGCGTTGCTTTACAATCGATACGAGCGCCACCTCGAGTTGGCGGATTTCGCCATCCGGGACAAGAATCAGCAGGCGGAACTCGACCAGGTGCAGACGCGCGATGTCGAGATCCAACGCGCGCTGGATGAGGCGGGAAAGAACAACGCCGAATTGCGGCTGCAAGTCGATTACATGAAGGGAAAGCTGGCCGACGTCGAGGCGCGCGACACGTTGTCAGAGATCAAGATAGCGATGCTTGCCTCGATGGCAAAAGATGCGCCCCAGGCGAGAGCCGTGATCGCGTGGGACGGCGCCGCGCAACGGGGCATCTTGAAGACCCGCGGCATGCCCGCGCCCGGCCCGGATCAGGATTATCAGCTATGGGTCACCGATCCCGGCTACAAGGCCCCGGTGAGCGCCGGTGTTTTCGATCCTTCCGCCGGATCGAATTTCGAGCCGGTCCAGCGGATCACCAATGCGGATAAATTCTCCGTGAGCCTCGAGCGCAAAGGGGGCTCCGATGAGCTCCAGGGGCCAATCGTCCTGATGAGCGAGTAGGGGGGAGAGGCTTTTTACGGAACTTTTACGTTGAATTGACCGCGTGTTGACCCGCGCCGCGATGGATGCGGCACGATGCGGGGAAATCAACCCGTTTACCTCATGAACTCCTCTCAAATACTGAACCACTTCGCGATTCCGAATTCCCCGCCCGTAGCGCTTCGCGCAGCGATGCGGGCGGGGGCATTCCGCATTCTCCTCCTGCTCGCCCTCACGCACTCGAACGCCCAAACCCCGTCCGCCGCCCCCAAACCCGACCCATTCATAAAGGCTCCCTCTCCGACGCCCGCCCCGCAAGCGGCCCCCGTGCCGCAGGACGTCATCGTCCTCATGTTCACAGTCGAGGTATATGCCATGCCCCAGGACGACGCGGCCCAGGTCATGGAACTCAGCGGCAGCGGCGAGACGCGCCACGACGCTGTCCTGGCCTCAATGCGCGCCGGCAAGGCCCGGCTGGAAATCCTGCAATGCTGCGGAAACAAATCCGGCCAGAGGGCCGTCGTCGAGGAGGTGGACGAGGTCAGATACCCGACGGAATACGGAGTGGGGACGCCGCCTGTGCCGAATGCCTTCGAAACTCGGAATGTCGGGACCACCACCGAATTCGAGCCCACATTGTCGCGCGACAACCATTCCTGCGACCTGAACTTCGTCATGCAACAGGTGCGCCTGCTCGGATTTCCATACGCCTATGGTATTGCCAACAAACCAACGACCGCCACTTCGCCGCGGTTCCAGTGCAGCAAAATTACCACCTCCCAGACCCTGGACGTTGGGCAGATGGAATTCCTCGGGACACTCAGCAAGGACCCTGCTTTCGACACTGACACGGACACGGCGGCCAATGAGGAGGTCCGTCTGGCCTTTGGGAGAATTGACACAATCGACTTGGGTACCTTCCCGCCCGACCCCCAGGGCCCGGTGACTCCGGATGCCGGCAGCAGGACAGTCGGCGCGCCGGTTCCACCCAACGTGGAGTTGGAAGTGACGTACTACTCCCTGGATCGCGAGGCCGCCCGACAGGTTCTCAACGGCGGCTTCGTGGGCGATGCCTGCTACAACGCCGTCAAGGCCCTTGCGGATAAAAATCAGGCAAAGCTCGAGCGGATGTCCGTCATCAAGACCAAGTCAGGCCAAAGGGCCGTCGTCGAGGAGGTGCAGGAGGTCCGTTACCCGACCATGTTTTATCCCGTGACGAGCGGCACCACTTTAACCTTTGTGGACTCGAAGGTCATGGACATTCAGCCGTCGGCTTTTGAGACCCGGAATGCGGGACTGACCGTCGAAGTCGAGCCGACTCTTTCCGCGAACGATCAACTCATGGACCTGAACATTGTTCCGCAAATTGTATCTTATAAGGGCGATGTGCAGACCGGCGTTCCCATCGAGCC
>Ga0182024_10017464_pt1 | contig 13468 bp, 16 predicted proteins | sample P32metaG_FD_120480 | JGI IMG/M metagenome (GOLD analysis project Ga0182024, IMG submission 120480) | Permafrost microbial communities from Stordalen Mire, Sweden - P3-2 metaG (Illumina Assembly) | ecosystem: Environmental > Terrestrial > Soil > Wetlands > Permafrost | place: Sweden: Stordalen...
CAGCCCGCGGTAGTCCGCACCGGCGTCCAAGTTGGAACCTTTCTTGCATAAGTCCACTTGTAACCGAAGCGTTCAAAGGACATGCAATGATCACGATGGGAATAGCCCTCGGCGCCGGCGTGTTTTACTGGCTGGCCTGGTACAAACTGGCGTTCTGGATTCTAGCCTACGCGATCACCTACGGCATCTTGGGCGCATTGCGAGGCGACAATCACGTCCAATGGGCCTATCGAGGCGGGTCCGGCCCAACCACGGCGGTTCTGGTTCCCGTCGCTTGGCATATTGGAGTGCTTGCCGGCTATCTGTGAAAGTGCCCGCGCCCTAGCGGGTGTGATCCTGCGGATCGGCAATACCGCGCAAAAAACCGGCAAGATCGTCGGTGACATGATCGACATGGGGTGACTCGCGGCCGGCGAGCTCCCACTCTTCGCGCAACACCACGCGAGCGCCTTCGGGCACGACGAGCACCGTGGTCATGCCGAGCGCCTGCGGCACTTCGAGATTGCGCGCGAGATCCTCGAAAATCGCGGCTTTGGCCGGATCGACCCGATGGCGGGCGAGGAAACGCTCGTAGACCTGCGGTCGGGGTTTTGGTTCGTGCTCGGCCGCTTTGATGTCGAAGACGTCGTCGAAGTGCTGTTCGATCTCCAACCGGCGCGTCACCGCATCGGCGTGATGCCGCGTGCCGTTGGTCAGAATGAATTTGCGGCCCGACAAGGCGGCGATCGCGGCGCCGAGCTCAGGGTTTGGCGTCAGCGACGAGCGATCGATCCGGTGCACGATCTCAAGAAACTCGTCGGGCTCGAGACCATGCTCCTCCATCAGGCCGCGCAGCGTCGTGCCATAGCGCCGGTAATAGTCCTTCTGCAGCCGAAATGCCTCGTCACGGGTGATCTTGAGCAAGTTGACGATGTAGTCGCGGATGCGTTCGTCGACCTGCTGCCAGAGATTGAGATGATGCGGATAGAGCGTGTTGTCGAGATCGAACACCCAGGTCTCGATATGCTTGAAACCGGGTTTACCGAAACCGCGGGCAGGGCGCTGCATGGTTCCCCGAATCTCGCTTTTGCAATTGACTCGTTATTGCCACAGTTGATGGCGAGGAAACGTGATCCGTGCCGAATCACTTTTACCAGCCGCCGGGCCTGGAGCAATAAATGCGAAGAACTTTACGCAAGTCGATTCCATTTGTGTGGGCATTGCTGATCGGCACAATGGCCGGCGCCTTGGTGGCCGGCGTCGCGATCTACGTAGCGCATTCGTAATTGCAGACTAACGCTAACCCGCCTCGCGCCAGGAGGCTGCCGGAATAAGGCCCTTGAGCGCGCCGTCGTGCAATTGCACCGGGTCGCGCTCGCCCTCCGTGGCCAGCCGCAGCATGCAGCGTGCGAGCTCGTCCGGCTTCACGGTCGTGTTGCCGATCGCTTTGAGCGTCAGCCACGCGTCGTCGAAGGCAGCCTCCAGGACGACGAGCGTCTGGGGATCGAAGGAACTGCTGTGGAACCCCCGCATAGTTCCGTCCTCACCGCTTTAGTATGGATGTGTTCTGTGAATACACCGTGCAGCTTCGGCGCAAACTTGGCCGAGTTTGTGGCGCTGGCGAAACATCTGCATCAATTCAGCATAACAGTATTGTCATTACGCGCTCAGCCGCGGCACCAGCCGGCTGGCGTTCCCGCTTGAAATCGCCTCGAGATCCGGCGCCGGCAGATTGAGCTGCCGCAGGCTGTCGATCTGATTGAGCGGAAAATACGGATAATCGGTGCCGTAAGTGATTTGCGACACCGGCACGAGCTTCATCAGCGCCGCCATCGAGGCCGGATGCGTCGCGTTCGCGGTATCGTAATTGAGCCGCCGAAGTTCCGCTTCGATGCCGTCCGGTGCGAATCCATCCGCGTTCGCGCCGCGCGCCCGCTGCTCGTAGAACGCTTCGATGCGGCCGGCGAGCATCGGTATCGTGCCGCCGGCGTGCGAAAACAGCCATTTAATGTCGCGCAGCCGCGCGAACGTGCCGCTGAGCAGAAGGCTCACGATGGTGCGCGTCGTGTCGTGCGGCACCTCGATCACGGCCGGGAAAGCGCCGACACTGAGACGGCCGCAGCAGCTTGCGACCAGCGGATGCACATAGACCACGGCCTTGCGGCGATTGAGCTCCTCCAAAACCGGCTTGTAGGTTGGATCGCCGAGCCACTTGTCCCCGTAATTGGTCTGTAAGTTGACGCCGTCGGCCTTGAGCGTATCGAACGCGTATTCGATCTCTTTGAGCGTCGCGTCGATATCGAGCATCGAGAGCGGCGCGAACAGGCCGTAGCGGCCGGGATGATCGCGCACCATCTCGGCGGCGAAATCGCAGCACAGCCGCGCCATGTCGTGCGCTTTCTCGGCGCCGGTGTCGAACCACACGCCGGGCGTCGACGCGAGCGACAAGATGCTCGTCGTAATGCCGTTCTTATCCATCGCCTCGATGTCATTGTCCCGTGTCCACGCGCTCTGGGTACCGAAATGCGGAATCTTGCGCTGATCCTCCCAGTCGATCTGGGTCTTCTGGTAGGCGGGCGGATAGAAGTGGTGATGGGTGTCGATCAGCTTGACGGACGCAGCCTGCGCGGGCGTTTCGCCGGCGGGTAGCAGTGCTGCCGCGCCAATCGCGGCGGCGCCGGCCAAAAATTGCCGGCGGGAGCTGTGGCAGGCACACCTGAATGACCAGCGATCGGACTCTCGGCCCGGCGTCGCAGGCGCGTTTCTCCGCCCGTTCATGATTTCCTCCCGGCTTTTCGAAAACGATATTACATCATCGCCACAATTGGAATGCGACGAGCGCCGCCAGCATGACGGCGCTGCCGACCCCTTGAATAGGCGTGATCACTTCGCCGAGCAGGAGCGCGCTCAAGATCGTCGCCAGCAGCGGCTCCAGATTCATGATCAACGCCGTGCGAAACGGCCCGATGCGCAGCGTGGAGATGAAAACGAAGAGAATGGCCGCAGTCGACGCGAGGCTGACCGCGACCAAAGCTCCCCAGCCAGCGCCGGTCTGCGGCGGATGCCACGTTTGCGTGCCGAACGACACGATGACGAAAATGAACGTCGACGAGATCATCGAATACCACGTCGTCAGCCGCGCGTCGGCGCCGACCAAATAGGCGCGGGTGACGAGCAAAATTCCGGTGCGGCAGCAGCCGGCGCCGATCGCGTAGCTGACGCCCGCCAAGGCGAGGCCCGCCGGGTGCGCGCCGATCATCAGCGCCAGCCCGAAGAATGCGGTGAGCGCGCACAGGACTCCCTTCCACCGCAACGGCTCGAGGCCGAACAGCGAAGCCGTGATGCCGGTCAATAGCGGATAAGTGAAGTAGGAAAGAATCGCTGTCGGCACGTCGATCGCGTCGATCGCCTTGAACAAGCAGAAGATGAGGCCGGTGAACATGATGCCGATGCCCAGCGAGATCCACCGCACACGCGCATCGATGGATGGCTTCGGTCCGAAATGCAGCCATGACGCCACGAAGGCGAGGCCGACCACGCTGCGGAATGACAGCAGAGTGAGCACGTCGCAGCCGGTCGCCAGCACGATCTTCGCCAGCACGTCGGAGATGCCGAGTGAGACGCCCGCGGCGATGCCTGGAGCCAAGGGAAGCATGATACGAGAAGCCAGAAGATCTAGTGATGAATGAGGGTGCCGGCGCCGAGCTCGGTGAACAGTTCGAGCAACACGGCGTGCGGCACCTTGCCGTCCAGGATCACCACGCCTTCGACGCCGCGGTCGAGCGCATCGATGCAGGTTTCGACTTTCGGGATCATGCCGCCGGAAATGGTGCCGTCGGCGATCAGGCGGCGCGCGTCCTCGACCGACAATTCCTTGATCAGGTTCTTCGACTTGTCGAGCACGCCCGGCACATCGGTCAACAGCAGCAGTCGTTTGGCGTGAAGCGCACCGGCGATGGCGCCGGCAAACGTATCGGCATTGACATTGAACGTGCCGCCATTGGCCGCGGCGGCGACCGGCGCCAGCACCGGGATCAGTTTGCGGCCGAGAATTTCCGTGAGCACGGTGGTGTCGACCTTCTCCGGCTCGCCGACAAAGCCGAGATCGACCAGTTTCTCGATGTTGGAATCAGGATCGACGACGGTGCGCGTCAGCTTGCGCGCGATCACCATGTTGCCGTCCTTGCCGCACAGCCCCAAGGCCTTGCCGCCGGCTTCGTTGATGTAGCCGACCATCTGCTTGTTGATGGAGCCGGCGAGCACCATCTCGACGATCTCGAGCGTCTTTGCGTCGGTGATGCGCAGCCCCGCCGCATATTGCGACTGCACGCCGACTTTCTTGAGCATGGCCTCGATCTGCGGTCCGCCGCCATGTACGACGACCGGATTGATCGCCGTCTGCTCCAACAGCACGATGTCGCGGGCGAAATCGCGCGCGAGGCGCTCCTCGCCCATGGCGTGGCCGCCGTATTTGATGACGATGGTCGCCTCGTCATAGCGCTGCATAAAGGGCAGGGCTTCCGCGAGGATGCGGGCCTGCACTTCGGGGCTTACGGCGTCGTTTTTGCTCATCGGCTTGATCTTCCCGGCCTTCGGCGCAGTCTATGTAGCCGCGTGACGGCCCCGCGACAATGCTTCAGCGGCCGCGCTCCGACAGCAGCCGCACGATCGCGGCGCGCAGTTGCGGGATGCCGGCGGCGGTGTGCGCCGAGGTCGCGATCAGATCGGGAAAAGCCGCCGGTCGTTTCCGCATCGCCGTTTTGACCGCTTCGATCCGCTCGGCGAGCGGCGCCGCGCCGATCTGGTCGCATTTGGTCAGCACGATTTCGTGGCTGACGGCCGCCTCGCTCAACGTTTCGAGAATGGCGTCGTCGGCGGTTTTCAAGCCGTGGCGCGCATCGATGAGCACATAGACGCGCGCGAGAGTGGCGCGGCCGTGCAGATAATCGTGAATGAGCCGCGTCCAGGCGGCGATTTTGGTCTTGGCCGTGGCCGCGTAGCCGTAGCCCGGCATGTCGACCACGACGAGCCGGTGGGCGCCTCCGAAGAAGATCAGCTCCTGGGTGCGCCCCGGCGTATTGGAGGTGCGAGCCAGCGCGCGGCGGCCGGTGAGCGCATTGATGAGGCTCGATTTGCCGACATTGGAACGGCCGGCGAAAGCGATCTCGGGCCCGGCCATGGGCGGCAGCGAACTCAGCGAGCCCGCCGCCGTGCGAAAGTTCCATTCACCGGCGAATAGCCGGCGGCCAGCCTCGATCTCAGCGGCCGAGAAGTCGTCGATCTGGCCGCTGCCGGTATTCACGTCAGGAACCAAAAGGCTTGCATGTGGTTGCCACCGCGCTGGGGCGCGTGCGGCATGGCAATCATGGACGACTGGTCGAACGTGCGGCTCTGCGACGTGATCAATCTGATCCTCGGCGGCGTGCTGTTCTTCTCGCCGTGGATGTTCGACCTGGCTACCGGCACGCAGTGGCAGACCGCTTCTATCTTCGGGATCATCATCGCGGTGCTGTCGATTGCTGCGCTCGCCGCTTTCGCGGTCTGGGAGGAGTGGCTCAACGTGATCGCCGGTCTGGGGCTGATCGTATCGCCCTGGCTGCTTGGCTTCCAGAATAGCACCGCGATGACCATCGGCGTGGTCATCGGCGTCATCGTGGCCGCTTTGGCGGCGTTCGAGGTTTGGTTCACCCGCGATCACAAGTCCCGCATCGCCGCGAGCCACTGACGCGTGCAATTGCGCGGATTGCCAATAAAAAAGGGGACTTTCGTCCCCTTTTACCGGCCGAGGCCGGAAGCTGAATGATTATGCGGTGGCGCTAGGCGGCCGCGTCGCCGAAGAGGTCCCGCCATTTGGTCGGCACCGGCGCGTAAGCCGGCTTCTTGGCGGTGCCCTGATAGCGCACGGCGGCCGCGACCGCGGAAATGCCGATCTGCCGATAGCAACCGGCAAGCGCCGTGTTTTGGGCGGGTATTTCGCCGGACATCAGGCGGGGTCTGTTATTTTGGCTATTTTGGCCGGTTTTCTTGGCCGTTTCGGCGATGGCGTCCTTCATTAGCGAACCCCGTTCCCTTGGCTGTGTGCGATGATGAAAATCTAACCGTCGAGTGCGGCGGAAATGGGCGGCAAATCGTGCGTTGCGGTGACATTTCGGCTGCTTCGCGGGCACCGCACCTGAGCCGATTGTGGTAAACCCTTGCTTAATGTGTGCGGACCATACTGATTGGGCCTATATCGAGGGAACCGGCCGCCGCGAAAGGCCAGTTATCCACGGCGCCCGAGGCTGGTGCGGCATTCCTGCAACACTCGGCGCGGACCTTGCGGGTGGGACGCTATAACTTCTGGAATGCTCGGCATGTTTTGGGTATTTGGATTCACCACACTCGTTAGTCGGGGCGGCGCAGACAGGCAGTGAAGTAGGCGACTTATGGCAATGCGTGCGATTGCATTCGTGATTATCGGGCTCGCTTTGGGCGGCTGCATGCAGGAGACGATCGAGCCTGCAACGCAGGTCGGCTGGAACGCGCGCGACAAGCAATTGATGTCCAATCTGCCCTACGCGCAGGCCTCGATTCCCGAGCCCTTCAAACGCCATATCGTCGAATACACGCGCAAGGAAACGCCCGGCACGATCGTCGTCGATAGCGACCACAAGTTCCTCTATTACGTGCTGCCGAAGGGTGAGGCGATCCGCTACGGCATCGCCGTCGGCGAGGAAGCCCAGGTCTGGAGCGGCATCGCCAAGGTCGGCCGCATGGAGCAATGGCCGGCGTGGGTTCCGACGCCCGGCGAGCAGGCGCGGCTCGGACCGCTGCCGGCCTTTGTCACCGGCGGACCGCACAATCCGATGGGCGCGCGCGGCATGTATCTCTTTTCCGGCGACAAAGACACGCTGTATCGCATCCACGGCACCAATCAGCCTGAATATATCGGCCAAGCGATTTCATCGGGCTGCATCCGCATGACCAATGAAGATGTGATGGACCTCTACAATCACGTGAAGGTCGGCACCATCGTCGTGGTGCTCGCGCCGAGGCAGGGCGATACGCCGTTCAATGGCGTGCTCGCGTCGGGTACCGATCCGGCGTCAGCGAAGCCGTACTGAGCTCCATCGAACTCCTGAAATAAGCGCGGCGCCGGCTCTGTCCGGCGCCGTTTGTTTTAGCCGGGCAATTTAGCTCGAGCACGGTCTTTTCCGAGAACAGGTATCCCGTTTTCGAGGTCATGCTCCAAGCGTGACATGCACGATTTCCGGCGGCACGCCGAGACGGGCCGGAATGACGCTGGTGCCAAGCCCGCCGGAAACGATCATATGCCGGTTGTCTTCGAGAATATGGCCATAGGCGAAGCGCGCGCCGTATTGCGACGGCATGAAATGCGGCCAGAGCAGCGGGATGCGGATTTGTCCGCCATGCGTGTGGCCGGCAAGCGTCAGCGCGACCCGCGCTGGAATTTTTGGAAAAATATCCGGCTCGTGCACGAGCAGCAGCACCGGATCGTCGGTTCGGATCCGCGCCAGCGTGCCGGGCAAATCGTCGACGCCGCGAAATTGGCCGTGACCGAGCCGATACGCGATCTGATCGCCGAGCCCCGCCAGCCAGAATTGCTGTCCGCCCGCGCTAAGCATCACGGCGTCGTTTTCGAGCACCGGGATGCGCACCTCTGCAAGCGCATGGCGCACGCCATCGAGATCGTGCCACCAATCGTGGTTGCCGAGGATCGCCCAGATGCCAAGCGGCGCCCGCAGCCGCGCCAGTTCGGCGGCCCAGAGCGCATCGGGGACCGGCTCGGTCTTGAACCGGTACCACGCCGTAAAATCGCCGAGCAGCACGATGAGGTCGGAGTGCAACGCGTTGGCGGTGTCGATCACCTCGCGAATGTGCGGCAGCGTCATGTCGGGGCCGCCGGCATGGAGGTCGGCGATCACCGTGATGGATAGCTTGCGGCCGGCGGGCCAGCCCGGCGGCGTGAGCGCGTAGCGCGTGACCACCAGGCCGAACGGTTCGATCGCGCCGGCATAGACGCCGGTCGCGGTTACCGAGAGTCCCAGCAGTCCCACGCCCGCCGCGAGGACGCGGCGCCGCGTCAGATGCGGTTTCGCCGCGCCTTCCAGGGATCGCTCGATTGCGGTCACATCTAGGTCGGCCATCGCCGTCTCATAGCGCGGGAGTGATGAATGGAATGTTCATGCCGGATGGGATTGGGTTCCGCCGCGGTCACGACTGCGCGATGCGCTCGCGCGTCACCCAATCCAGCGACTTGTCGAGCGCGCGCGTGAGCCGGTCGAACAGGTCGTCGATCTCCTGCTCGCTGATGATGAGCGGCGGCGACAGCGTCAGCACGTCGCCCAGCACCGAGCGAACGATCAGGCCTTCGGCCTCGGCGAACTGCACCGTCCGCGCGCCGACGCCGTGCTGCGGGGCGAACGAACGCTTGCTCTTCTTGTCGGCGACGAGTTCCAGCCCGCCGATCAAGCCTAGCCCGCGCGCTTCGCCGACCAGCGGATGCTGACCAAGCGCCTCAAGCCTTGCCTGAAATCGCAGCGCGCGTTCGGCCACCTTCTCGACGATCCGCTCACGCGCGTAGATCTCGATCGCCTTGAGCGCGACCGCAGCGGCAACCGGATGGCCGCCATAGGTGAAGCCGTGGCCGAACACGCCGATCTTTTGGCTCTCTGTGAGCAGCGCCTGATACATCGTCTCCGGGATCATCACGCCGGCGATCGGCAGGTAGGCCGACGACAGCGCCTTGGCGACCGAAATCGCGTGCGGGCGGAAATTGAGTTTCTCGCAGCCGAACCGCGTGCCGAGGCGGCCGAAGCCGCAGATCACCTCATCGCTGATCATGAACACGTCGTGCTTGGCGCAGACCGCCATGATTTTTTCGAAATAGGTTTTCGGCGGCACGATCACGCCGCCGGCGCCCATCACCGGCTCGGCGATGAAGGCCGCGACCGTGTCCGGGCCTTCCGTGACGATCAGCGCGTCGAGCTCGGCGGCAAGCCGTGTGGCGAAGTCCTCCTCGCTCTCGCCGTCCTGCGCGAAGCGATAGTGATGCGGGCAGCCGGTATGCAGAAAGCCGGGAAGCGGCAAATCGAAGTCGCGGTGGTTGGCGGGAAGTCCGGTCAGCGAAGCCGCGACGATGGTGACGCCGTGATAGGCCTTCATGCGGCTGACGATCTTTTTCTTGTTCGGGCGGCCGAGCGCGTTGTTGAAATACCAGACCAGCTTGACCTGGGTGTCGTTCGCCTCCGATCCGGAATTGCAGAAGAACACCTTGGAGATCGGCACCGGCGCGATCTCCTTGAGCTTTTCGGCAAGCTCGATCGCCGGATCGTGGCTCCTGCCGGTGAACAGATGCGCGAACGAGAGCTTGCGCATCTGCGTGGCCGCGGCCTCGACCAATTCCTCGTTGCCGTAACCGAGCGCCGTGCACCACAGCCCGGCCATGCCCTCGATATAGGCCTTGCCGTCGGTGTCGTAGACATAGACGCCTTGGCCGCGCTCGATGATGAGCGGGCCGGTCTCGCGAAATTTCGCGAGATTGATGTAGGGATGCACCAGCGTTTCGACGTCGCGGGTCGCGAGATTGCTGAGCGGTGACATTTGATCCTTCGGCGTTAAGTCGGAATAGATAGCACTATTGCCGCGTCACGCGTCGCCCGGACAGCGCCCGCTCGATTTGCGCCACCGGGCGCGGCCGCGGCAGCGGCACCATGTCGAGCGGGATCGGCGCCGTTTCACCCTCGTGTGGCGCCGAAGCATCGGCCGGCGCCGTATCTTCCGCCTGCACGACAGGCGGCTCGCGCACCTCCCACTCGCAGACCTTGTAGTTGTTGTGCCGCGCGGCAAGGTCGAGGTGGATATGCTCCTCGTGAAAGCCGTCGGAGCCGGGACCGAGCACGGTGGAGAACCGCGCGCAGGCACTCGCGCGGATGCCTTCGCGCCAGTCCTTTGCGACATTGACGTCGGTCAGTCTGATCGCCTGGCCGTCGGCGAGCTTGAACGCGCGCACGTCGAGCGCATCGGCTTGACCATGCTCGCTCAATGCGGCCGCGCGCACCCGATTGCGGCCGCGGCATTCATAGGAATCGAAATTGTCGAGACCGCGCAGCGCCGCGCCTAGTGTTTTCGCGGCCGGCGCGACGTCATCGCGGATCCAATGCGCGACCTCTTCGGCCATCGGGCAGCGCAAGGTCGCCGGCGGCGTGACCGCGACCTTGGTCTGATCGGACAGGATGATGGTGTCCATCAGCACGGCATCGGTGGCGCCGCAGTCGCCCGGTCCGACCAGGACGGGCAGCGATTGGAATGCCGCGATCTTGGCAAGACGCAGCTGGCAAGCGGACGGCGTTGCCGGCGCCGCCGCGGCGGCGGATTCCGGAAGCGACGCGTAGGCCTCCTGCGGTGGCGCGAATTGCTGCGGGATGACAACCGGCAATGGCGGGCGTTGCGCCCGCGCCGCGCCGCGCTCGGTTTTCGCCGGTTTCACCGGCGGCGCGACGCTATCTTGCGCCGCCGCGCTGCCGGCCGCGCACAAGAATACAGCGATGATGACGATACCTCTCACGCGCATAGGCTTAGGCCATCTGCGTCCGGGCGTTCAAGCGCCGGTTGCTGCGCCAAATTGGGGCGTTTGCCTTGCCGCCGCGCGGGGTTAAGTTTGGGGCGATCGCGGCCGGGGAGCGGCCACGGTCCAACGCGATGGGCGGGGGAGGAAACGTCATGCTCGGCTTGATGCAGAATTGGCCGCTGTTGTGCCAAAGCATCATCGACCACGCCGCGACCTATCATGCCGAGCGGCAGATCGTCACACGCTCGGTCGAAGGTCCGTTCCACACCACGAACTACGCCGACGTGCGCAAGCGCGCGCTGCGCGTGGCGCAGCGGCTCGACAGACACGGCATCAAGCAGGGCGATCGCGTCGCGACGCTCGCCTGGAATACCTGGCGGCACCTCGAGGCCTGGTACGGCATCATGGGCATCGGCGGCGTCTATCACACCATCAACCCGCGGCTTTTCCCCGATCAGATCTCCTGGATCGTCAACCACGCCGAAGACCGCTTGATGATGGTTGATCTTACGTTTCTGCCGATCCTGGAAAAGCTCGCCGACAAGCTCGCTCCGATCGAACAATACGTTGTGTTGACGAGCGCCGCGCATATGCCTGCGACCGCGCTGAAGAATGCCGTGCCCTACGAGGAGTGGATCGCGGAGGTCGACGGCGATTTCGCCTGGAAGGTGTTCGACGAGAACGCCGCCGCCGGCATGTGCTACACCTCCGGCACCACCGGCAATCCCAAGGGCGTCGTCTATTCGCACCGCTCGAACGTGCTGCACTCGATGATGGCGGCGCAGCCCGACGCCATGGGCGTCGCCTCGCGCGATGTCGTTCTGCCGGTGGTGCCGATGTTCCACGCCAATTGCTGGGGGCTTGCGCTGACCTCGCCGATGGTCGGCGCCACCATGGTGATGCCGGGCGCCAAGCTCGACGGTTCCTCGATTTACGAGCTGCTCGACAAATATCGCGTCAGTTTCAGCGCGGCGGTGCCGACGGTGTGGCTGATGCTGCTGCAGCACCTCGAAACCAACAATTTGAAGCTGCCCTATCTGCGCAAAGTGGTGATCGGGGGCTCGGCCTGCCCGCGCGCCATGACGCAGAAATTTCAGGAGGTCTATGACGTCGAGGTCTGCCACGCCTGGGGCATGACCGAGATGTCGCCGCTCGGCACGCTCGGCACCATCAAGCCGGAATATGCCGCGCTGTCCGGCGAGGCCAAGCTCGACATCCAGATGAAACAGGGCCATCCGCCGTTCGGCGTCGAGATGAAGATCGCCGACGACAACAATCGCGAATTGCCGCGCGACGGCAAGACATTCGGCCGGCTCAAGGTGCGCGGGCCGTCGGTCGCCCGCGCCTATTTCAAGGAGAAATCCGCCGTGCTCGACGCCGACGGGTTTTTCGATACCGGCGACGTCGCGACGCTGGACCGCTACGGCTATATGCAGATCACCGACCGCTCCAAGGACGTCATCAAATCGGGCGGCGAATGGATTTCCTCGATCGACCTGGAAAACCTCGCGATCGGACATCCCAAAGTCGCCGAGGCGGCGGTGATCGGTATCAAGCATCCCAAATGGGACGAGCGGCCGCTTCTCGTCATCGTGCTCAAGCAGGGTCAGACCGCGACCACGAAAGAAATGCTCGGCTTCCTCGAAGGCAAAGTCGCCAAGTGGTGGATGCCCGACGACGTCGCCTTCGTCGCCGAGATCCCGCACACCGCAACCGGCAAGATCCTGAAGACCGCTCTGCGCGAGCAATTCAAGAATTACGTGCTGCCGAGCGCCGCCGCGAGCTAGCCAGCAGCGGCGGGTCGCCGTACAAATTTTAATCGAGCGCCTCATCCCCGGTGCGTTCTTGCGCTGCGGCGCAGGGCCGCGCGGCACGCAGGACATTGCCTTATCTGGCCGGGCCGGGGACCCAAGTCCGCGGTAATAATCCTGCTTGCTCAATATCTTATAGAATAGTTCCGGGGCCGCATTCATGCCCGATAGTTTTCCTTTTCCGCCATAAAGAGTTTCTCGTTATGTTGCGTCGCACAATGACCGTATTTGACCTGTCTTAGGGGACCAAGGCCGCACTCAAAGGGCCGAATCACCTGTCCCATCAACAACCAAAAAGGCAGATCATGGCTTATGCGAGCCTGATAAAGCTTTCTCTTACTGTAACTCTTGTTGCTTCGACTGTTGGAATACCGCTGACAGCTTCCGCGGAGTCGGGGATCGCTTCCGTTTACGTCTATTCCGGCGGCCGTACCGCAAGCGGCCAAGGCGCCGCGCCTTCGGGCCTGACCGCGGCGCATCGCACGCTGCCGTTCGGCACCATGGTGCGGGTCACCGACGACGCGAATGGCCGCTCGGTCGTGGTGCGCATCAACGACCGCGGGCCGTTCGTTGCCGGCCGGGTCATCGATCTGACGCCCACCGCGGCACAGGCGCTCGGCTTTTCCGGCCTTGCGCATGTGACGCTCGCCGTCGTCGGCCACGGCGGCTGACGCCGGCGTCGGCCAATTTCATCAACAACGAATAGGCGAATCATGATCCGCGGCAGCCTGATATGGCTTTCGTCGTCTCTCATCCTTCTTGCTTCGACACTGCTTGCCTCGACGCTCAGCCTGCCGATGACAATATCGGCCGAGTCCGGAATTGCATCGGTTTACGCCTATTCCGGCGAACTGACCGCGAACGGCGAGACAGCGTCGCCCACCTCGCTGACGGCGGCGCACCGCACTTTGCCGTTCGGCACGCTGGTGCGCGTGACCAACGACGTCACCGGCGACTGGGTGATGGTGCGCATCAACGATCGCGGCCCGTTCGTCGCCGGCCGCGTCATCGATCTCACCCCCGCCGGCGCCCAGGCGATCGGCTCCGACGGTCTGACACCTGTGTCGCTCGACGTCGTCGGCTGGAGCGGCTGAGGCCGGCGTCAGAC